>Ga0315294_10005908_pt1 | contig 13432 bp, 10 predicted proteins | sample YL17G13_40_MG_FD_203626 | JGI IMG/M metagenome (GOLD analysis project Ga0315294, IMG submission 203626) | Sediment microbial communities from Yellowstone Lake, YNP, Wyoming, USA - YL17G13_40 | ecosystem: Environmental > Aquatic > Freshwater > Lake > Sediment | place: USA: Wyoming | collected... | reverse complement strand
AGGATTCTGCCGGGATACTATGGAAAATCCAACAATCGAAAACAAAATAATCTGTAGTGGGACTAATTCAGGATCATATTATGGCGAGATAATCTCAATGAAGCCTGGAACAGATTACCATTTGAGAGCCTATGCAGTTACAACTTTAGGAATAACCTATGGTAATGATGTTCAATTTACAACCCAAGCTTTGCCTGACATCACATCATTTCCTGTAACTGAAGTTAAAAAAACTACTGCAAGAATTGATGGCCATTTAGATCTGAGATATGATCAGCCAATATTGTGGGGAGTTGGGATTTGCTATGGAACAACAACAGCACCAATAATTGATGGGAATAAAATGCCACTAGGCACCTGTGGAGATAATGGAATATTTTCCTGTACTCTCTCAAACCTGACTCCAGGTACACTTTATTATGTAAGGACATATTTTTGGGCCTTTGATTGGGGAGCAGATTTCGTTATTGCTTATAGCAATGAAGTTACATTCACCACAAGTAGATAATACAGTAGTTTTACAAAAGAGGTATTTATTAAACCGTCAGAATTAAGCTCCAGGAGCTGTATTTTTAGATAATGAATTAATAACCTGTCAGTTAGTACTAAATCTGCTACATCAATCCATATAAGAAGCTGCTCTTGTAGGGGGAGGGATATTTCAAACTCATTTTTTCGGTCAAATACATCCTATTTTGGTTCAAAACCTAGCACCAAACTGGTGACAAAAAGGACCGGGCATAAAGGAAATGCCCTGTAGCATTTTTAGCGAAGGGGTCTGCATGCCGGGAGGATTCGATACCAGCGGGAAAAATAAGCGTAAAGTATTTGATTTTATTGAAAATCCGTTCTCAGCAAACCAGTTCAAAATTTGGTCTGATAACACTTGGTTTACATGTCAAAACAACAACGATCTAACTCTGGATTTTGGTGGTCAACTTTGTGCGGTTATTTACAGGCAGGATCCATGGTTTTTCTACTGTAGATGCCCAACAATCTTAAGTTCCTTTAGTACTCACTCGAACAAGCTTCTTTCACTCAAATTATGAATTCCACGGATTGTAACAGCAGGGTTTACGTCGAGCTTTAAAAGTTCCTTCATGTTACCAATATCAAAGGCTGTAAGATAGACGAGCTTAGTAGTTTTGAGAACCTTTATGTAATCGACAAATTCGGTAACATCACGGGAGGTATGATAATCAGGAGTGAACCCGGAAAAGAACCATACTCCCGGGATCCCGAACCTTAGGAACGGATAATGATCACTTCTGAAATAGACTCTCTGTGGATGAGCCGGATCAGAGTACCTGTAATCAAACCCGAAATTAATTCCATATTTCTTGTTCACCTTGTTAATAGATGCGTCCAGACCTGTACTCAGCAAGTCTGACCCAACAAGGAAAAGGCTGTCGGGATCATTACGTCCTATCATGTCCATATTAAGGCAGGCGCTTATCTTTTCCATAGGAATGGGGCAGTTGTTGATAAAATAATGGGAGCCATTCATCCCCTGTTCCTCACCTGTGAACCAGGCAATTATCACTGATCGTTTAGGTCGCTCGGTAATTAAAGCCTGAGCAATCTCCATCAATGCAACAGTGGCTGTGCCATTGTCGTCAGCTCCGGAAATTATCTCTCCGTCATCAATGCCACGCCCATCATGGTGACCACCGATAATAATATATTCATTTTTCAACGATGGATCGGTCCCTTCAACAAGTGCAACAACATTCCGGGAAGCCGAACTGTAAGAATCAACATCAATATCAAGACGGATATGTATTTCCGGTAATTCTTTCGCAGGAACCTTTTGCCCTCTTCCTATCATCTCAAACATGCCTGCTATTTCACTTCCAGTGGCTTCAATTATTTCTGCAGCCACCTCATGACTGATCTCAGCTCTTTCAAACGGAAGTGGACGCAAATTATCTGCGGCACCTGTGGTTATCCCTGCACTCAATCCAAATTTTGTCCTTTGCGAATCATAAATGGTGCCTAATCTTCCGGTTGGTATATAATCAAAAATGTTAAACCCTTCAGCTATTCGATTTTGTCTTTCTGGACTTACAATTGATAAGACAGCTGAAGCCCCTCTTTTCCGGATTTCAGAAATCCGTGAATTCAGTCTGGTGGTTAAAGTTGATCCCAGTGCATATTTCGTACCCGGAAGCTGTACATCAAGAATAACAACAACTTTACCTGAAAGATCCAATCCACCAAGATCATCCCAGCCGTTTTCAGGATCATATATACCAGCTCCGGCAAAAACAACATTTCCCGAATATGATCCGGTGGCGGAAAAATTTCCGCTAAATCCTTTCCCGAAATAATATATCTGTTCACCGCTCCCCTTCGATAGTGTTATTTTTGTATCAGGCTGAAAAACAGAGGTAACAGTTAATGGAACGCTCTGGTAAAATGTCCCGTCGCCCATTAATGGTTTGAGACCGGCGCTCTTTAACCAGTTACCCAGATAAAGAGTTGTAATTTCCAGTTCAGGTGAGGGTGTTTCTCTTCCTCTGAATTCCCTGGCTCCAAGAAACTCAAGATGATATCTCAGTTCCTTTTCTATTATGGTCTTAAGTCCTTTCGATTGAGAAAATGAACACATACCTGCCTGAAACAAAATCAGGCAGAACAATAACCGTAAATGAGAAATGTCTGGTTTCATTATAATTATTAATTTAGATACCACTGCCGGATATTATTTCTTACAAATAACACATATAAAGATAATAGCTTTAGGAATAAATCTGATAACAAAAACATACATGACAAACCAAAAAGGATTTAACACAGACTCCGGCTGGTCAATTTACAACGGCTAATTATAGTTATGATGGATGATTTACCTAGCTTGACATCAATTGGGCATTATAATTCTTGTACTTCAAAGTTTTCCCATTCGTATTTCACCTGTTCAATTAGCTTCTTGAACCGCTCCTCATTACGGATGTTTTCAAGAAAGGGATTAATCTCGGCAAAAGGATGATAATTTATAAAACCTCTGTTTAATGCATGATCCAGGTATTTAAGAGCCTCCTCATTTTCATGGATTAAACTATAATATCCAGGTAATATTCCAGAAAAATCGGGATCACAGAAGGTATACATTTTTGTTTCATCACTTAATGCTTTGATATTGGCTTCGCAAACCAACCACACTGATGTGGTAAAACTATTATTGGATAAAGGAGCAAATACAAATCTAAAGGACAGATTTGGTAAAACAGCATATGATGATGCAATAAATAGGGAGATTAAAAGTTTGCTTTCCACATAAATGAAAAAACAATCTTGGTGGTTGATGAAAATTGATTCAGCGGCTTTTCCTCCATAAAACCTTATCTCACCAATTAGGCTTTAATGCAGCGAGACATTTATTTCACAAATAAAACAGGAGATGTCGCTTTTAAACAAAAAGCCCTTGGATCTGATCCGAGGGCTTCACCCAATGACGGTTTGTTATTGATTCTTTATTTATAAGTATTCATGTTAACCTTGGTTACAGTAGGAGACGCATTAATTGACACGAGATATTCAGTGAGTGGTAAAGGTAACTTCATTTCCATACTCAGTATATCCCCCACCGAAATCAGGATCAAAATCCCAGAGAACATATGCCCTGGCATAATAAAGTGTGCCAGGTGTCAGGTTTGTCAGATTGCATATAAATTCTCCCGTTCCGGTAATATCTGAAATAATGCAGGGACCATTAATTGTTGGATCTTTTTCTGTCCCGTAGCAAATACCTATTTCGACGCCGGAAGCATCACCAAGAGATGGTACATTTCCGCCAACTATTGCAGTACTGTCAGTGATTTCAGTTGCGGCGACAGTTATAACTTCAGGTACTGCCATGGTCGTAAATGACTTGTCATCACCATAGGAAATACCAACACCATTAATTGCATAGGCTCGTACATGGTAATCTGTTTTTGGCTTTAACGGACCTGCATAACTCCAGTAGTAACTATCATGATCGGGACGGGTGTCATTACAAATTCTTTTATCATTATCAACAACTGTCGGATTTTCTTTGGTTGCCCAGCATATCCCTTTTTCAGTTATATCAGCTCCGCCATTATCTGTGATATGTATTCCTACCCATGCTCCATAATAATCCGCGTAATCAAAAATTGTGGTAACTGTAGCTGCTTCAGCAGTACTTGTAGTAAATTTAACCTCACCCCCATAGGCGGTGCCTTCACTGTTCGTGGCATAAGCCCTGGCATAGTATAAGGTATTTGGATTTAATCCGATCAAGGTGCATTTGAAGATACCAGTACCATTACCAATGATATTTTTGTTTAAACCTGAAATCGCAGGGTTTGGTTCCGTTCCCCAGCAGACACCCCTGGCTATAATTTCAGCCCTGCCATCATCACCAACGATACCTCCCAAAATTACCGTATTTGTTGTTATTCCGCTAGCAGGAAAAGTAATCAATGAAGGAAGGTTTTTTTCTTCTTTTTTACAATTAGTGAGAGCTGCAATACTGATCAGTAAACAAACTAAGATCAACATATTTGAAGATCTTTCCATAATTCGATATCTTAACTCTATGAATTACAAATCTGTCTTAACTTTCCCATTACCTGAACTAAAAGTCCGCGGTTTATTTTGATGCCGGATTATGCAAATAATATATTCAGGCACTTTACCTGCATGCTTTTATTTTGTTTTCGCTGATTATTCCTCCACATTATAAAACCGGATGAACACCCAATCAACATCAATATCAAAGACAAGTAATAAAACCACTTTTCTCATTTACTTGTCTGATCATTTAGAATTTATTGACATACCCCCTCTCTTGAAGGGTCGAGTTACATGAAACTACGTGTAAGAATATAAACAATACAAATTTACGAACCTTTACAATACAAGTCAAATTTACCTGAATATCTCAGTGTTACTGTCACTTATCTGATTATTCATAGTTTGTAAATGCACATCAATTGAGGTGGCATTCAGGTTTTGAAATGTAGAAAACCTGAACTTCATTATAATCTTTTTTGTCCCCGGTTTTATTCAGAACTACAAAGAGTATCAGACAAAAATCAGTACCTGGTATTCAGTCAGAGTACAACCATTCATATAATCAATAATTAATGGATTTTATGAAGAAAATTGACTTTGGTATTTGGATGATGTAATTTTGATAAGAAATAGTTGAAGCATAGGTTATCAGTAATATGTCGAGGATCTAAGATTAGGTTCAATTTTTCTTTAAAGAATTTCAATTTTAATTCTCAGTTAACATGAAGATAATTAGTTATGCATCGGTACTGATAATTCTCTTAACTATAGCAGGATGCATTGAAAAATTTACTCCTTCAACAGTTGAAACTCAATTCAATCTTGTTGTCGACGGATTAATAACAAACCAGCCAGAGGTTTATAAGGTCAGACTATCCTGGTCAATTCCTCTTGGGATAAATACAACTGTACCTTTGGGAGGATGCGACATTACAGTGCATGATGATCTTGGGCATTCTTACCAGTTTGCCGAATCATCAACTCCCGGAACATATATTTCGGACACAACTACCTTCCAGGGAGAGATCGGACGTATATATACACTGCATATTAATACAAATAATGCCACTCCAACTCACTATTCCTATGAATCTGTACCTGTTAAAATGAAAGCAGTTCCTCCGATCGACAGCCTTTATTATGAAAAGGTAATTATTAAAGAATCGACTCAGGTTAGTGACGTAGAGGAAGGCTGCCAGATTTACCTAAATACGTATGATCCTGATGGAAACTGCAGATTTTATAGGTGGGATTACACCGAAACATGGAAATTTCAGATCCCATATAATATTTATCCCAACCAGGTCTGCTGGATTTCAAATAATTCGAAAAATATTAGTATTAAAAGTACTTCGATTCTTTCGGAGGACCGGCTCAATCGTTACCCCATATTATTCATTTCTAATTTAACCGACAGATTATCCTTAAGATACAGTGTCCTTATCAATCAGTATTCAATAAGTGAAGAAGAGTTTACATACTGGGAAATGCTTCAGAGTATTTCACAGGATGTTGGAGGTCTGTATGAAATAATTCCCTTTTCAATACCCAGTAATATTTTTTGTGTTGAGGACCCAGGTGAGCAGGTTCTCGGATATTTCAGTGTTTCAGCCAGGACTTCAAAAAGGATTTATATTGATGAAAGATTTGAAGGATTGGTAAATCCTTATTTCATGTGTCAAATCGACACCTCTATGTATAAATATAAAGAAAAGATTCATGGGCTAAATGAAACGCAGTGGATCATATATGAATTTCATGGTATTGGACCACTCGGTAGGTGGGAAGATATTATTATCACAACTTTTCACCGCTGGTGCGTAGATTGCTCCGTAAGAGGTACAACAACCAGACCGGAATTCTGGGAGGATTTCAAATAAACTGAAATTCGGCAAAGTCTATAATTTCTTTTAGGGATTCAGTCTTTCGTGGTCTTTTAAGTTCACACTCACATAGGTCAGTTACGATGACTTCAAGGCATCTCCTTGAATATAGCAGGATAACATTTGCATCGTCAGTATGGATTAGATGTCCCAGTTCTTTCTTCAGATCGGGTAACTGACCTTTGAGGGATTCATAAAGTTTCTCAAGTTATTTTATTTCTAATGACCAGATTGCCATTAGACAAACGATTTTCACTCATTAAGAACATACTTATATGTAAAATTATGCTATCCTTATACCAAAGTCAAGTAGTTATAAGATTTAGAAGTATATTGAGTATGTTGTCAAGAAAAGAATGGCGTTAACTACCACCGACCATCATACTATATTAAAGGATAATCGAAAAATCGACCCAAAACCTGGCAAATTTTTAAAGAACCTTTTAAAACTGGTTGATGAATATTTTATTAAAATCATTTATATGACAAAATATTTGAATAAGTTTATTTTCAAGATTATTCATGGCTAATTCCTTTTATTGCTAACTGAGGCAATAAAGTTAGAAATAACCTTTTTCATAACACATTGCATATCATTCAGTTATTAACAATATTATATTAATCGGAAATATTTAAATACCAGAGTTATGAACAGGAAAAAATTCCTTGCAGCTTTCGGAGTAATTGCAGGCAGTACATTATCCTGCTTTGGAAAGCCACTTCCCAGAGAGATCGCTTATAATCATTCAAATCTTTTGGGAAATGAATCAGATATCTGGAAAATCGTCAGGGAAGAATTCAGTTTTCCGGAAGGTTTTGTTTATCTGAATACCGGTGGCATAGGTTCTGTGCCAAGACATGTCAGAAGCCTGGTGAGTGATGAATGGTTTCAGCTGGAGGCTAATCCTTCTCCGGGACATGACCTTAACAGATGGAATGCATTGAAGAAGGATGTGGCCACTCTTTTCGGACCGGGAGTTGATGCTTCAGAAATCGGACTGATAAGCTCTGCAACAGAAGGTATTAATATTATATTAAACGGACTTCCTCTTCAAAAAGATGATGAGGTTATTACAACACTTCATGAACATCCGGCCCTCAATATTCCACTCCTGAACCAGGCAAAAAGGAGGGGAGTTGTAATCAGAACATTTGATCCAGACAGGAAAATTGGATTAAATAATGTGAAGATTATAAATGATTTAATAAATAAGAAAACAAAATTAATCTTCGTTAGCCACAGAACAACAACAACAGGCCAGCTCCTTCCTGTTAAGGAGATCGGCAATCTGGCAAAATCGAAAGAGATATGGTTTGCTCTCGACGGTGCTCAGGCACCGGGAAGTATGCCTATCGATATTAAAGAATGGAATGCCGATTTTTATACCTTCAGCAGCCATAAGTGGGTTCTTGCCCCCCGCCGGACAGGAGTGTTATATGTGACAAAGGAAAAGCTGGATACACTTGCCCCGACAACAGTTGGTGCTTATAGCGATAACGGGTATAATATAAAAGATGTGAAACTTAATTTTCAGCCATCGGCACAGCGATATGAATATGGTACACAGAATGAACTTTTATTTTTAGGATTTCATGCCTCACTCAAATTCATTTATGCAATAGGAATACAAAAAATCAGGGAGCATAATGAAACATTATCCGAGAAATTTTATTCAGAAATAAGTAAAATCGAAGGTTGTGAATTGCTGTCACCCGCTGAAAGGAAATACCGTTCATCAATGATTACATTCAGAGTCCCAGGGAAATCCCTTAATGATGTTATGGTTGCATTGGCGAATGACAACATCCACGTCAGGCCGGTTGGCGAAGCCGATCTGAATGGTGTCCGCGTCTCATTCCATATTTATAATGGCCAGAATGACCTTGATAAAGCCATTGAGAGTATAAAGAAAGTTGTGAAGAATTAATTATAAGCATTAGAGATTTTGCATCAAACAAAAAATCCATCAAATGAAAACATTTCATTTAACCTCGTATATTCCATCCATCAGTTTTGATTCACAGGGGGAATGGATTTTATTAGTGGAACATGATTTAATGAAAAATTAATGATATTATTTCAGAATTTTATTTCTACCGGAAGCATATTCCATCCTTCGACTACCAGCCTTAGTTCATCCCTGTTACCTTGACTGTTACTTTCGGTAAGATCAACTCCAACCTGTTTTTCATCACCTGGTAATAATGTGAAATAGTTGTCAGTTAAAAAAGAAGGCAAGACCAGTTCATTCTTTGCATTCACTATTTTTAACCGGATGAAGAATGCTGTTTCATTATCGGGATTTGAAATTGCAATAATTGCATGATCTTCATCGCTTTTAAGAATAGAAGTCTTAACAATCACTTTTCCCAGCTCGTTTAGTTTTTCATATGAATGTGGTTTGTTTGAAAGCCAGTACATATTCTCATCCAGTACTTTATCTCGATCAATCAGCAATAACCTGAGAAAGAAAACCTCATTTTTTTCTTTGGGTAAATCAATCTTGTTCAATAACATCACATCGTGGGCATCCAGGTTAACAGGAATTTTTTGTTCAGAAAGCAATTTGCCATGCAGATCAAATAACCTGATAACTGAAGTAATGCTACTTAACTTCTCAGCAGTCTGGTTTACAGCACATACCACCGAATCATTTAAGTTAAGTTGAATGTGAACAGGCGCTGCACCATGTTTATATCCAAAATAACCACCCGTGTAATCCAGATAATAATCATAAAAAAATCCCCGCAGTGCTGTCCATGGATTCTGATTTTTCCACACCAGCATTCCTGAATACCAGTCCCACATTTTATAATTGAATCCTTCCTGAAGAGCACGGTATTGCTCATAGCTCACAATTTGAGCCTTTAAACAAAAATCACGGATGGATTTTACTTTTCCATAACGATCAGGAAAATCAAGTAATGTTAAATATTTATGATATAACCAGGATTTGTTTACTCTGGAAGATTGAGGAGGTATCATTTCATCTTCGGGAATGATCTTCTTCAATCCTTCATAGTTTGGAATTCCTATTGAACCTGTCTCAGGGTTAAAGGGGAACGATCTTTCAATGAAAATTTTTTCCGGTTCACGGATACCGTAAGGTCCGTCACCAACACCTCCAATAGTATTTGTCATAAGCCCGGAGGATGTAGACATCTCAAGAAAAAATCTTTTTGGGTCGAACCGGGGCAAAATGTTTTTTTCCAAAGCCTTTAGGATATCAGCAGGGGGCAGGGTTTCATTTCCTCCACACCACAAATAAAGGCTTGGGTGATTTCTCAACATTTTTACCTGATCGATCACTGATTCAATGAACAGATCGTGATTATCAGGGTAGTCTTTACGCCTTGCCTGTGATTCTTTTTTTGTCGGATCATTCCATTCCCCGTTACAATCGCCTGATATCCAGAGATCCTGCCATACCAAGATCCCATATATATCACATGCTGCGTAAAATTCGGGTCTTTCAGTCAGGCCTCCTCCCCAAACCCTGATCATATTCATATTCATTTCGGCATTCAATCGCACTTCAGCTTCGTATCGCTCTTTTGATAAACGAAGTAAAGCATCTGAAGCGATCCAGTTACCACCTTTGATGAATATTTTCTGGCCATTTACGGTAAATACCCGGGATTTAATTTTTTGATCGAAATAATTGCCGGTTTCTCTGATGCCAAAAGAAACCTGTTCCGAGTCCATAATTATCCCACTCTGTGCAATAAAATCAATTTTCATATTATATAAGGGATGATCACCCATTCCATTAGGCCACCATAAAAGAGGATTTTCAATTTTAATTTCGGGAACCTGTATGGTCTTTTCTTCCAAAGGATTAAGGATAACCTTTAAAGCATAGTTATGTCCTTCGAATTCAATTCTTAAAGTCCCCTGCACTGATTGAAATGATGTACTTTTCAAATCAACCGACGTTCTGATATATGCCGGATCCTGCTTTTTTCCGGGTATTCTTATTTCCGGAACCCTGGTTTCGATATAAGGATTTCTGATGTCTACTGATCCAGTAATTTCAACACAAACCTGATCCCAAATGCCGGTATTTCTGTCGCGGATAGGACAAATCCAGTCCCATCCTGCCGTACATTGCATTGTAACATTTCGGCCGATGGTTCCGTCGCCACCCTGCCCGGTAAATGCATTTCCGACAGGATCAGGAGGTGCTACCCAGACTGCAAGTTTATTTGGTTTTCCTTTATTCAGATAGGGTGTAATCAGGTATTTTTCCCTGAGATACATACCCTGATGTATATTTGTATTTACCCTTTTCCCGTTCAGGAATATATCGGCAAAATAATTTATTCCCCTGAAATTAAGCCAAACCTCCTGGCCATCTTTAGTCTCAGGTGTTTCAAACTCATTAAAGAACCAGTAGGTGTAATAATCCCTTCCGGTATTATACACATCAGGAATAAGATTATTATTCATTCCAAAGAATGGATCCGGAATCTGATTATTGTGTAAAAGGGTTGTCAGTATAGTTCCGGGAACCACTGCATCGAGCCAACCGGTAGGTTTGTAATCACTCCCAGTTATTTCCGATCCGTCGTATGTCACATCAGTAACTCTTTTTGCTTTCCAGTTATCGTGAAGCAGGTATTTAACAGGTTGTGCCAATACATACGACTTCAACATAATAAGGGCTATCAGAACAGATGGAATTATTTTCATCGCAATCAATCTATCAGGTTTTTTATTATTCATACCCAGCATATTTCTTCTATAATAAAACTAAATCAATATTTTAGCCAGTTATCCGTATTAAGAGTTGAAAAACAGATTCAGTATATGTTTTTATATGAAATCACAAGTTTCCGACTAAAATAATAAAATTAAGGGGTACTTCCCAAAGGTCTCGCCCGGATGTTCTAATTTGCTTTTTTGAGAAAACAAAAACAACAAGCATAAATTTACATAAATAAAATTTGCCTGACGACCGATTTTCAAACAGATAATGAATTTGATTAATAAAATTGAACTACAGGGACTTACTTAAAAGAAGGTCTGAAAACTCTTGACATACATTTGGAAACAACAAGGATTTAACTCTGGATTTGGGGGGTCAGGGCGACTGGCTTTTCAAAATAATCATAGTAATAATAAGATCTGACTCCTTAACCATTATGGATAATGATACAATAAGGTTCAATGTCTTGATCTATAAGTATTTTTGACTTACTTTTATTGTAAATAACCTTGCTAAGGTTAATCTATAATTAAATTGCTATGAAAACACTGATCCTTTCAATTTTGGTTGGAGCAACCTTACTTCTAAGTTGTACACATGCGACAAAAAATCAAATCCAAGGAACATGGAATCTGGTATATTTTAAATGGAATTACGCTGATTCGACATTTTTTGAATATCCTGGGAATATAAAAATATGTAGTGGTAAAATGATGTTATTGGATAATAATTCTCTGTGGTATTTCAGATATAAAACAAATACTGATTCTGCCTATACTATTGAGTTTGGAGACATGAAATATAAATGCAATGGTAAGATTTATCAAGAATCATATATATCCGCTCAGGATGACAAATTTATTGGCCAAACATTTCACTATAATGTTACGATTAGTAACGATACTCTGACCTTAACTGGTCCAGGAGATGGAGAAGTGGACAAGCTAGGTTGCAATGTTCTTGAAATATTTGTTAGGGAATAGTAATCAAGAAATATAATAGAAATTATCATCTACCTAAACATAATTTTGAACCTTTGCAGATACCTGCCGACCTAAACATGATGTAAAAATCCGTCCTTCTCTGACCACTTCAAAGGAAGGTCTGTGTGTAACTTAGTAAATTGTTGAAGGAATTATTCAAACCACGTACAAATCTAACAGCGATGAAAAAACTAAGTTTAGCAACCACAATTGTTATATTACTATTGGTTTGTTCTGACGGAATACAAGCACAGACAACGCAATCAACCCTCAGTCAGGTTGAGTTAATGAAGCAGTTTATTGGTACCTGGAAATTCGATTTAGCTACAGACACAACTATTTTTTGGGATCTTAAAACTTTTGGAATAGGCATGGAAGGAAATTGTCGGATAGGTCGGGCGGGTTGCCCCGCCTTTCCCTCCTAAGAACCGTACTTGCGACTTTCACCGCATACGGCTCAAGCACTCTAAAGGTAATCATGTTACCCGGCAATTACAAAATCAGGCGGCCATTTCCGGGCGTATCTCTGGCGAAAGTATTTGTCCCATAGTGCACAGTATGGGTTAGCTTTACCATTGACAAGGACGTGTCGTTTGATGAAGGTATCAGAGGCATGTACTAATATGATCTCTTTCCCATTATCAAAAGTACCAAAGAAGTTCCATTTGCGAGAGCCGACTCTTTTGAAGTATTTGTCAACAATCCAGTAGTGGCCTTTCTTGGCATGTCTTCTTTTAGCCCATTTCCAGAGGTAGAACCAAATAAACCTATCGAGGTCACAGAAGAATTTGTAAGCTGCGATGTGTCTATGAAAGTTCGTCCATCCGGTAATCACAGAGTTTAGTCTGCGAATGAGAGTGACAGTAGGAGCACCCCAATGTTTTCTGATTATCAGCTTAATCTTTGACAGGACAGATTTAAAGTTCTCCTTTGAGGGTCTGATCAGCAATTTTCCATTTGAGAACTTTCTGATATTCTGACCAAGGAAGTCGAACCCGGTATACACATCTGTGATTTTGGTTTTAATCTCCGAAAGTGTCAGACCTCGTGCAGCCAGGAAGTCGGCAATGACAGGTTTAACAACGTTCATTAATACCTCTTTGCTTGATCCAGTTACAATAAAGTCATCGGCGTATCTCACAAAATGGATTTTGTGGTAGTTCCTTCGGCAGCCATCGTATTTTCTGATACGAGTGTTAACACTTTTATATATGACTTCTTCCAGTCCATCCAGTACCATATTTGCAAGAGTGGGAGAGATTATACCACCTTGTGGGGTTCCTTCTTTTATAGGAAACAGTTTGTTCTTGTCAAT
>Ga0315294_10005907_pt1 | contig 13432 bp, 10 predicted proteins | sample YL17G13_40_MG_FD_203626 | JGI IMG/M metagenome (GOLD analysis project Ga0315294, IMG submission 203626) | Sediment microbial communities from Yellowstone Lake, YNP, Wyoming, USA - YL17G13_40 | ecosystem: Environmental > Aquatic > Freshwater > Lake > Sediment | place: USA: Wyoming | collected... | reverse complement strand
AGACCGTGCTGCTTCGGCTTCGTCATCCCCAATCGGCGCCCCTAAAACGCGTCAAGCTCAACGGTCAACCGTGGAATGATTTCGACCCCGCGAAAGAGGTTATTCGCTTGCATGATTTACAGGGCACCCTCAAGGTCGAGGCGGAGTATTAGGATACAATAGAGTACGCACTCCCTCACGAAAAGAATCTGCTCCTCGGTGCCGCCGACCCGCCCAGCGCCGATAGCCTGGCAGCCGGCTATTAATCCTTTTTCCGAGCAACTGTCGGATTTCCGACACTCTTGAGCTTGTCTGCAGCTCCTTGTCCCCTTTCCGCTGTTTTCAGCTCAATTTGACATCCGATCACGCTGAGATTTATCATCCTTAACGATGGGGCGTAGCAAAATCGGCATATAAATCCTCACTTAGCCATCGCAGCGGAAAAGGAAATTATTGTCAATCCCGTCAAAAGGAGGGGATCATGAGTTTGAGAAAACAATTTCTGGTCTTTTGTCTAATCTTGATTGCAGCGTCCTTTGTTGTTCTTTCAGGTCAGAAGAAATCTTATCCGGCGGTCACCGCTATGAAGGACGGCGTAAAGACTATCACGAATCCCGAATATCCCCGTGACGGCCGCTTTATTGCCAAGCTCACGGCGGAGATGTCCTGCGGCGAGGAGGCAAAGCCGGAGATGGCAATGCTGAATAAGCCTCTTGATCTGAGGGTTGACGATCAAGGCCGCGTTTACGTTATGGATTGGGGGGATGTTCACATCAAAGTTTATGACAGCCAAGGCCGTTTTCTTAGGACTATCGGCCGGAAAGGCCAGGGACCGGGCGAGTTCGACATGCCGGCTTTTTTTGATTTAATGACAGGCGGAAAAGTCTGCATTCTGGATGGTCGGCAACGGCGGATCACAATCCTCACCAGCGAAGGCCAGTATCTCTCCGGCTTTCGCTTTGATGGCTTTTTCCGCACTCTGGCTATCGATGGACAGGATCGCCTTTTTCTCGCGAAATATGCCGCCGCCGAAGAGCTGAAATTATCGACTGAATTCCGGGAGGTCCCTTACATCACAAGCATCTTTCGCACGGACGCCTCGGGAAAAGAGATGGTCCACCTGACCGACTTTCTCGGCGAAGTCCAGGTGATGAAGGCTGTTGGCAGTGGCGGAATCACGAGCATGGGAGGACTTTATATTGTCATCTGGGGCATCAATCGTCAGGGAAAACTCTACGGCGGCTTCAATGAGATCTATCGCCTTGGCGCATATGGGTCTGACGGTAAAATCGAATTCGCCTTCGGCCGAGAGTTCAGCCCGCTCAAGAATTCCCGGTACAAAGGTCTCCCCGGCCAGAAATTCACGATGCCCGCTCTCACTGAAAAGATCGTGTTCGACGAAATGGAAAATCTCTGGCTCGAGCTCTACAAGGACGATGCCACAAAGGATTTCACTTACGATGTTTTTTCGCCCGAAGGGATTTACCTCAAACAGGTCAGGATCAACCAGCGGATCTTCCAGTTCAAAAACAGAAAAGTTTACAGCATCGTTCTGCCCGAGGAAGGATTCCCCTCAATCAAGCGCTTTCTCATGGAGCTGGTGGCGGAATAGTATCCGCGTAATCCCCGTTGATCTTCTCCAAGGGCGATTTGATCTGCTTGCTCAAGGCTTCATACTTTTCTAAATCTTTACTGTCCAAAGAATGAGGGGAAGCTCAACCGGCCTTTTTTTGCGGCCATTTCCTGTTTTTGACGCCGATCATCAGCCAGATATAACATTTTTTTGGGCGCGGGAATATAATCATGGGGCTCAGAAGGGATAGATCTCAAGTGTTCGGCCGCGTCGCTACAGTCAATGTTGCCTTTGATCCGAACCTGGTTGATTCTAAATACGAGAGCAACCCCGTATTCTCCATTTTTGGCGCGCTCGACTTGACTTTTATCGTCAAGATCATCCTGAGCTTATTCGCCATCCTTTTCACTTATGACGCCATCGTCGGAGAAAAGGAAAAGGGAACGCTAAAATTGACCCTCTCCAATAATGTCCCACGCGACCGCCTGATCCTGGGCAAGGTCATCGGCGGCTTTATCAGCTTGCTCATTCAGGCAATCTCGGCTAACGGTATGGCCAGAGACGGTCCGCTAGGTTTACAAAGTCGATCCGCTCCTCTATCCGGCGTGCGGCGAAGTACCAATCGCCCCAGGGCATCTGCGGGCCGGCATCAAGTTCGCCGCCTTCATCCCACACGAGGCCCAGGCCAAGGTCAATCAGGCGTTCAAAGAGAAAGGAACGGACATCGACCTGGCCCGGATCACGCCTCAGGACCTGGAGGAGATCGTCTCCAACCTCGACGATATGACGATCGAGGTGGACGGCAAGGACAAGGTCCCCATCTTCTGCGAGTGACGGCCTACCAGGCCTTCTCGACGTGGAGCTCCCAGACCTCCTCCTCGGGATTCTCGCGGAGATAGAAATAGCGGCCTTGGGAGAAGCAGAACAGGATGCCGTTGGACAGCCGGCCGGTGAAGGGCAGATACAGCCGCTGGAGCTCGCGGCCCTGCTCGTCGAATAGGGCGAATTCGACCTTGTCCTCCCGGTACTTGTACGTTCGGACGACGAACTTCCCGTCGAGGACTTCGAAATAATCGAGGCCGGGCGTCTGGTTGGGGAAGAACAGCCGCTTTTCGTAGTCCTCCCAGCGCGTCCGCCCCGTCCAGCTGTCCTTGAGGGGCTTGATGACGGCCGCCCTCAGCGTGCCCGTCATCTTGAGCGGTTCCAGAGGCAGGCGGACCTTCTTCTGCATGACTCCGTTCCGGTCGTAAACCGTGACGACGGAATCCTGGGCGGCATCGATCACATAGAGCCGGTCTCCGGCCACCCGGGGGGCGAAATAGTCCGACACCAGGTTGATTTTTGTCAGGCCCTCAGAGGCCGTGCGGGCGCCGATCTCCTTAACCAGCTTGAAATCCTTGTCGTAGAGGCGGATCGTCGTTGTCGACCTTTTTTCGTCGAAGTTCAAGTCCCGGACCACGTATCCGTCCCCAAACCGATAGGCCGCTCCCTTGAACACACCGACGATGACGGCGACTTCGCTGATATAGTCGCCGTCAGGGGAGAAGCGGGCGAGCTTATGGGAGCCCGGAATGTCCAGGTGATCCTTGAAGGGGCGGACCGTGTAGATGTAATCAAACTCGCCGGGCCCCTGTCCCGCCCGCCCGAACGTCTTGACGAAGGAGACGCCTTCAGGGCCCAGCTTGAAGATATGCACAGCCACGGAATCCTCGACGATGTACATTCGCCCGTCCGCGATCGCGAGGTGGAAGGGATTCATCACCTGAGGGAGCTTGGCGATCCTCTCCGCGGAGGCCGTCCCGGCGGAGAGCGCTAGCGACGCCACGATGGCCGAACGAAAAAGCGAAGACCTTGTCCTTAAGCTCATCATCACCCACCTCCTTAATTATTATTATTTGCTTTTTAACGCTGCACGTCGTCCTTTCGCCTTAAGGACGGAATCGATCCTCCCTTTCACGAAAGAATGATATTCCCGGCTGCCGATCGTTGTCAAGAAAAGGAAAGAGGTTCGCTTTCCGCTCCTTCGCCATACGGTTGCCACCCACATGGTTCAACAGGGGGTAAGCATCACGGCCTGCATCCTCGGACATATGTCACTTTGTTCAGCTTGCTCGTCAGCACCGGACTGAGAATCTCGGAGACCTTGAATCTCTCCCGTCAGGATGCAGATCTTCGAACAGGGGTTTTGACCTCGGGCAGCAGCTTTTCTTTTTTTAAATGGAACACTCGCCGTCCTTGCGAGTTTTGTATTTCCAAGTTTACTTCCTTGATGCCGCCGTTCATGAGCTGGGCGATCAGCTCAAAAAGATCGGCACTGGCGAGGGGGTTTCCGTTCAGCGCAACGATCTCATCCCCGGGACCAATACCGGCCTTGTCGGCTGGTGAGGCTGTCCATATCCCGCTGACAACGATTTTCCCATCATCGTTAAGATGGGGGTACAGCCCAATGGAATATTCGTTGGTTGGCATGGATGTGGGAGATATGGGCTGGGGGACAAATAGTATTTCGTTTTTGGGATAATTGATAATCGTTACAAAGGAAACCAGAAAATCCCGGCCCAGGAGGGGAGCCGAAAGCATTTTGGGAAGTTCTGCGGAAAAGGCGAGGACATTCCGGGCTTTCAAGTCTCCGATGGCGAATGAATCGATGCGGCCCAGGTAATTGTCCCGGGAAGTTGTTAACGGCCATTGGTAGATATTTCCCTTGGCCTTGATCCAGCCTCTTTTTTCTGAGAGTTCCAGTTTGCCAAGGATGTCTGGCGGCAAAACAAGGGAGTATGGTTGGCCGGTATCAACCATGGCCTCCACTTCAAGTCTTCCGTTCAGTTTACATTTAAGCATCGGAGCGGAATTGACGGGGTGGTTTTTAAAATTGAATAGAAATCCTTTTTGCGGGTTCCCGGTGACAGCAGTGTCGTTTGCAAGAACAAGGATTTTTTGGCGATAGTCGATGGTGACTTTAAAACGATCCAGGAGGTCGGAGCCGATCAAGCCATGGATGGTGACGCCGATTTTTGACTCGAACTTCTTGAAAAAATCCGGGGAGGCCAAACAAAATATGGAATCGATCCGGTAATTGCCGATGTCAAGACTGTTCATTTTTACCTGCATGCCACGCCGTTTCAATTGAAGTTTGGCGGCTGTTTCATCATTCAGCATTGTCACTCCGCCGGTATCCACGATGAAATTGTACTCTTCAGGACCATCATTGATCTTGCCTTTGACTAGAATAATGTGGTCTTTCAGCGCGAAGGGGATAATGCCTTCTTTTTGGACCGGCACATTCTGCGGATTAGTGAAGAGGGTAGACAGGAAAACAAGGAAAACAAAAATTGCGATCTTTGTTTTTGGCATTTTTCTCCTCATGGAATTATGTCGGAATAGATATTACTAATGCAGCGATGAAAATTCAATGCCTCCAAGAACATTGGGGCCAGGGCTTTCATTATTACTTTTCTTTTTTGCCTTCATGCCTCCCGACAGCCCGGCCGACAATGACATCGTGGATCTCCAGGTAAGCGGATTATGGCCGCCCAACCCTTGGAGGGGACGCGCCGCAGCTCCTCCTCGACAATGCGGAGAGGAAAAGCCGCGAGGCTCGCCTTGCGGACCTTGCCCCGGTAGGCGTTGGCGTACAAGCCGTATTATGCTGAGCTCATCATAACCGAAAATAACGGACCGTGACCTAGCCTTTATCCAGGATCTGCAAGGTGAAGCCTGGAGGCTTCGGCCGGGCCAACCTGCCCGCGCCTGGAATATGGAGATTGGCAATTTCTTAACCTTTTTTGGATTGCTCGGGTATCTCATATAGAAGGATCAGATGCCCCTTTTGAGAATAGGTTTTCGAAAAAGACAGAAAACCGCCTTTCTTTTCTTCTCGGTTAATCTATTTTTCCTGGGTCTCTCAATTTTATTGTATTCGCAAGAAAAGTCTATTCCTCTAAAGCTGGCCACCCCCTTGGCCATCGGACGGACCGATCTCCTCTTCAGTTCCATCGCCTCGGTCTGCGAAGACGACCAGCTCAATTTTTATGTCCTGGACCGCCTGGAACACAAGGTCTTCAAATTCTCGCCACAGGGCCGACTGCTTCTGACCTTCGGCCAGAAAGGCCAGGGCCCCGGCGATTTCCAATCCCCAGCCGGAATTGTCCTTACTTCAAAAGGGGAGCTGGCTGTGCTCGAAGATCTTTCCTATATTTCCCTCTTTAAAACAGATGGAACATTCATCAGACGCTTAGACCTTAACGGTCGGCTGGGATTGGGCTACATCGGGCCCGACCGCTTTTACGGTTGGATCTGGCGCCCCGACGATCAACAGCAGGTGATGGTGGATGGCCAGAACAAAATCTTGAAGACATTTCATGCCGTGGCCAGGGATCGGTTCTCGACGACCCTTCCCGACGAGACCGGACGGCTGGTGATGTTCAACTACAGCCATGAGGCGTATGTTCCCAGGCTTCTTTTTGCGCACTCAGGAGAGCTCACTGCCGTGGGCATCAGCGACCGATACGAGATCGCGCTTCTCGATGAAAGAGGCGGGATTGTCTCCACGATCAGGCGGCCCCTTAAGCCTCAGAAGATCAACACTAGGGAAAAAGACTATCTCGAGCGGGAACTCAGGGATTTTGCCAAGACCAAAGGATGGCCCGACCATGTCAGCCGCGAACTCATCAAGAAAATACCTCAGACAAAAAACCAGATCTCCGCGATTAGGATTTCACGGGATTATGTATTCATCTTCAGATTCGCGATGAACATGACCGACAAAAGCCGCTCGTTCTTTATCGATATCTTTACCAGAAAGGGCGAATTCATGGGGGTGGCTCAGCTCAATGACCTGCCGTTATTTATTTCCGAGAGAGCGATGTACTTTGATCGGACTGACGAAAGCGGGAACGTTTTTCTCGTCCGGACAGAATATTCCCTGCCCAAATTCATTTCAGTCTCATCCCTGGAAGCTTGGCCCCGTTGTCCAGGGCCTGAGGTGAAAACAGGACAGATTCATGTTGCTAAGAATAGGACATATTCATGTTGCGTTGACGTGTTTTCAGCTCAATTTGACATCCGATCACACTGCGATTTATCATGCTTAATGATGGGGTGAGGTGAAATTGGCGCATGAACACGCATTCTGCCGGCGCAGCAGGAAAACGAATTTCTTATCACCTCATCTGAGGAAGTGGATCGCCAATTCCGATCTCAGGGGAGAATAAATCGTTTACGTGGCAAAAACGAAACTTCCGACGCCTTTTGTCTCTCAGGGGGGGATCATATGAAAAAAATCACTTGTCTCTGTATTTTTCCTCTCTGTTTTGTCCTGATAAGAGCGCGCCTTGGACAGGGCAAAATCGAGACCAAAACCATCGACGGAGTCGTCCATGTCCAAAACCCCGCCAAACCCCTCAAGGGGGTTGTGACCCTCGAACTCGAAAAAATCCTCGAGATAGATCCCTATAAGTTTCCTGATGTCGGGGCAAGAATTATTTATGCCGCGCGCGCCGACGACGGCACCGTCGTCCTCTACGATCCGAACAGCGCCGAGGCCCACCGCTTCTCGGCCAAAGGAGAGTACCTCGGCCGGCTTTTTCAGAAAGGACAAGGTCCCGGCGAGTTTGCCTCAGGCACGCTAATATGGTTCAGGGATGACTCTTTCTTGGTGGCAAGTTTTGGAAAAGTGGCAAAATACGATAAAAGCGGCAAGTTCCTGGAAGAAAGAAGAATCGAAAAGTTTCCCTCGCTCTTCGTGAACGACGAATTTTACTTTACCGAGCAAAGGACTCGGGATATTAGAAAAATCTTGTTGATCCATTCACCGAAGAACGGCCGAGCATCCCTGCCTCCCATACTCTTCTTCGAGGCTCAGGAGACATGGCTGCACCGAGCCAATGATGGCTCCAACCGAGGCTTCAGCAGCATTTGGACCACTCCCATTATCCTCCAATGTTATGATCCTCAAATCCGACGATCCTACGTGACAATGAACACATCGATTTCTATTCAAGTCCGCGATCTAGAGGGTAAAACGGTCCGCGTCATCGAAAAGCCGCACAAAAAAATAAAACTCAGCCGTCAGGAAAAAGAAAAAGTCACATTTTACAAAGGTCCCGCTGACAACTGGAAAATCGATAATTGTCCGGACTATCTTGTTGCGCTGCGTGAGATCGAAACCATGCCGGGAGGGCATCTGGCCGCATTTCGTTTTAGCTCGTTCGAGAAAACGGAAATCGATATCTTCGACACCCAGGGCCGATTCATCTATACGCTGGCCTTGCCAGAGAAAATCGAGCTGAGGAATCCATTCTTTCACGGAACGGGGATAGCGGGAGTTCTCTATGGCGAAGATAGCACGGTCTATGTCGAGTACAGAATCAAAAATCTACCAGATATATTCCGCTGATTCTTTTGATTTAAGCCTGCAAAATAAGCTGGCGCATGAATCCTCACTCAGCCATCGCTGCGGAAAAGGAAATTATTATCAATCCCGTCAAAAGGAGGAGATCATGAGGCTGAGAAAGCAATTTCCGGTCATTTGCCTGATTATGACCGTAGCGTCCTTGGCAGCTCTTTCAGGTCAGCAGAAATCTTATCCGGTCGTCACCGTTACTAAGGATGGCGTAAAGACTATCACAAATCCCGAATATCCCCGTAACGGCCGCTTTGTCGCCAAGCTCACGGCGGAGATGTCCTGCGGCGAGGAGGCAAAGCCGGAGATGGCGATGCTGAACAAGCCTCTTGATCTTAAGGTCGACGATCAAGGCCGCGTTTACGTCATGGATTGGGGGGATGTTCACATCAAAGTTTATGACAGCAAAGGCCGTTTTCTTAGGACCATCGGCCGAAAAGGCCAGGGACCGGGCGAGTTCGATACCCCGTCCTTTTTTGACCTGACGAAGAGCGGAAAGGTCTGTGTCCTGGACGGCAGACAACGGCGGGTCACGATCCTCACCAGCGAAGGTGAGTATCTCTCCGGCTTTCGCTTTGATGGCTTTTTCCGCACTCTGGCTATCGATGGACAGGATCGACTTTTTCTCGCGAAGTATGCCGCCGCCGAAGTGCTGAAATTATCGACTGAATTCCGGGAGGTCCCTTACATCACAAGCATCTTTCGAACGGACGCCTCAGGAAAAGAGATGGTCCATATGACCGACTTCCTCGGCGAAGTTCAAGTAATGAAGGGGATGAGCGGCGGCGGAATCACGAGCATGGGAGGACTTTATATTATCGTCTGGGGTATCAATCGTCAGGGAAAGCTCTACGGCGGCTTCAATGAGATCTATCGCCTTGGCGCATACGGGCCTGACGGCAAGATCGAATTTGCCTTCGGCCGGGAGTTCAAGCCGCTCATGAATTCACGGTATAAAAATCTCCCCGGCCAAAAAAAGACAATGCCCGCGCTCACGGAAAAGATCGTATTCGACGAGAAAGAAAATCTCTGGATCGAGCTATACAAGGAGGATACCACAAAGGAGTTCACCTACGACGTCTTCTCGCCCGAAGGGATTTATCTCAAACAGGTCAGGGTCGACCAGCGGATCTTCGAATTCAAAAACGGGAGGGTTTACAGCATCGTTCGGCCCGAGGACGGATACCCCTCAATCAAGCGCTTTCTGATGGAGCTAGTGGCGGAATAATATCCCCGCTTCAAGGGACTCTTCGGCCCGGCGATGTGTATATGCATCGATCACGAAAAAAAACTGCTCCTCGGTGCCGCCGACCCGCGCATCGCCGATGGCTTGGCAGCCGGCTTTTAATCCTTCCTCTGAGCAAAGGTCAGCTATCGATATGGCCAGAGATGATCCGCAAGGTTTACGAAGTCAATCCGCTCCTCTGACCGGCCTTCTTCGCGGCCATTTCCTGTTCTTGACATTGATCATCAGCCAGATATAAAATTTCTATGGGGGCGGGGTTATAGTCGTGCGGCTCAGAGGGGTTAGATCTCAAGCGTACGGAAAACAATGACTTCTATCACCCCGAGGTTACAGGGATGAAAATAAGAAATATTCTAGTCTTGCTGTTGCTCTCAACAATGGCTATCAGTTGCCAATCAAAACAGGATAAGGTAAAAAAGATTTTGGAAGACAACGTAGCGGGGGTCCTGCAAAAAATCATGAATAGCTAATAATTGACTGGAGGGGACCGAATGCCCATGAGCAGTAACACGGACATCCTCTGTGACCTTACGGTCGCCCAGAGGGAGGCCGTAACCTACTATGGTGGCCCACTGCTGATCATTGCCGGCCCGGGATCGGGGAAGACTGAGGTGATTAGCTGCCGGGCGGCTTACCTCATCCGATCGGGTAAGGTGAAACCCGAGAACCTCCTGGCGGCGACCTTCACCGAGAAAGCCGCCTTTAAGCTTAAGGATAGGATTCAGAAAAAGCTTCCTGAGGTCAACGTTGAGGCCATGCAGGTCTCGACGATCCACTCGTTCTGCTATAGGCTTCTCGACGACTTCAGGTCCGAAACTCCTTTTCCTCGTGGATTTCGCGTCCTGGACGAGGCCGGTCAACGGCTCTTTGTCTATTCCCGGCGGAAGGAGCTTGGCCTGAGTGAAATCATGAAAGGCCGGGAGTGTGATTTTTTCGCGGAAGTCCTGCGGACGTACAATCTGGCGGCCGAAGAGCTGGTGGACCCTGCGAAATTCGAAGCCTGGTGCACCGCCCGGCTCGCCGCAGCCGGGTCCGATGAGAAATCCCTCTGGGAAGAGCGCGTTTGCGTAGCCCGTTCATACAAACATTATCTGAACGTCCTGCAGGAAGCCGAGGCCGTAGATTTCGGTAATCTACAGCGGCAAGCCCTGGAAATGTTAAAAAACCGGAGAGACGTCCTGCGGCAGGTCCGAGATCGGTTCCATGAGATTCTGATCGACGAGTACCAGGACACTAACGCCGTGCAGGAAGAGCTACTGCTCCATGTGGCGATGCCGCGCCAGCACCTGTCCGTTGTCGGCGACGATGACCAAAGCATCTACCGATTCCGCGGCGCGACCGTCAAGAACATCCTGAACTTTAATAAAAGACACGCCGCCGTCAAAGTCGTAAAACTTGAGGACAACTTCCGGTCACTGCGGCCGATCATCGTCCATTCCTCCGAGCTCATACGCTGCAACCCGAAAAGCGCTCGCCTGGATAAAGAGCTTAGGTGTAAACGGAAGGACTGGTCGAATGACCTCGTGATCGTCCATGAACAAACTGCCGCCGATGAGGCGAAAGCGGTATGCGACGTTTTGCGTAGTCTTGTCACTGACGGGACGATCCGCAAGCTCAATGACGTCGCTATCCTTTTACGAAGCGTTCACTCCTATGCCGAGCCGTATCTGGACGCTTTGAAGAAGGCGAAGATTCCATTCCGCGTGATCGGAGACGGTCAGTTTTTTGTGCGCACGGACATTGGCGAGATCTATGGTCTGTTCACGTTCCTCGAAGCGACAAAGCCGTGGGGCGATCGGTTCGTCCGGTGCGGGTTGATGGGCCTTTCGCCGAAGACGGAAAAAGCCATGAAAGCATTCAAGGGCGACCTGGTGGACGTCGGAGGTGACGAAGGGCTGAGGAAGATAGGAATCCGGGATACCGCCGATCGGGACAAGATCTGTGCCCTCATCGACCTGAAGCGGCGCGTCCAGGAAGGCCGGCATCGCTCCCTCCTTGAGGTTTTGTATGAAATTTTACGGATCTCCGGGTATTTTTCAGCGGCGGAAAGGGACGGCGACGAGGAAGCCGTCAGGAACCTGGGCATCCTGACGAAAATCGTCGGCGAATTCGACGAACACAGCGGCACCAAGAATCTATACGCCTTCATGTCCTACCTGAAGCTTATTCGCGAGGGCTCTCACGATTCTTACCGCCGAGACCCGGAGGATGCAGTCTCCCTTATGACCGTCCACCAGGCCAAAGGGCTAGAGTTCCCGGTGGTCGTCATCGGCGCGGCCATGGAAGGCCGTTTCCCGGTTCGGGCGCGGCGGAGCCCGTACGAGATTCCCTGCAAGCTGATGCGGAGCGGCCCGCCCGAGGTGCACGACCCGCACATCGTCGACGAACGGAAGCTTTTTTATGTCGCGGCGACGCGAGCCCGGGATCTCCTCATCATCGCGACGGCGGACGTCGTAAACAAGAGGGGCGGCGGCCCTTCGGAGTTCATTCGGGAGCTTGCCGGGGACCGGCAGGCCGAGGCCGAACGATTGGGGAAGGAGTTGCGCTGTCGGGCGTTCAGGGTGGAGGAAGTCGGCGAGAAAAGTCGTGAGCCTCGCCTGCGGATGAGCTATTACCAGATCGCCCATTATCTCCAGTGCCCTCTGCGCTATAGATATTTTCATGTCGATGGGATGGCTAACATCCAGTCCGACAAGCTCTATTTCGGAAGCGCCGTGCACCGGGCTCTCGATCTCATTCATAGGGATGTTATGACGGGGAAAAAAGTCACGGAGGAGGATGCGGCTATGTATGTCGGGCGGGCCTGGATGCCGGTGTGGAGCCGAAAGAAGGGTTCTGAGGCCGCCGAGGAAGAGCGCAAGTCCATGGAGGCGGCCGTCGCCCAGATAAGCCGGTACGTCAGGGAACACGGTAAATACTTCGGAGAAGTGGAGGAATCAGAGCGGCCTTTCGCCTTTGATTTGGAGGGCATAGTGATCGCCGGCAGGATCGATCTTGTGCGCAGGGCAGCCGGAGGCAAGAAAGAAATCATCGATTTTAAAACCTCGGGGTCAAATGTCGTCGCGAGAGAACAGGCCGAACTGCAAATGAATCTTTATTCCCTGGGACTGGAGAAAAGCATCAACCTCGATGTAGGGCGGCGGACCGTCCACTTTCTGGAAGATGGTATTGTCTGCGGTTCCGGATGGGACGCAGCGAAAAGTTCGGCCGCCGGGAAGAAACTGTGCGGGATCGTCGGTAAGATCAAGAAAGGTGATTTCAAGCCGAGGACTGAGTATTGCCCGGCATGCGTGGAGTTCAAAGGGATTTGCCCTTATTTTAAAAAAAGCACAGGCTCCCAAAAGAGCGGCGGAGGGAGAGCATGAAAAACTTCTTTGATGCGCTGAAGAAGGACATTGCAAAATACGAGGGACGGCACGACGACTTCATCTATCTCGCGCCCGAATGGTACAGGCTGATGACGAACCTTCTCGACGACGCCCGGCTGCCAGCCCGTTTGAGGCCGTTGGTGGCGTGCGCGATCGCCTATTTTGTCATGCCGGCGGACGTGATTCCGGAAGAGCTCCATGGGCCCTACGGGTATATCGACGACATCTTTCTATGCGCGTTTGTCGCTAGGGAGGTTGGCAGGCGCGCCGGAGATCCGGACCTTTTGGTGGAGAATTGGAAAGGCGAAGGGGATGTCTTAGAAATCATCGGCGAGGTCCTGGCGAAGGAAGAAGAATTCATCGGGAAGAACCGCGAGCGCCTCTTAAGGTACACGGGTTGCGCGGAGGTTCTCAAGCGGCAGGGCAAGGGACGGAAATAGTTAATAAACCGGGCGTTACGGGTTTGATAATAATAAAAAGAGAGATTGTTGTCGCGAACAATGCCTGACTTCGTCTGAACAACGAGCAGAAAAAAGTGGTCAATCGATAAACAGGAATTTTATCAGCTTCTTGAATATAACAACGATCTCCCGTAACTCCCTAATTTTTCAGTACGTTGCTGGCAAATATGATCTTAACAGAAAAATCTCATTTTTCTTCGTGGAGAATTTTAAGTCCCTTGCGTCTGCCCATTACGCCACCCCCTTCAGATATTATTCAATCGCGATAATAAATTATGTGCTTTCTAAGCCCAAATATTTTTCGTTTCGTATCCAATTTTATATTTTTTACAGATCTTCTCCATCCCATTCTTTCTCGCGAAAGGAATCAGGACACATCCAGGGGCGAGTTTTTCACCACCC
>Ga0315294_10005906_pt1 | contig 13434 bp, 16 predicted proteins | sample YL17G13_40_MG_FD_203626 | JGI IMG/M metagenome (GOLD analysis project Ga0315294, IMG submission 203626) | Sediment microbial communities from Yellowstone Lake, YNP, Wyoming, USA - YL17G13_40 | ecosystem: Environmental > Aquatic > Freshwater > Lake > Sediment | place: USA: Wyoming | collected... | reverse complement strand
GTCACCGATGACGAGGGCTTAGTCACTATATTGACAGGCCCTCCTCGCTGTCTCTTAGCTGATATTTAATGATCTACCTATTGCTTCGTAGCTCATGCCTAACATATGCAATTGTTTTGCCTTGACGGCAAATATTTTGTATAATGTTACTAGTTTATTAATAAAAATCACTATATTGGCAGTGATCTCGGACGCGGTTCGAATTGGTACGTACCGGGTCCGCCAATTTTTTCTACTGTAAAAAAGGGGGATGTATGGTAAAAAAGATTGTAGTTTCAGTGTTGTTGAGCCTCATCGCACTACCGCTCTTCGCGCGTGCCGAAGAGACGAAGCCTTTGCAGCTGGCGCTCTTCAGCCCTATGCAGCTCGTTCCCGAGGACGAGTCAATTAAAGGTTTGCGTCTCGGCGTATTTTACACCGCGAACAAAGACGTCACCGGGTTCAGCCTTGTCTGGCTTGGCGTGAACAGGGCTACGCGTGATGTCAATGGCGTCGAGATAGGCCTCGGGAACTGGGTCGAGGGAGCTGCCTACGGTGTGCAGCTCGGTATCGTCAACCATGCGGGAAGTCGTTTCGTCGGCCTGCAATACGGCATGGCGAATATCACCGAAGGTGATCTCACCGGTATGCAGTGGGGCCTTGTGAACTGGACTGAAGGGTTCATGCACGGTGTGCGTGGCGGTGTCGTGAACGTCTCGAAAGGCCAGGTCGTCGGTGCGGATCTGGGCATCGTGAATTACAGTGAAGGGTCTGTCAGGGGGTTCCAGGGAGGATTGGTCAATTACGCCGGAGAGATGCACGGGCTTCAGCTGGGGGTCGTGAACTATACAAAATCACTCGACGGCCTTCAGATCGGTCTGGCTAACTACAACGGCAACAAGAAGCCCATGGAATTCATGGTCCTTGCGAACTGGTCGTTCTGATCGATCCCGTTTATAAGGGTCCGTTTCCCGCGGAGCCACCAGAATAACTAAACGGTGCCACCCCGGAAAGGGACACCCCACATCTTGACACCCCCCATTTCCGTGCTATACTTATTTCCACAGCTTAGATCCGTCCCGAGTTAGGAAGGGGTAAATCCCGGACGCTAAAACCAGCCTCTGGCTGGTCTCTACGAAGCTCAAAGCTGGAAAGCTTTGAGCGAAGTAGGAAAGTAAAACCTTCGTTGGTCATGGTGTGGCCGGCGGAGGTTTTTTTATTGAGGCCACAATTTACTGGAAAGGAGAGGCGTCATGGAGGGCGGGAATTTTTTGAAGAATTCGCAGATCATTATTTTGGGTATCTGTATTGCGGTCGCGACGATCGTTTCAAGCGTCATTCTGTCAGGCGGATTTTTGAAGGTCATGAAGTTTACGCGGGAACAGATAAATGTTACGGGATCAGCCACAAAGGAAATCAGAAGTGATTACATCGTGTGGAAAGGAGAAGTTTCTAGAAGAGAAGTTGACTTAAAGACTGCGTATAAGAACCTGAGAGATGATCTGGAAAAGATTAAAACGTATTTGGCTTCAAAGGGTGTTAGTGAGAAGGAGCTCATAATATCTCAGGTTGCTACAGAAACAATCTATAAGAAAAACGAGAAGGGAAACGATACCAATGATATCCAGGGGTATCGGTTAAGTCAAAACGTTGAGATCAGGTCGAATGATGTCGACAAGATCGCAAAAGTATCGCGGGAATCGACAGAACTAATAGACCAGGGGATCCAGTTCACATCTCCCGCGCCGGAGTATTTCTATACCAAGCTGGATGAGCTCAAGATCGAGATGCTCGCCAAAGCCACCGAAAACGCCAAACAGCGGGCGGAGAGCATGGTCAAGGCCACTGGCAACAAGATCGGCTTCATGCGCTCGGCACGGATGGGGGTATTTCAGATAACGCCTATTACCTCTACGGATGTATCGGATTGGGGCATGAACGACACCTCCTCGCTCGATAAGAAGGTGATGGCGGTGGTGAGCGTGAGTTTTTCGATTGAGTAGCTTGACGGGGGGTGGCCAACGTAGTATCATTTACACATGACCACAAGAGCGTGGTATGGTAGATAATAATACACATCAGATATGTCATAAGGCAGCTCTTTTCAAGGGCTGCCTTATTTGTTTTAGGCGGTAATTACTATGACAATATATTCCCCATCCCGTATAAGCGCATTTGACGGATGCAAGCTCCAGTATAAATATGGCTACATAGACGAGATCCCTTCCGATACCGAAGCAATCGAGACCTTTCGCGGCAGCATGGTCCATAAGGCGCTGGAGGAGTTCTACGCGCTTGTCAAGAGCGGCGCCATAAGGCCGCTCGATTGGCTTTTAGGTACATATAAAGAAACGTGGGAGAAAAATTACCCCGAGAACATAAAGATAGTGAAGAAGACGATCAGCGCGGAAGATTATTGTGCCAAAGGAAGGCAGGCGCTTATCGATTATTATGAAAAATATACACCGTTCAACCAGACAAAGATAGTGGATACAGAGCGGTTGCTCGGGTTTAAGGTCGCCCGCGGCGATACCGACTATTCGTTTCATGGCAAACTGGACCGTCTCGACTGGAACGACAAAGAGAGCATCTTTGAGATACACGACTATAAGGTGACGAACACCCTCATGACCCAGGAGCACGCCGATACCGACTGGCAGCTCGGGCTGTATCACATCGCCATAAAAGAAAAGTGGCCGGACGTAAAGAAGGTCAAGCTCGTATGGCATTCACTCTTATTTAATAAAGAGATAGTTTCATTCAGGACCGAAGAACAGCTCAGCGACCTCAAAGAGCGGCTTGTAGATAAGATATTAGAGATCGAATCCTGCACCGAATATCCGCCGCAAAAGAGCATCCTGTGTAATTGGTGCGATTATCAGAACAGGTGCCCTCTCTGGAAACATCCAAAGGCAATGGAGGAGCTTCCGGTAAACGAATACAAAAAAGACCCCGGCGTAAAGCTTGTGGAAAGATACGCCGAATTTGAGAACGAAAAAAGCGCGCTCAAATCAAAAATATCCGAGATAGAAAAAGAACAGGAAAGAATAGCGGAGGCGGCGATCGAATTTGCCGAAAAAATGAAGGTCTCCGTTATCGACGGCCCTGCCGCGCAGCTTAAGGTTGACATAAAAGAGGAGGTAAAGGCTCCGACAAAAACAGAGGATCCAAAATCGTGGGCGGCGTTGCGCAGCCTTCTCATGAAGGAAGGTAAATACGAAGAGGTTTCGACGGTCAATAACAATATGCTCAATTATAGATTACGGACATGGCCGAAGGAGCTGTTGGAAAAGATAAAGAAATTCCTAAGGCGACAGGTGTCGAAAACAGTCAAGCTGGTAAAAAAATAACAAAGGAGGAAGGCATGAAGGACAATGAAGAGAAAGATGTGGCCGGTGAAAGCAAGGGCGATAAGTTTAAGCGGCTTGCTTCAAAGAGGGTGGTAAACGCGATATCCAAGGTCGAGCTTATCGCGAATCTCGCGGCTCCCAGTTACGAATATACCCCCGAGGAGGTCACGAAGATCCTGACCGCACTGCAGGGTTCGGTGGACAAGGTCAAGGCGGCATTTTCCAAGCAGAAGATCGAAAAGACGGTATTTAAGCTGTAAGTTATACGGAATCAAAAAATAGAGAAACGCGCCACCCCATAAAATATTGGGGTGGCACCAAATGGACCGTCCCTGTAAAACACGAGGTATTATTTTCTATAGTTACTTTTTTTATTTAGGAGGAACATATATGAGCTGCCCTATATTAGATTTATTTGCAAAGTGCGGTTGTTCCTGCGGAATTGTATGCGCGTATTGCATAAAGCTTACGATCGTAGTTGTCGCGAGCGTCTTTGGCGCGCTGGTCGCCTGGAAGCCGAAAAAGACCATAGAGATACAAATAGCTCTCTATCGGCCCTTCAACTGGAAGATAGAGCCCATATCGATGGAGAAAGAGATAAAGAACACGCGCATCATGGGCTTGACTCTTTTTGTTCTCGGGATCATTTCGCTTGCGTATATTGTGTTGATGTAAGGGAGCGTCACCGGATAGAAGGAGGTAATAAATGGATTTGAGGACGTTGCTTCAATCGGCGCTGATATTGTTCGCGATCGTCAACCCCATCGGCAGCATCCCGATCTTGCTGGAACTCACCGGCAAGATGACGCGCCAGGTGAGACGCTCGGTCTTTCATACGGCCATTTTCACGTCGGCCGCCATCCTTTTCCTCTTTATCCTTACGGGAAAAGGCATCCTTACCTATTTTTTCCAGATCCAAGTATACGACCTGATGGCCGCGGGAGGGCTGTTGCTTTTGATCATCGCCATCGACCACCTCGTCTTCGGTGTGCTCGTCAAAAACGTCCTCGCCGCGGACACGCAAAAGGCGCGATATATCGGCGCCGTCCCCATGGCCTGCCCCATCCTGGCCGGCCCCGGCGCCATGATGACCGTTCTGGTCACATACGCCGAGCACGGAATTTTCGTTGCGGCGGGGGCGATCGTTATCGTTGTGGGGATCACCTGGCTCCTCCTTCATTTTATCGATACGATCTACCGTTTCTTAGGTGAGATAGTATGCCTCGTCCTCTCCAAGATCCTGTGTCTATTTCTCGCGGCGATCGGGATCCGTCTTTTGATGCAGGGGTTGGTGCATTATATAAAATGAGTTTCGGGCATAAGGGAGTGATAAGGGAATAATAAAGGAAGATAAGGGGAAAGGGGAGGGTCGCCCACATAAGGTCCTGTACATTTGGTAGGTTCTTCATCACATCGTTGCTTCTTGCGTCCACCGGCATATGCGGCCCGCCCCTCTTTGCCGCCGAGCTCGACGACCTGTATTCGCCGTTATTAAAAAGCAAGACGTTCCTCTACGAAGGCGCGTTCGACTACTTTACGCTGAAGGAGGACGGAAGGCACGGCGGCGCTACCTACGATAAATTTTACTCCACCCCCTCGTTCTATTCTTTCACGAATTCCTTACGGTGCCTGATCCTGCCGTTCGTGGACGTTACGCTTTGCTTCAAGGAATACCCGGGCGCATCATACAAACGCACCACGTACAATCCCGCGGGAACGATAAACTCCGTCCAGAAGTATACGCTCGAGTCGATGCAGGATTACACGCTCAGCGTCAGGATGCGAAAGGACCCGGCTGAATTTTATCTGGATATGACGGAGAGGAGAGAGAAGTCCAGCTGGAATTGGCACATCAATCCGGGCGATCCGCCGAATTATTTCAGCTACATCGAGGTCGAATACCGCGATATCGTGTGTGGCCTGCGCTATCTTTCCGACGGTGGATCGGCGCATGATACCTCGAGCCTCTCGACCGTCACGCGCCCTCTCATGGAGGGCCGTCAGTTGAGTGTTGAATCGGAATGGGAATATCGAAACGGCGCGCTCAAGAGGAACAGTCCGTATTACGGATACGGGATATATTATAATTATTATCAGAAATTAAAACAGCATCTTGCGTCTAGGGTCACCGTCAGGTACGGAGTGACCGACGCGGCGGAGGTCACAAGCGGTATTTCATACACGTTCCCCCTCGAATACGAATACGATTATATCACCTACTATGCGTCGAACAGCACGTCGCTGGTAACCTCCGGCACCTATGTGCTCGACAATAACTTTTCTCTTCCGATTGCCGTGCGCCTAAGACCCGCCGGGAATTGCGAGGCACTCCTTTCGTCCGATCTTCACTTTGTCCATCAGAGCCTTGATGCTGTGAGGAAGAACAGGAACAATACACAGAGTCTCTATTCTCCGCGGTCGCTCGATTATTTCAACATAGAGCCTGCCGCGAAGATATCCTGTTTTTACGATGCGGGCAAGGATATCACGCCGGATGACTTTACATCCCTGACGAAGCGCCTCTTGATGAGTCGTCAGTGTCTGATGGAATTCCACTACCGGCGGGATATAACCCTCCTCAGAAAAAACGCCGACAACGGCCCTCTCAATCTGATAGACCCGTACGATCTCTTTACATATCCCGTAGACTATTTTCTGGCCGGTTCAGAATATTCGACCTTCTTCGTCGAGAACAACTCTGCCTATGCGGCAAGCGTGAAGGCGCAGAATTACGATCTCTTTGGGGTCAATGTGGTCTACGGACTCACGGATATGATCAATGTGGGATTCGGGTGCGGCTACCGATCAGGCAGCGCGTTTCACCATCTAAGCCTTCCCGACCTGCAGACACGCGTCTATAAGATCAAAGGCTACTGCTATCTCGATCCTTCCGCCGATGTGCGCCTTACGAAGAACAGCATGCTTTCCTTCAAGATGCACTATGTGCCGCAGTATATCACCTTCATGCAGCATTCGGGGTATCCAAGAGAATTCAAATCAAAAACCGCGTACATGAATGTGTCCGCGGCTCTCAAGGCCCTCTTCTAGGCCATTTCTCAAAACTTTAGAACGGAGGTTCAGGCACCGGCTCGGGCGGAGGCGTTGGCGCAGGCGGCGGTGTAGGTTCCGGAGTAGGTGTCGGCTCCGGTGTTGGTTCCGGTATCGGTGTGGGTTCCGGCTCAGGTGTAGGGGTCGGATCAGGAACAGGCGTCGGATCCGGTATCGGTGTTGGCTCCGGTGGAGGCACCGGCTCCGGCTTTATGACACGTCCGCGGTTGCCGTACAATGCCATCCTGTCGGAATCCTTATCGTGTCCGTATGGCGCGATCATGGTGACATTGCCCATATTGCCCTGGCCCCTGTCGTCATTCAGATTATAGGCCCATCTGGCATGATCTATTCTCTCAAGAGCTCTCTTTACGTCTTTCAGTATCGCGGCATCGTTTTTTTCTCTTGAAAGTCTGGTTTGTTGAGCGGTCCTTCTCGAAGCTTCAATTCCCGGCATGTGCCTTCTGATGTCGGCCTGCTGCGTTTGCACGCGTTGAACAAGAGCCCCAGATCTCGGTGTATGTGCCCGTTCAACCGAACGCGCAGGATGGCTCTTTTCGATCTTGTCCTGACCCTGGCCCTTGCCGTTATCGGGACCCTTTCCGCCCGGCTCGCTGTACGCGGGTCCCGCGACCAGAACGATCGCCAACATCATAATAGCTACTTGTGTGAACGTTTTCATTTTAGTCCCCAAAAAATTAACCTATTTCTTCGTAAGAAATAGGTCCGCGCAATGCTCGGTCTTCGGCAACCAGGCTGTCCACCCTCACCGAGAGTGGATCCACGGCTTTGCGTCCTCTCCTTACGAAGAGTTTGCCTTTATCGTACCCAGTATTCTTCTACTTATAGTATATCATATAATGGTGCCAAAGGACGGTGTCCTAGGCAGATGTTGTATTTCTAACGTGCAAAAATCGCCATGTTAGGTCTTGACTATTTATGTAAATAGCGTAATATCTAATTAAAATGAAAAGAACACTCATCCTTGCACTGCTTTTTTTGTGTGCCGCCTCTCTGCCGTCGGTGGCAGAATTGTCGGTGAGCGACAGGAGGATAGAGGAGGAAAAGAGGACGAGCCTCCGGCCGACAGAACAAGTCGCATTCGAACCAAAAGAACCCGCCAAAGAACCATCCGCTATCGACGTTGCCTACTTCAAAGAACTGCTCTCCCGAAGGATCGCCTGTATCTCCGACGCCTCTAAGGTTCTCGCAATCCTGATGGAGGCCGACGGCAAGAGCGAAGATCCTGAATCCCTGATCGTCTTCTTAAAAGAGAAAAAGGTCTTTCCGAAGGACATCGTGAAGGACCTTACGCCGGGTACGCCGCTGCGGAAAGGCGTGGCAGCATACATGTTCTGCGCGGGACTCGACATCAGGAAAGGTGTGATCTTGAAATTGTTCGGCCTCAGCGAGAGATACGCGATGAAGGAGCTCGCCTACGAAGGGATGCTCTCTCCGGGCGATGCGTATGATATTATGACGGGAAAAGAGCTCGCACTTTTGTTCTTAGGAGCCGATGCCTACGTAACGGACATGCGGCGATCGAAAACCGCCGGGGAAAAAACCCGATGAAGAACCGAAAATCTCTTCGCGTGCTGTATGGCGCGGTGTTATTGTCTATCGCGATCGCTTTTACGGCCGGGACATGCTCCTTCGCTTCTGAAAAAGAGAGGCGCATTGAGGAGAAGAAACGGCAATCGCTTGCGGAGACGGAGCGCGTGATACTCGAGAGCCAGAAGAGATTCGTCGTGGACTACGGCGGATGGGCGGAATACCGTTACGACGATTATGCCGACAACGATAAAGACGCGTCGGTCGCCGACGCGCTCGACTATACGAATTCCCTGGATACGCGGTTCTGGCTGAAGGCGATCCTCAGGCCTGCCGTGGACGCGGCCTCCAGGAACGTCCATTACGTCTATGTGCGGCTGAAAGAGCTCTTCACGCAAAGTTACGCGCTCGATAAGGAATGGAAGAATAAGCAGGAGAGCCCGCTTGTGGAATACGCATACGCCGTGGTCGATCTCAATCCGCTCTGGGTCGAGGCGGGCAGGCAGTATATCAGCGTCGGGCGCGGGCTTGCGTATAGCGATGTGAACGACGGCGTGCAGGTCTTTCTGTCTTGGCCCGACTGGCGGCTCAAGGCGCTCGCCTCCCGCACCCTGCCGCACCAGGACAATATCGACCAGAGCGTCCCCGGTTCCTCGGCGGGGAGCGACAAGTTCTTCTACGGGTTCGAGGGCGCGTACCGCGGCATGCCGGGCCACAATATCTACTCCTTCTTTCTGCTGCAGAAAGACGAAAGCGATGAAGAGCCGCCCGACGACCTGCAGGATTACGATTACAATTCCCGCTACATCGGGCTCGGCGCCCACGGCGATATCATACGGAATCTGCATTACCTCGCGGAGGTGGTGTACGAGAACGGCACGAGCCGCATCTTTCCGAGCAATGAGAAAGCGGATATCGACGCGTGGGCCGGTATCTTCGAGGTCGCCTACGACGCGGATATCTACGGCCATCCGCGTCTTTCGGGCCGCTACGCCTTCGGCAGCGGCGACAAGGACCGGATGAGTGTCACCGACACGGTGGGCGGCAACACCTCCGGTATCGACAGGAATTTCCTTTATTTCGGATATATCGATACGGGGTACGCGCTCGCGCCGCGGCTTTCGAACCTCCATTTCCTCAAAGGCACGCTTTCATTGACGCCGTTTGAAGAATGGAGGAGTTTTAAGAATCTCGCGGTCACGACCTCGTACTACCAATACTACAAGGACAGGGCGGGCGGAAGCATCTCCGATGCCGTTGCGACCGAAGTGAAAGGTTTTATCGGCCGGGAGATGGATTTCGAGATAGCCTGGCAGATAGTCTCCGACTTAAACTGTACCGTCCAATACGGCCACTTCTTCACCGGCGATGCCTATGCCCAGACAGCGCGGGACGACGAGGACTACTTCTCCGCGAGCCTCGTCCTCACGTTTTAACCATCCCTCTAATTGCGTTGCCTTACCGGTCGATATTTTGTATAATCAATTGGGGCCATCCCACAAGGGGACACCCCACAGCCTCAGTCGAGATCAATGAAGATAGTGAATGAAAAGATAACGCTTAAGACCCAAGGCAATCCCGACCTCATTAATATTACGGATACGTTGCGGACTCTTCTCTCCAAGGAGAGGTTTTCGAAAGGGAGTCTATCGGTATTCGTGATAGGTTCAACGGCTGCGATCACGACATTTGAATACGAAAGCGGCCTCATCAAGGATATGGAGGAGCTTTACGAAAGGCTCGTTCCCCGGGGTAAGCGCTATCATCACGACGACACGTGGGGCGACGCAAACGGTTTTAGCCACATGCGCGCTGCCCTCCAGGGGCCGTCGCTCACGATACCGTTCGACAACGGAAAGCTGATGCTCGGCACATGGCAGCAGGTGGTCCTTGCCGAGTTCGACAATCGGCCCCGCCAGCGGGAGATCGTTATCCAGATTATCGGAGAATGAAATAAGGAGGTTCTTAAGTGATATGAGAAAGAGCGTTCCGCTTGAGATAGCGTATAGGCTGATAGGGCCGGGGCCGATCGTCCTGGTGAGCTCGCTCTACAATAAGAGGGCAGGCCTGACGCCGATCGCCTGGCACATGCCGGTCTCTGACGATCCGCCTATCGTCGCGCTCGAGATATGGGAAAAGCACTTCATCTATAAGGCGATCATGCAGACCGGCGACTTCGTCATCAATATTCCGTCGAGCGGCATGGCGCAGACCGTGCGCTCGCTCGGCAGCGTCTCGGGCAAGACGGCAGATAAATTCAGGAAGTTTGGTCTTGTCAAAGAGCCGGCAGCCAAAGTAAGATCACCCCGTCTCGGATCTGCCATCGGCATTTTAGAGTGCACGCTGCGCAAAGAGAAGGGTCTTCTCAAGAAATATAATGTAGTCCTCGGCGACGTCGTCTATGCCGAAGCGGAGGAAGGCCTCTTCACGGACCGGTGGCATCCGGAGAAGCCCGGGCAAAGGGTCTTTCATCACCTGGGCGGCAGGATCTTCTACGCCCCCGAGAAACGGATACTTTAGGCGAGGGAAAATAAGGGGAATTGAGGGGAAACAAGGGAAGATATGTAGTATAATGAGCACGAACCGGCCTCACACCGCCGGGCATACGTACATAAAGTCTACTATGAAACGAAAAGGAGCGCGATGAAAAAACGGTCGAAGGGCAAGGACGGCACGGCGCAGGGGCACGATGGGACGGATGTGGCGGGCCTGATCCTTAAAGTGCAGCAGCAGCTCACGTTCTTGGATAAGAAGGTAGACGCGCTGATCAGCCAGATCTCGACGAGGCCTGCCGCGGAAAGGCAGGAGCAAAGGCCGTTCCAGCGCTTTGAACAGCCTGGTCATCGGCCTGACCAGAGGCAAGGAAATGATTTCAGGCAGAGGACGCTCCATAAAGCGATCTGCGCAGACTGCAACAAAGAGTGCGAAGTCCCGTTCAGGCCCAGCGGAGACCGTCCGGTGTACTGCAAGGAATGCTTTGGAAAGCGCAAGGCCGGCGGTACGTTCAAGGCAAGGCCCGAGGCCGCGCCAAGAGAGAAAGAGCCTATACCTGTGACACATTTTGATAAACGCCATGGTAGTGCGCATCGCAAGCCCGGCGGAAAGAAGGCGCACGGACCTCGCCGGCGAAAAGGCACATAAGGATTGAAAAGGGCAAAATAAGGGCTGGATAAGGGGATTGGAAAGAGGGAGGTTCGTATGGAAGAGAAGCAGGTGGGGAAGGTCGATCATTTTTTTGGGAATATCAGCGTGGGCATGATCAAGCTGACCGACAGCGTGAAGGTGGGCGATACGATACGCATAAAGGGCACGACATCCGACTTTACGCAGGACATCTCCTCTATGCAGATCGACCGCGTTCCCGCGCAGGAAGCAAAGGCCGGCGATCTTATCAGTGTAAAAGTGGCCCAGAAAGTCCGCAAAGACGACGCGGTATATAAGGTGGCCGCATAGTATCGTGTGTTCACGGGATACCATTGAACGCCCGGTTTGTATATGGCCTCTATGGACGTTATGGAAATTCACCGTACGACCGGGATCGGCGCATTATTAAAGATCCGCCTCCGTATTTTTTGGTATAATAAAATATACGAAAGCCAAAAAGCGTCGTGAGCAGAACAAACCAAGGAGATCACATGACGGACAACCTTTTCCTAAGCCCCGCAGAGATATCGAAAGCCATTCGTAATGTCGGCCAGAGTAAAGCGACGGCGGGTTTGTTTGAACTGTTCATTTTCGGGATCTTGGCCGGTATATATATCGCGTTCGGGGCGAACGGCGCGACCTCCGTTTTGAGCGGTGGCACGCTCGACCCGGGCCTGGCGAAGTTTCTCGCCGGTAGCGTATTCAGCGTCGGCCTTATGCTTGTGCTCATCCCGGGTTCAGAGTTATTTACCGGGAATATCCTGATGGCCATAGGCTTCATTTACCGTCAATACTCTTTTCTCAAGGTGGTGCGCAATTGGCTGATCGTATATTTTGGGAATCTATTGGGCGCAGTGGTCATCGCCTGGCTTACATTCAATTCAGGCCTTCTCGGTTCCCCCGCGCATGTGAGCCCCATAGGCGCGGTGGCGGTCTCTATCGCCGAAACAAAATTGAAACTCGGTTTTGCAGAGGCCATGTGCCGCGGGATCCTGTGTAACATGCTCGTCTGCCTGGCAGTCATCATGTGTATCGCGTCACGGACGGTGACCGGAAAGATATTCGGGATCTACTTTCCGATCATGACATTTGTAGCCTCAGGTTTTGAACACTCGGTGGCCAATATGTATTTTTTGCCGGTCGGGCTCATGGCAAAAGGCGCATGTCTAGCCGATTATCTTTCCATTTTTAGTAACCTGATCCCGGTCACCATAGGTAATATACTGGGGGGGCTCCTGGTCGTCCTTCTACATCCCAAGATGGAAAGGGAGATCTTTAATGCCTTCCTGAGAAGATGGGAATGAATCGACGGTCATTTACATGAAAGGAGCGGTGGCGATGAAGATAAACAATGTATCAGTGGTTTTCCTTGCGGTAGTTCTTGTGATGTGTTGTGCGGGGCATGCCTTTGCCGAGAATAAATGGGAGAAGCTTGTCGATGAGTCGGGTAAGGTCTTGGGTGAGATCCAGCAGATGCCCGACCAGAGCATTCCCGCCGATCTCATGAAGGGTTGCGCGGGCATAGCGATCTTTCCGTCGACTATCTCCGCGGGGCTCGGCATCGGCGGGCAATACGGCCAGGGGATCATCATGGCGCGCGATGAGAACGGCGCGTGGATGAGCCCGGCGGTATTTACGATCGTCGGGGGCAGCATCGGCTGGCAGATAGGCGGCCAGGCGACGGATATCGTGCTCCTCGTGACGAACAGGCGCAGCATCGACGGCCTTTTGCAGGGTAAGTTCAAGCTTGGCGCGGACGCGGCGGTCGCCGCCGGCCCCGTAGGCCGTGACGCGGCAGCCGCGATCGACATCCAGCTCAAAGGGGGCATCCTCTCGTATTCGAGGAGCCGCGGCCTCTTCGCGGGGGTGAAGCTCGAAGGCGCGGTCATCGCGCAGCATTGGGACGGGAACAAGGAGCTCTACGGAAAGAGCCTGTCGGCGGAAGATATTATCGTTGGTAAAAAGGCGGCGATGCCGAAGTCGGCCGACCGCGTACTGGCCGTTCTGAAGAAATACCCCTATAAGAGGTGACCTATGATGAGGCGGATGCTGTCGGCGAAGTCTCTTGTCGCGGTGATCGCGTTCTTCCTCGCGATGGATGTCGCGGGATATTCCGCGGCAGGGTATCTGAAGCAATTCACTTTCGACGACGCGGCGGCGCTCGACACATGGGCCAAGATGATCCTGCACGGCAAGGTCGATTACACGCTCATGAAGGTCGGCCCGAACGGGTACGTCCAGGCGGTGAGCGAGAAGGCGTGTTCGGCGCTCTACTATAGAGTTGCCTTTAAAGCGGCGGACTATCCGTATTTGAGCTGGAAATGGCAGGTGATCAAGTTTCCCGATAAGTCACAGGCGTTCG
>Ga0315294_10005905_pt1 | contig 13434 bp, 14 predicted proteins | sample YL17G13_40_MG_FD_203626 | JGI IMG/M metagenome (GOLD analysis project Ga0315294, IMG submission 203626) | Sediment microbial communities from Yellowstone Lake, YNP, Wyoming, USA - YL17G13_40 | ecosystem: Environmental > Aquatic > Freshwater > Lake > Sediment | place: USA: Wyoming | collected... | reverse complement strand
CGCATAAGTCTAATTCCATCTGCGATATAAGGCCAGAGGTGTCTTGGGTCTTCCGTTCCAAGTCGCTTTCCAGCTGATGAGAATGGTTGGCAGGGATATCCCGCAATGAGGATGTCCACCAATCCGTGAAACGATTCGTAAGGGAAGGTTTTAAGATCGTTCCATATAGGTGCGACATCCATGAGTCCTTTTTCCATTTTACTAACGAGATTGGCTTGAGCGAACCCCTCAAGTTCACAATATGCGAGGGTTCGCATTCGTTCGCCAAAGATGTTTTTGAGTCCAAGTCCAATGCCTCCATATCCGGCGCACATTTCAAGAGTTGTGATGGCAGTATCCATGTCATTGTGTTTTGTTGTTGTTGTTGTTCAGAATGTTTAGGTCAGCGAGCAGGGTTATCCTGCGTTTCCTCGTTTATCGGTCGAGGCAACCTCTATAAAGTCTTTTGGTGGTTTTCCAGCTCCAGCGCCGTCCGGTAGAAGGATTGCAGGGAAAAAATTCTTTTTGCTTAGGCTGATGCCGCCAGTGCAGATGCAGCATGTCTTGAGTAGTAGGCGGCAGGCGTGGCGGTAGCAGTGTTCGCACAATCCCGGTGGGCACGGTCTACTGTTTTTTGCTCTAGCCTCTGCTGCCATGATCTGGCTGATGCTCAGAACGGTTGGTTTGCTGGGCGCTGGGTTAATGGGTGCTCTCGGTATTGCAGACGGTGCAACAGAATTGGGGTCGTGTTTAAGCCATGCGGGAATATCGAGATCCACGCATGCGTCGGGTCCGCTGGGTCGTTCGTTATCGATAGTTCGCTCGCGAACGAGTTCAGCGCTTGGTTCCAGATGCTCTCCTCGACCGTTGGGTTGACCGGGGTCATGTCGATGCCCTGACCGCTCGAGACTCCCAATGACCGCTCGTCGTGAAATGCGAGAGACGGCAGTGCTGGTTCCGGTCGGCGGGTCGATAGCACCAGACCCCGAGACTTTCCCGGCGTCGGTGCTGCCAATGCTTTTTCTTTTGCCACCTGCTTGGCGGCAATAATTTCTGATAGTTTCATTTCAGGCGAAATAGTCTCGGTCTCTCCCGAGCGTCACGGTAGCAGATGCGGTCACCGTTTCGCAAGTTGATCAATACGCAGGTGCAACGGGTAATGCTTGGTCTGCATTGAGGTACCCATTGACCTCGTCGAGCGCCGCGATCAAGTCGCGGTCTGCCTTCAGTGGTTTCGGCATAGCCTTGCCGATTGGCAACCAATTATCGATCAGGGCATTTACTGCCTCAATTGCTAGGTCACCGAGGTCAACGCCGGCATGAGCGCCGACATGGACTTTGACTTTTTGCCAATCGACACGACCTTCGTCCGCTTTCGCAGCAGGCACCTTCTTGTACCCCGCTTGCTCGCCGCCGGAGGCGCTCGGTGTCTGTTGCACGTCACGGTCCTTGACTCGCTTGTACGAGCCGGAGGCGACGAGTGGCTTGCCCGACTTGTCGGCACCCAAGAAACTAATCTTGGCATAGACGGTGCCTGCTTCGCTAGCTTCGTGCTGGACGATCATGGATACACCCATACCGATGAGGCATTCGGTATCAAAATCTTCCTGCTCGGCAAGCGACAGATCGCGACCAAAAATCTTTTTGAGGTCGGCACGAAATGCCGACTTTTCGTGCAGACTCTCGGTATAACCGCGACTCCAGATGCAGTAGCGTTTGCCATTATCATCAAGCACTTCGGTCTCGTACACCAAACGGAATTCATTCCGTTCGCCATATTTTGTAACTTTCATCTTGGGGATGGTGACGTCAACGATTACACCCTTGCAGGTGCCTTCAGTCTCCGGATGCGGGGTAAATTCTCCGCCTGTCTTTTTTACGCTTAGTCTCATATTTTCGTTTTTCTGTATGTGTTTTGTTTTTCGTTTTTCGGACCAACGTGGTCTCGCCCAGAAAGCCTCTCACCGTGTAACCAGTGAGAGGCGATGCATTGTGCCTTGTCCTTTGTTTCTGGTCCCGATCAGAAATTATTGCAGTGGTCCGAGCACCCCGGCTTGGACGCATCCGCTGTGGATCTTTATCAGGTTTGCCTCACTGAGCGTGGCAAGCGCTTTGATGATCCGCCTCGAGACGGTCTCGTTTGCACTGACCGTCACCAATATCAATGTCGGGGCGATAGTTGTGGACTGCGCGACAAATCCGCACTCGGTCGCCTGTCTCTGGATCCCAGACCGCATCGTCCTTGGTGCCTCGAACTGGTCGCCTTCCTGAGCGTATTTCTCGAAATAGAATTTCCAGTCGATGCGACCGTCTAGGGTCCGTGGCATGTGCTCTAGATTAATCATAAATTAAGCGGTCATTATTGTGTAAATCCCATACAACAGCACCCCGGCGCTAAACAGCACAAAAGTGTAGTACCAACCGATAACGCGACTGCGACCCATGCATGCTGCGATTTCCCCGTTAGCGACGAATGCTAACAGGAAAATTAAAAAGACCTCGCGACTCATGCCGCCACCTCCTCAAAGTGTTTGCTGACCTTGTACTTGTGACCCTTGGCAGTTTGCAAGGATCGTCCGAATCCGCCGACGTGGTAGCGGACGCCATCAACGGTTATTCCACCGCGCATGCCAACGTGAACGTAGGTATACCCGAATTTCTTGGTTTCTGAAATACGAGACTCGTAGTAGAGAACTACTTGTGCCTCGGACATTGAGTTGCGGTCGTATGGTGGTTTGCTCATTGTATTGTATGGGTTGAGCGGAGGGATCGGACCTCCGCTTGATTGGTATATTACAGGGAATCAGAAAATGCTTGTTCAAAAGCCCAGAACTTTTCAACTACTGATTCTGGCACTGGCAAAGTAGCAGTACCTGATTGGTTATAGAGGCATCCCTCTTTCTCAGCTTCCCAGAGTGACCCAACGTATACCCCGTTTTTGATATCAGAGTAGATTGTCTCACCGTCACAATAGAGGGTTAAAGTAAAACCCTTAATTTTGTGAATTGCAGCTTTTAATTTTGTCATTGGTTCGTTTGGTTCGTTTGGTTCGTTGTTCGGTCGCTTTCAGTGGCGACAAGGAGAGATTGGCAGATGCCGCCAATACCGTCAACAATAATCGTCATAATAATTAAATTATTTTTAAACCCTATAAAATAAGGGCTTTTACAACGATTATCAAGATTATTGAGAAAAGGCTTGAGCGACCCAACATTATACGCTAGTGCTCACCTCTCTCCTCGGACGATCTAACCGAAACACATGAACAAGCCAACAATTGCCGAAATTATAGCGGCACAACGCAACAAATCAGTCGCTGCACCCGTCGGGACAACGGCACCACTCATCGACTACTACGACAACGCCGAGGCACGCGAGGCACGTTGCACGACGACCCTCGACGAGATTGTTGAGTCTATCAAAATCGGCGAGTTTGCCGCCGCCATGAACCGAGTGCGTGACTACTGTGCCGCTGGAAATACTAAGGCGGCAGGTCTCGCAAAGAAGGCACTTCCAGCAGTCTCTCTATCAGGCACGGTCACCGGACTCAGAAAGTCAGCACTCGCCGATGGCAGGTTCACCCACTCTGGATTCCTCCAAGTTGACATCGACGGCAAGGACAACCCGGACCATTCCCTCGACGACATCCGGCAGGTGCTGCAAGCAGACCAACGGATCATTGCCGGGTTCATCACCCCGTCGGGTGCTGGCATGAAGGGCATCGCTCGCATCCGACCAGACGCCGACCACAAGGCATCATTCCTGTCGGTCGAGCGGCACTTCGCATCCCTCGGTATCGTCATCGATACGTCATGCAAGGATCCGGTGCGCTTGTGCTTTTTATCATACGACCCAGATGCATGGATCGACCAGACACGCACCGAGGTCTTTGAACCACTGCCACCAGACGTGTTAGGCGACCTGACACTGGTCAACAAGCGCCGGGCAAGCATCGACGAACAGTGGCAGGCGCCGACCCCGACACGGGTACGCAAGGCGTCCTCTACCATCACCGAGGACGGCAGACTGATCCTTCACAACACGTCAACGGCACTGACCCTCGACGACCTGCGCGAAATGATTGCAGTCATTCCTCAGCCGGACTACCAAGAGTGGATCGAGATATGCTCGGCGGCATGGAACACGTTCGGACCCGACGCCACCGAGATTCTTGAGTCGCAGTGGGCCGAGGTCGAGGAGGGTGAGTACGCCAAGAAATTCATCCATCGACTCCAAGACTTCAAACAGGGCACCCTGTGGCATCATGCCCAGAAGCACGGGTGGAAGCCGGGAAAGCACCTGCGGGAGCAGATCAACGCCGAGGCTGAGGTTAGGGCGATGCTGACTCCCCCACCACCTGCAACGACCGGATCAACCATGCAGTCGTTCGCGCCCGGCGACCTGTACTACGACGGACCCACCGGAAAGTACCTGCTCCAAGTCGGCAGGGCATTCCATACTTTCAGTCGCCGATCACCGATAGCAACAGGCGTCACTCGGTACCTAGCACCTCAGTACAACGATGCAAAAGACCTACGCAATGCCGCGGCAGCATCCATCGCATCCCGCGAGATCGACGGGGCGGTCCAGTGGGTCGGCAGCATCGCCGGGTACCGAGTCGGTCGCATGGCGGACTCGTCTGGGTTGCCGATCCTGATCACCTCGGAACCATTGCTGCCGGACCCTGTGCCCGGGCTATTCCCCGTGATCGAGCGGATCATCAACGACGCATTCCCCAATGACATAGCACTCGAGGTATTCATGGGTTGGTTGTCCAGTCGATACAAGTCGGTCCTTGCCTCCAAGCACGTCCCAGCACCGATGATGGTGCTCGCCGGAGAGATCAACTCGGGCAAATCACTGTTAGCGTGGATCGTCTCAGAGATGCTCGGCGGACGCACTGCTAACCCGTGGTCGGCATGGTCAGGCAATTCACTTTGGAACGACGACCTGATCGGTGCCGAGTTGCTCTTGATGGACGACTGTGCCGGCAACCCAGACGTCCGAGCACGACGTGCATTCGGCGCAGCATTCAAAGAGGCGATGTACCCGCATATCGTTCAACTCCGCAAACGCAACGTCTCAGCGGTATCGGTCCGACCGTGTTGGACGGTGCTCGTCTGCTGCAACGACACGCCCGAGGCCCTTAACGTCATTCCTCCGCTTGACCCGGATGTGGGTGACAAGATTGCATTGCTGCACGTCAGCAAAGTAAAAGTTCCAATGGATACCTCAACCCCATACGGGTTGCAACAGTTCCAGATGCTACTCAAGACCGAGTTCTCCGCATTCGCTCAGGTGCTCGCCGATTGGGTCGTCCCAGTCGAGTTGCGCGACTCACGGTCCGGCATCGTCGCATGGCGCGACCCAGACCTACTCGGCAAGGTCGATGCAACCTCGCCCGAGAAGGCACTCCTCGAGCTTCTCCGCATCGCGTGCGACCCGACTGGCAACAGGTACGACATCTGGCTAGATCTGCCGTGCGAGCTATCGTCCATCGAGATTCAAGCCCGGCTCGTCCAGACGACCAGCATCGTCAAAACTCAGGCACAACAGTTGCTCAGTTACTCGACCGCATGCGGCATCTACCTCCAGAAACTTGCTCGCAACCCAGAGTCGGGCGTGAGCATCACTGGCAAGAAACACAACTCCAACCAATACCTAATCGATCTATGAAACACAAAATACCACCAAGAGTAGAATTACCAGCAACGCCGAGGACCAAGGAGGCATTCGATTTGATGCATACAAAGCACTGTTCACTTACGCACTTCCGACAAGTCATGGAAAGCCTCGAGCGGGACCTCATTGCCGCCAATCAGGCGCTCGCCGATGCCAGCAAGCCGACGGTCGCCAAGGCATCGAAAGTGATCGTCAACCCCGACGTCCAACCCGTCACCGAGCAGGATCTAGTCGAGTAATCAGACCCACAACGGTGCCACTCTCGCTCGCAAGGCGTCGGTGGCATTTTTATTTAGAGGGTAGGTACCCCCCAAAAAGGGGGGTCTACTTTTGGAGATCCCCCCTCCTGTAGCCCTTATAGAATATAGGCTAATTTTAAAAGGGGGAGTGACTAGGTCTATTTCCTACTCTGTGAGAAAGTTGTATAAAAATGAAAAATAAGAGGGGAAAAGCAAATTCTCACCAATTGGCAAATAGACCTAGTGATCCCCCCTCGTGCTCTAAAACCCATATAGAACCTAGGAAAAATGCAGGTTAGGTCTATTTTGGATACCCCCCCTTTTTCAACAGACCCCCCCAGACCCCAGAATCGCCATGCCTGTACCCCAAACGTCCACGGGATGCTAATGCAACAAATATGCATTTGCACAATGCCGGCATTTGCAACACCCCAGCGCAGGCATCCAGCAACCCACTTGAGAGGCAGGAAAAATGCCAGCAAAATGGGTCGCACTTTCCGAAAGAGAAATTCAAACGATCGTTTGAACACCTATTGAACAGTGTTCAAAGCGGGGTCAATTCTCATTAGTCGGAATACATTACAGGCTCGTGCAACGACAATCCCGTGGAACACTGATAAACAAAGGGCATTCTTGTGGAACACGATTCAGCATTATCTATATTGTTACAAGTTGGAGGGGGGGAGGGGGTCGGAATTTCCGCCGACCGAAAAGGCGCGAACCATAACCCTGCCATTTAAAAAATGAACAAGTGGGCTTGTGGTGCCGTTTCGTTTCGGTCCGGTCTGTGCCGCGGGGCCGTGCAGTGACTGTGGGACATGTCCCGTTGGCGAGGTGCCCGGTCATAGGGTTTGCATAGGGTTTGTAACCCTACATAGGAAAGCCCCGCCGGATCAGGACGAGGCTTTTGTTTATTTCAAACGAGTGTTTGAGTTCCTATCGGAACATGTCTGGATGGTTGTGGTCTTTGGACAAATAGCTTGCCAGTTCTGCTGTTCTCGTTCCCTAATCTTTGTTGTGTTCGTCTACCCAATCATCCATTGCTTTGCGAATGGCTTTGGCAACGGATTGGGGTGGGGTCATCTCGTTCAGGATGACTTCAAGCTCGGAGTACCACTCAGGTGGTTCTGGGTGGTCGGGCGGGTGGTTCCAATAGTCGTTCATAAAAAAGCCTTTAAGACGCTATGTAGAGCAGCATCTCAAAGACTTAGTCGGGATGGGACTCCCGAAAGTTTGATCGATTCTCTACAACCGTCGAGGCAATTATGGTCTTTCAACCTTTGCGGTCAAGACTTTTTCTTTTGGTTGACTTGATGGATCCCAGAACCACCCGGTGTTGTTTGATTCCCTGATTTCATAAGGTCTTTTCGTGCCCCAAACGACGATTCTTGACCCATCACCTTAATTTTGTTACATGCCAAGCACCCTTAGGGAGGGTAGTGCCCCTGCCGCCGGGTTGTTTCGGGTTAGTCGGTGGCGGGGGCATGACTTATGTGCCAGTATAGTTCCGCATTACTAATTGCTATACTACATCCAACACATAGCATTTCGTTGTCGGCAATCTTGCTGATACTAACCACAATTATTATGAGTACACCTGAAACAAAGGTCCGCAAATCTCGCATTCGCGAATCAGTGCTGATCAAAGTAACCCACAAGAAACTAGCCGAACTAATCGGCGATGCCGAGATCGGCGTCAGCAGGAAAGAACTGCGAGCATTGGTCTTGTCCCGCAAGTCCGACCAAGTGCTCGCCGACGCAGGTCTGTGATTCGTGCGCCGGTCAACCTAGCCGGATGTGGGTGACGCTCGGGAGAGACCGAGGTTGTGCTGGTCGCGTACATTGACCGCCACGTCGATTTATGGTACCCCCGATGCATGGCAAGAGGAGATTCATATCAGCTACAGGGACAACAGGGTGGGGTGGTCGTCAACGCCGGAGGATCGGCGACAGGACCGTTTCGATGGGTGCAGGTTGTCAACGATGCGGTCTTTAGCGCATTTGTTGCGGCTAACCTAACCGATGCTGCCACCAAGCTAATCACGATCACGCACAATGCAGGGACCGGGATTGGCGGCAACATTACCAGTTTCTCGGTCACGTCCGGCGTCGTCGTCGCATACTACGCATAAGCGATGTCTCAGTACGGGTCAGGCATGAGTGATGCCATCGCCACTGATGGCGATACGGCATTCTTGGGCGTGAACCAACGACTACAGATCAACGAACTCAAGCCCGGCGAAGTCCGCGAGTCGATCAACGGTCGGATGGACGGGTACTGGAAACCCCGCAAGGGAGTGGTGGCACGAAGTGCAGGCATCGCCACCGGAGGACGAACGTTGACGTTGCCATTCTTCGTGATCGATGCAAACAAGACGATTTCTGCTGCTACATATTCATCAGGCACGATTGAGATAACAACGTCTTCGGTGCACGGGTTAACGGGGACGGCATATGCAACGATTGGAAACACAACCGTTGGCGCAGTAGCACCGTTGACGACTGGCAATCCGCCTCCGGCAGGAAGCTACCTGATGACGGTGACGACAACCACCAAGTTGACGTTCGCCTACGCACCTGCGACTGGCAGTGGTTCCTACACGGTATCGGGCACGACTGGGTACCTCAACTCACAACTCAACGACGGTGCAGTGTCCGACATCTTTGGATCTTGTCTGTACTCTAACCCATCGACGACGACCAACGAGTTCATCTTGATTGCGACCAACTTGAACGTCAAGAAGGTGCTGCTGCAACCACCGTACACAATCACGACGATTGCGTTGCCTCCGGCGACTGGCATCGATGCCGAGTGCCATATGCTACAAGCATTCGACAAGGTGCTGATCTTCCGAGATGGCAAGCAGGCGTTGCAGTGGAACGGAAATGATTCAGATAGATTTTTCAAGGTTGCTTCTGGTCCGTACACGCAACCGATTACGTTTGCAACAAACGCGACATTTGCCGCCGGGGTTGCAACGGTAACAGTGACCGATTTCACGTTGTTGACTGGGTCTGTTGTCGCAACCGGAACGACTACTATTGTGCTTCCAGCATTCTTCGACGACGGGTCACCCGTTTCCGAGATTGATGACTTCTACCTTGGTGCTGCAATCCAAGTGAATAGTGCCACCGCAACAACAGTTTCTACTTACGTTGCTGCAACTCGCACCATAACAATGTCGGCAGGTGCGCTTACAAACGGCACATCTTACACTCTCAATAGCTTGCAGACATCCGGTGCTGTTCCGGGGTTTATTGTTGAGGTAAGGGCAATCCAAAATACAATAACAGAGATATCAGTCGGGGATCGATTTGTAATTGCTTCGACACCAAAATACAACAAGTTCACGTTTCCTTCAACGCACCCTGCTGGCACTCATGCAGCTAGTTTTTCATATATTGAGTCAATCGGCGGAGGCTTTAGCCACATGCCAGCACCACCGTGGGCGACGTACTTTCAACGTCGCCTGTGGGTGCCGTACTGGTACGAGGTCGGCGGCACGTTGACCTCGCCTACGTTTACTAACAGAGGCATCAGAGACGAGATCATGGGGTCGGACATATTGGATTCCGATACCTACGACCAGATTATGAACCAGTTCCGGATCACTGCTGGAATCGCCGACTTCACGGTCGCCATGCAACCGTTCTTCGACGATGGACTGATAGTGCTGAACCGCAACAGCATCCACCTGATCTCCGGCACGCAAGGCACGCTCGCCGACACTGTCGTGAAGGAACTTACGTCCGAGGTCGGATGCCTAGCACGCAAGAGCGTGGCGATACAAGGCAACAACGTGTTCTTTTTGTCAGACAACGGGGTGTATAGTTTGACATTCGTTGACCTGTACAACCTGCGCGGGGTGGACATGCCGATATCGGTGAACATCCAACCGTACATCGACCGCATCAACAAATCACTGGCGGACCACTCGACTGCGATCTACTTCAACAACCGATACTTTCTAGCAGTCCCGCTCGACTCGTTTGTCGGAGCAGCAAATGCGACAGGCAACAACACGGTGCTGATCTACAACTTTCTGAACAAGGGATGGGAGTCGATAGATACCTACGGTGACGCCCGTTTCAATATCTTAAACTTTCACATAGGCAAGTCGGGTCAACGCAATGCATTGTTTGCGGTCACAACGACCGGGGGAGTGCACGAAATGGACGTGACCGAGACCAACAGTGACGTGCTGTCGGTCGATCCGACATTGAGTGCCATATCGTCACCAATCGCAGCACGGTTGACGTCGCGTGGGTACGACATGGAGACGCTCGAGCGCAAAAGGTTTACCGACGCCCAGATCCAGATGCAGGCGCTCGACATCGAGACCGACTGCAACCTCCAGATATCATTTTCGAGTCAGGATCCAGACGCCGCCGAGGCAATCAACACGACAAACGTATTGATCGGCGAGGCACTGGGTAATGGTGACACTGCCAACGTGCGAACCCGGCTCGCAGGCATCCGCGGGTTTGTCGGCACGGTCATCATCGACCGGATCAGTGGATCGCCAAAAATAAATTCCATTGCGGTATCAGGTGCCGCAACCAACAGGCAAATCATCACACAAAACTAGAGTCATGGCAGCAATCATTTCATCGCAGACTGCATTCAGTGCGAACGAGCAAATCACCAGTGCAAAGCTCAACAACATCTTGGCGCAGTCGTCATTTGATGCAGGTGCACTAACAGGAGACGGCACGTTGACTTTAGTCAGTGGGCAAATGCAGGTTAGCATCTTAAAAACGGCAAATTTACCAGCAAGCATCATCAATCAAACGATGATTGGCACAAATGTCGTTGGAAAGGGACCATTGTTTTCATATTCCGTTGGATCAAATCAAACAATTCCAGCAAATAGTGGAACCATATTAACAAATTATACTACCTCAGGAGGAGACACAAATAATAGCTTTTCTAGTTCTGCATTTACTGCTCCAGTAGCAGGTTGGTATTCATTTTTAGCGACTGCTGAAACAGGAACTGCCAATACAAATTTTGCAGTATACATTACATCAAATGGAACCCTTGTACTTCATGGTCCACAATTAAGTGCTACTACATTAAAAACTGGTGTCTTTGGAATACTTCTATTAAGTGTTGGAGACGTAGTAAAACTAAATGCTGTTTGCAGCAATTCTATAGTTGTAAATGGTGGTTACTTTTCTGGATTTATGATCCGCTCGGCGTAACCTTATAACCTAACAAAAATCATGGCAACTATCGCACAACAAAAACTTGTAGCTAACAGGCAAGCTGCACGGCAACGAATGATGTCGAACCAAGAAGCAAAAAAGGCAAAAAAAGCAGCAAAAGCAGAGGCAGAGGCAAAGGCAAACAAGGGAAAGCTCGACTACGCAAAAGAAGGAACTCGGTATCTCGACGCGCAGCAGGCAATCCTCGACAAAACGATTGGGTTAGAGTCTCAGTTTCGTCCACAATTCGGTGCCCAGAACCTAGCGGATATCGGTCAGTACACGACCGGGTTGCAGGGAATTCTCGGTCAAGCAACCCAGACCGCACAGGACCAACTGTCGGCATCGAAAGCGGCAGAGATCCAATCAATGACGTCGTTGACGGGCAAAACCCGTAGTTTCCTCGATAGCATCTCGCCCGAGCAAAGTGCGATGGTCCGGCAGGCGACGCAAGCAGCAAACCGTGCCTATTCTATGTCGGGCACCCTGACGCCCGACCAGATGCGGTCATCGACCCAATTCGCACGCGAGTCTGCCGGAAAAGCCGGGCGAGTCGGCGGGAATGCCGACATATCGGCGCAGATCTTGAACCGTGAACAAATGCTCGGCGCTCGCCGGGTTGAGGCGGAACGTGCCGGGCAACAGGCATACGGACTGGCGCAGTCGATGTACCAGCAACCGACGTTCAGTCTGCTTGGTCAACCGTCTCAGGCATACAATGCCGGGCAGCAGGCGAACGTCTACGGCATGGGTCTGCTGGGTCAATCGACCCCGCAGATGATCAACCCAGACGCCGGCATCAACCTAGCGATGGCAGAACGTCAAGACGCGACTGCAAAACGAAACGCACAACTTCAAGCAGGCGCGACAAAATCAGCAGGAAATTCTGCGATGGTTGGATCCATGGCAGGCGCGGGAGTAGCAATTGGAGTAGCGCTTATTTAATGACTAAGATTGAGAAATCTCAAGAACTGATTGCTGCCGGGGTCAAGGCATTTCCCCGAGGCATGGTCGCATGGTCTGGAGGAAAGGATAGCATGGTGCTGCTGCACCTGATGAGAGAGATGGGTATACACTATCCGATCATCTTCTTTCGGGAACCGTGGCAACCGCAAAAATATGTTTTTCACGATGAATTGATCCGCAATTGGGAATTGCTGGTCTACTCTTGGCACCCCACAGAAAGTTCGTTCCAGCAGACGGAAAATGAGTTTGAGGTGCAGAACCTATACCGAATCAATTCGACGACCATGACGTGCCCAACAGGCATCGTTGAACCAGTCATTGATTTGCCTTGGGCATGTGCCATCGACATACTTCACCGACCCAAACAAGTGATGTTAGAAATATTGGATTTCGACTGCATTTGGGTTGGGCACAAAGGATGCGACTCGGATCCAATTCTTGGTGGAGACGCCGGAACGAGGATAGAGGCAAGAATTCTTCCAACGATGGCAAACATGATGTTTCCGCTCAGAGATTGGACGCACGACGACGTCTGGGAATACATCGAGTCGAACAACATTCCATTCGATCACCACCGATACGAAAAGGTGGATGGAAAATGGGGAGAGAAAAAAGACAAACGACACAACATGGACTATGTGCATGCGTGCACCCGGTGCGTGGATCGTCGCCCAGAAGCAGACAAGTACGTCACCTGCCCAAAAATAGGAATGGTGATAGAGAACATCTCGTCAATGGTGCCGTGGGCAAGTCAGGAAAAACTAACTTACATGAAAGACTAAAACTATGATTATCGGAAACTCAATTAATCCCGGGCTAATGGTCAACGACTACAGTGGCATCGCCAATGCAGGTGCCATACAAGGTCAGGCAAGCGCCCAACTCGGCAAAGACATCTCCGGCGCAATTTCGTCTGGCGTCGATATCTACCAATCGATGAAAGCTCAAGAAGGTCAGATGAGCGCCTTTGGCAAGAGCATGGACCACATGGCAAAGGCATTCCCGGCGCAGGCGGATTTCTACAACCAAGCAAAGTCTGAAATCTTCGACCCGAATGCCAGCATGATCGAACGCGCCGGGCGCATGCAGGGATACCAAGGCATGATGCAAAACGTGTTTACTGCTCAAAAAATGCAGCAAGAAAATCAAATGAATAGCATGCGGATGAACCAAATGGGTCAAGCAGGTGGAGCAGGCGGAGCAGAAGCAAAATCATCATTCTAACAATATGAAAACATTTGATCCGCTTTCAATTGCGCGAGAAGGCACAGAGTCGCAGGCAGTAGCATTGCAAGTTGCTGAACTTGCAAAACAAGCAAGATTGCTCGGTCTTAACGAACAAGCCGATGCCATGACTAAA
>Ga0315294_10005904_pt1 | contig 13435 bp, 8 predicted proteins | sample YL17G13_40_MG_FD_203626 | JGI IMG/M metagenome (GOLD analysis project Ga0315294, IMG submission 203626) | Sediment microbial communities from Yellowstone Lake, YNP, Wyoming, USA - YL17G13_40 | ecosystem: Environmental > Aquatic > Freshwater > Lake > Sediment | place: USA: Wyoming | collected... | reverse complement strand
AACGATAATAGGTAGCCCCCTTCCCTCTTTCGGCATTACCCGAGGTCATAGGTACTATAGGGCTATCCGACTCCCAGCTCATCATTTGATATCCTCCCTTTGTATCGGTTGTTTATCATACTCCCTTGCATTAGGAAGAATCAGCAGGGTCTCCCAGGTTGCCGTGATATCATTGTATAACATGCCTGGCTCTTTGACCCCGAGGAAGCCTTGCTCTCCTTGCCTTAACGGAGAGCAAGATGTGGTCTTCCGACTTCTCTGAAATCGTCGACCTTCCCATTGTCGGACCTTTCGGGGCTCAATCACAGAAATCTTATTGAGATTTCATTTTTACAGGCCTATTACCTAACTGTCTACGCTTAAATCTTATGGATTACTCCAGAAGACTCCAAGACTCGCTACTGGTGATTCGGCTATAATCTTACCAGGCAGGATTTTCACCTGCTAAATATCACGACCTAAGCCTGGCCGCACCAGAGAACCGTCCCCTGTTCCTACAGATATAAGGAGAGAACTTCCAAATTATCTTTTGGAAGTTCTCTCCTTATGCTCTAATTAATTAGGCATATTCTTTATCTCTGATAAATTGCTGTCCATTTTTATACTTTTTAATTAAAAATCACCTGAGTCAAAAGTTTGACCAGCAGCTAAAGGAAGTACCCGATTTCCACCTAGATAGTCTACAATAGGAATGGTAGATTTTATGTTAAAGGTTATTACTTCATCGGTATCAAAATCAACACAATTAGCAGTAGCAGTTAAGACCACAGTAGTTTTGTTAGTATCTATGGCTTTAAGGGCTGCCGTTCCAGTATCTAAGGCCGCAACTGCTGTACCAAGATTACTGACCCAATCTATATTAGAAACAGTGATAGGTGCAGTCACATCTACACTTGTACTACCATTAAATGTCAGGGTAATTGTATCATTTTGATTAAGAGTATTATTTGTAGTACCACCAGCTGTAGCAGTATTTAGTGCCAATATCTTTCCATCTGTAGCAGAAAGCCCGCTCTCGTGCCCATTGGCATTGGTTCTGGTATATTGCGGTTGGTTATCGGCTATTAAATCTGTGGTAAGCGCCATAGTCGACCCCACAGCCGTAGGATCACAATATTGCGTACTACCAACATATAAAGTAATTTTATCGGTTGCGATGACAGTTCCTCCAACAGCTGAGGTTGCGGTATTCTTACTGGTTGCTTGAATATGCCCCAATGCAATAGCATCAGGAGTATCAGGCATTTGTCCATCCCAAGCTGAGCTAGTCGGTGTCAATGGATTTGTATAAAATATCGTAAAATATATATAATCACTGGCTGCAATACTTCCTGAATGATCAGTCCATAAATCACTTATCGTTATATTATATTTTACACCAGCAGCAATTGCTTTAGCCGAGTCCTGTTCTGCATGGCTAAATACCCTTACCAAATTAGCTCCAGATGGCAAAGAGGTATATTTAGCTTTTTCAGTACGACCATCAACAAATAATTTAGCCGGATCAGCGCCTGTAACTGCTGCTGCACTTATAGTTACGGTAGCTGTATTAGTCTTAGTTACCGCTAAATATGTTGCAGTCACAGTAATAGGGTTAGTTCCTATTCCAGTTGAAGCAGGAGTATAAACTGTTGATGAACCCGTAGTAGCACTTATAGTTCCTAACCCGCTTTCTGACCAGGTAAAAGTGCACGAAGAGGTTATATTCGTTCCTGAACCATTTACAGCAACAGCGGTAAAGGTTGTTGTAGTAATATCTCCTTCTGTGTATGACTTACTTGCAGGGCTTATAGTCACAGATGCTAATGCACTACTGGTAAAACCGGTAATGGTTACCGCACTCGAAATATCAGCATTGCCGGCAGCATCTGTAACTGTAGATGCCGGATTTACTGTAGTGCCAGAAGCTATAGTTGGCGAAGTCCCTAAAGTAACGATGCAATTTTTTAGGGTAGTATCCCATGTAATTGTTGCCCCTATCCCGTAACTGCCAGCACTTAAGGGCAGGCTTGTGGTAACATTAGCACTGGTCACGGTGCTGGTAAGCATCTTTTCATCAAAAGTAAAGGTAATGGTATCTCCCATGTTAACTGTGCCGCTACTATTAACATCAGTATATACTGCAGTGCTCAGCTTTGGACCGGTTGTATCGTAGGTTATAGTATCATTACATTCTTCAAATACAGTACCTGCTGTATTTTTGAATTTAGCGTAAACTGTTTTTGTTCCGTCACCTGTGGTACAGCCAGCACCGGTAGTTATATTAAATGTACTGTAGGTAGTTGCATAAGCCACCCAGTCACTCCAGGTAGTTCCATTTCCGCTAAAAGCCATATAAGTTGCTCCTACTGCTGATATGGTCAAAGTTGGGGTAGAATCATTGGTAACTGAATCACCACCAGCAATAATAATACTGGTCTCTGGGGTAGGCGGAGCTACACATCCTGCTATTATTAAAGCAGTTATCAATATAGCAGATAAAATTAATAATTTTTGTTTAAATTTCATAATTTAATCATTCCTCCTTTATTTAAAAATTTAAATTTAGACTTTATTGATTTAGATAAAAAAATATCACCCCCCTTTTAAATAGAAATCGGGGTCAAATCTTTATTATTGACAAACTATCTTTGATTCTCTTAACTAAATCCCTTAAGTAAGTATTATTAAGCATTTTTTTTCTTAACCTTTTTCTTCCCACACTAACAGTACTATAATCCAACCCCAGGAGTTCTCCAATTTCACAACCCTTTAGACCAGCATGACAATATAACATTTCCATTAATATTTGCCGATTAGTACCTTGGTGAATTTTTATGTAGTCAAGGTCTTTGCCAATCCCTTTGCATACTATTTCAATTACCTTATCTTCCGAACAATAGCTGCTAATCTTTCTTAGGGAAGGGATCTCTTTTTCGTTTTTCTTTAAATGCTCCTCTTTGACTTTTTTTATAAAACTATCATTCCCTAAGATAGAGTCCCCTATGATTTTCTTTTTTATTTCAAATTTTGTGGAAAGATCACTCTTCAGAGTTTGCCAATATATATCACGTCCTTTTTGATTATCTCCTCCATCATATTCTGCAAGCACTGTTTTATAATCCACAAAGGATTCTATATAATCTTTATTTAAATAACCTTTAAGGCTGCTCCACTTGAATTGTCTTAAATACTTCTCTTTTTCTGATATTGAAGTATCTTTCATCTTCTCTACTCTTACTGGGTTAAGATGAATATAACGGGATAAGATATTTAAATAGCCCTCTTTCTGAACAAGTATACTTTTATATCTACCCTGATAGAGATGTCCAACTCGATTATATCTCCTGTTATAATAAGAAGTATAAGTAATATTAAACTGCCTCATAAATTCACTAAGATTTACCAGCGGTGTTTCAAGAAGAAAATGAAAATGATTGGGCATTAGCACATAACTATAGAGAATAACATTGTATATATTTAGAGAGTCTTTTAAGGTTTGAATAAAAAATTCCCGATCATAGTCGTTTTCAAATATATTTCTTCTTTCATTCCCTCGAGAGGTAATATGATATAATGCACCTTTATACTTAATTCTTAATGCTCTTGCCATAAATAAATAATAACTTAAAATTGTTCAATTGTCAATAATAAAGATTTGACCCCTATTATGACCCATAAAGATTTGACCCCTATTACTATTATGACCCCTATGGGGTAGAGGTATAAGTAAACAACCAATTTTCACTCTGAGACACAGCAATTAAATGTCCATTATTATCATAACCAAGAGTAACTATATACCATCTATAATCATTTCCAGAAATTAGTAGATCTGCATTTCCATCTTGATCATAGGTTACCGTAAAGGTAGTCATATCATCAAACCAAATAGACCATACTGTCTCATAAGTGTTGGTATCATAGATTCGTAGATAGGTTTCTCCTGAATAGACCTCTCCATAAGGTAAATCAGAGGTACCAAGACCAACCGGAGACCACGAAAATACAGGATTAGGATCAGTTATATTTGAACCATCAGTAGGACTTATTAGCGAACATGGCGGCAAGAAAGTTTTTGAAGTAATGGAAATAGTTACAATTTCACTGGGATCAGTCTCCCAACAACTACCGTAGGCAATGACATAATATCTGTAGGAGTATCCTTCAGATACATCATAATCCCAGAAGCCATACCAGTCAGAACCAGAAGGTGCTGGCCAATCGAGTATTGTTGTATAATTTCCTCCATCGACACTCCGGTAGACTCTATAACCAGCAGCATCAGAATAGGAATGCCAATCTACCTCGATTAGATAATCTGTTGCAGTGCCATTTCTGGTTAATATTTCAGATATGCTATTAAATTTATTGCTTGGTTTTAATATACCTTTTTCTTCTAATTGAGCAATTTTATTTTGAAATTCACTTATATTGATAGAACTACTGGTAGAACTAGCGGCTTGTAAGGTAACCGCGTATGCGTAGACCTCAGAAATTTCTGGCTTTATTTCAAATACTGTTGTAAAAGCAATTGTTTTAGATACTGAGTCCCCAGCAACTACAGTCACCGGATTATCTACGGCAAGACAAGAAATAAAACAAGGTAATGATACGCTAATCCCATAATCTCCTACTGGGATATACTCAAATGTAGCATTTCCATTTTCATTGCTATTGGTAGTAGAAATAACTGTTTCCTCCTGCCAGAGAATTACCGAAGCCCCAGAAAGAGGAATACCATCCTTATCAGTAACTAAAACATCCACTATTCCATATTTATTCGATTCTTGCGCACCTACTGCCGCTGCTAAATCTACCCTTCCGTAACCATAGGTAGAATCAAAACCGATGCTACCGAGGTCAACTGCTGTTTCTTCTAATTGGGATTTAACTTCTTCAGGGCTTATACCTGGATATTGTGAAAGTATTAAAGCTGCTGCTCCCGCGACAAAAGGACAGGACATAGAAGTACCACTTAAATAATCATACCCTCCTTCTGGCATAGTCGAATATATCTCTACTCCCGGAGCGCAAACTGACATATAATTACCGGTAGTAGAAAAATCAGCTATTTCATCATGGGCATCAGTTGCCCCTACAGCAATAACACTCTGATAACCGGCAGGATACATAATTTCATTACGATAAGAATTGCCCGTAGAAGCTATAAATACACAATCATTATCAATTACTGCATAATCTATAGCATCCTTCATTGTTTGAGAATATCCTTTTTCTCCAAAACTGCAACTAATTATATCTGCCCCGTTAGCAGCAGCCCATATAAAAGCTTGCGCCATATCAAAGTCACTTGCACCATAATATGGACCATCGTCGCAGATCTTTATTGGCATAATAGGACAATCCCAAGCCACTCCCGCAATTCCTATAGCATTATTCCCCACAGCAGCGGCAATACCAGCACAATGTGTGCCGTGATAATGTACTGAACTATCAGTGTTTGCCGGAATAACTATATTATTAAAGGTATCATATCCAGCAATAACTTTTCCGTCAAAATCCGGATGAGTTCCATCTACTCCCGTATCAGTAATTGCTATGGTTACTAAATTCGAACCCGTAGTCACCCCCCAAGCATTTTCTGCCCCGGTCAGTTGAGGCGCCCATTGCCGAGTAGCATAATCGGTATCATTTGGAATCACTGGTACCAATACGTCCATATAACAAATCCCATTAGGTTCCGCGTATTCCACTTCCTCAAGCTCTCCCAAAATCTGAATTGCCTCGGCAACTGATACCTGAGGTTCCAATTTTATCCTGATGACAGAAATCTGTGGTAGCGTCTCAATTATTGTACCCCCGACCTCCGAAACTATCTTTTCTACATCCGCCCCCGGCTTAATTTTAACCAGCACTTCTTGCTCAACAAAATCAGTTATCCCTCCTAAATCAGGAGGAGCACTTACTCCTGTATTAGAATTATCTCCTGGATTTGAAGGGGTTGCGGTCTCCTCATTGCTTCCGGCAGTTGATTCAGTATTAGTAGTCGCTGTTCCTTCGCTTGTATCAGGTAATACTGCCTTTAAAAAATTACAACCTGCAAATAAAAGTATCATTAGCATTAAAAGTACCAATATACTTTTAGAATATTTGATTTGTCTCATTTTTTTATATTCTCCTTTCTTTTTAAGAGTAAAGCATTATATCTAATCAAGTTATTCAGATTGAGTAGTAAATTCAAAAGCACCATTTAGTGAACCACCACCTGTCTCCCAAATAATATCATAATTTCCTGCAACAGAAACTGCTCGAAATTCAGGGAATGTTCCGTAATCATCATCGAATGCAATTGCAAGATCTATATTCCATTCATAAACTTTCAAATATTGCAAAGGTTCACCATCATAGACCACAGAGGTTTCATTTTCTACGGTATCATACCCGGTGTAATAATTGTCATTTTTGCCCATAATATACCAATCATAATGCTGATATTCCCCTACTACTTCCACGGGATGCCATTGCAAGGTGGGAGTTAAACTCACCCCGGTAGCATGATCTCCCGGACTTACTAAATTAAGGTTAAATTTAGGTAATGGTGTTGTCCATTCAGCAGGTGTTTTTTCGCTCTCGCCAAAAGCATTAAAAGCAGAAACTTGATAATAAGTCTTCCTTCCTACACTTAATTGGGAATCTGTATCGTAAAACAAAGAGTATTGTGTTGAACCAATATACCGATAAGTAGTTTCACCTTCAAATTTTCGATATATTTTATATCCTGTTACATCCACAACATTCTCCCAATCTATCTCCACATAAAGATTGGAATCAGGAACAGCAACATTAATGATTGCATTTAGGCCTATGCTCCTACCTTCAGGTAAATTAATAATATTAGGATTCTCCTTAATACCTAATCTATTAAATAATTCATTCCTTCCTGTACTAAAGTAACCTACTTTCTCTCCTAAGGTTACCGATAAGGGCCACAAATCGGTAGGCGTTGCTGGTACAGTTCCAGAACTTACATTACTTATAGTAACATTTAAAGTCAGCTGTGAACGGTTGTAATTCATATCATAGGCTACTACGGTAACTTGATAATCGCCATCAGGAAAAAGGGTAGTATCAAAAGAAGGTAATGTTATATTAGATGAATCATAATAAGCAAAATCGTATTCTAATTGATTGGGAATATAATTATTTCCTATAAAAATGTATTTTACATCAGAATCGTCAACAATATTCACAGTAATATTTGCTATAGTACCAGAAATTGTATCTCCTTCTGATATACCGGTAATAGCTATCGTAGGTGATTCACATTCCCATGAGGGGACATTCACTTCCTTTTGTACAAGATTTACAACAGTAGTTTGACTGCTGATGATATGCACATCCTGTGCTTTGCTGGTAGCTCTTCCTGACTGAGTCACAATGATATCATAGGTGCCTTCAGTTAATTCAGCTACCCCAAATCTTCCCTGGGCATCGGTATTAGTTGTACTTATTATATTAGCACCATCTTTAACTTCAACCAAACTACCTTCGACTGCCGGGCCGCTGGCATCAGAGGTTACTGTACCACATAAGCTACCCGGTATTACTATAGTAAAACCTTGAGTAACACTTAACTCTAAATCAGATACCTCTACTACAACTGCATTGTCACCTATATGAGCAGCAGCGGGAGTCCAACTGATTAATCCTGTATTCTCATCAATAGTCATACCAGTTGGCGAAACTACTAAGTAATAATATAAGGTATCACCGTCGGGGTCAGTAGCCTCTACATCATAAGTATACTCTACTCCGACTGTCGCAGTAGTAATTGGAGTGGAAGTTATAGTGGGGGCATGGTTGGTAGGTGTAGGTGCACCTCCCCCACCACCTCCTCCTACCACTCCTTCCGAGAAGGTCTCCGATAGACCGTTAAAGGCGATAAAGGGGGTATGTTTGGTTCCCGGAACATACCAGTCAAAACGTTCTTGAACTTCAGAGGTCGTATATTTACCCCAGCCAGCCTCTTCCAATAAGATGACTTGATTGGTGCCATATTGTTGGGCCAAGTCTTCCATAATCGGATTAATCACTGCCGAGGCAGCACAACCCTCCGCATTAAATAATTCTACCAGTACTACTCGATCACCGGTAGGTTCTCCTTCTCCCTCTCCTTCTCCTTCTGAGGGAGGAGGGGTAACAGTAGGGGCACAACCAGTGGATATATATATAGTTAGAGAAATTATTAATAAAAGTAGAAATATTTTTTTCATTTATATTCTCCTTTATAATTTTAGTTTAACTTATTCTATATAGAGAGCCTGGAGGACTTCTTTCTCCGGACTACCGGGAGCCTGGACAAAGATGACTCCGTGGATACCATTGGCTACCCAGTTGATGTCTTCTAAAGTAAAGGTATAGTTGAGGGTAGCATCAGGGGCAAGGGTATCTAGGGGTATCTTATCTTCATTAAAGATATCCAGTACCGAATAATTAAAGCCAGTCTCTCCGCGATTCTTTAGGGTCATTCCGTTTATTACTAAATCAGTTAAGGTAGAAGAACTGACATTGGTTACTGTGCCGCTGATGGTGGTAGTAGTAGAAGTGCTGGAACGGGTGGCGGTAATCACTATCTTTGCCCCTTGGGCCAGTTCTGCATCAATCTTCGCCTTTAAGGTAGTTTCGTAATCGGTAGCTCGAGGGGAAGCGAAAGAGATAAGAAGACAGGTGATAAGTAAAGATAAGATTAGTAATAAGGGAAAGAGTCTTTTAATTTTCATTGGTGTACCTCCTGGGGATTTGGTATTTTATCTTTAGTAATATTAGGTAAGCTTTTTGGATCATATAATCACTCCTTTGTAAATTATATATTTTTGCATAGATTACTTAGAATATATCCTTCTTATTGATCTACTATGCCTTGCCTTTATCAAATATCCCGTCTATAATAGCCACTTTTTATAGGCATCTTCTTTAAACTAAGATAGAGGCAGAGGAACATTCGGCAGTTCAGGTCGAGTCACAAAGACCTCGTCTTTTGACAGACCCCGGAAGCCACAAATGTCCCTCTGGCCATATGGTTTATTCTTACATAAAGAAAGTTATTTGACTATCCTAATCTTTTTAGATTATTCTATAGTTACAGAATGTTTTTTAATTACAGACCCTATTATTTTTTTCTATTATTTCTTTTAGTTTAAACTGTACGGTCATGACCCTACCTCTTTGGTGGTAGATTTTTCATTAGCTCTGCATCAGGTGCGCTTGCCTGTCGAATAACGCCTTCATCAGATTCATAAGACATGGCATTGATTGGTGTAATTGTATCTCCGTCCATTTCAAATACTGTCCAGAGGGTTCCTTCCTGATTAGCAGGAACATAAAAGGTAGCTATATGAATGTCTCCACTGTCTACACTAACCTGTGCCCCAGAATTAGAAAGGACTGTACTAGAAGAACTCATTTTGTTAGTGTAATTATGAACAGAGAATCTATAAACCCCTGGTATCTGCAGATAAATGGTTGTAGTTTCAGGTCCGTAACTGGTTACATCATCAAGGTCTAGTTTTACATATTCAGGCCATGGGCTACTACCACCCCAGGTTGGTGCATAGATATAATACATATGAAATCTTGTATCATCAGGGAGAGGACCTGTTAGGTGAGAATCCAGATCGCTTGGCGTCACTCCCCATGTAAGAATAATTCTGGTCTCACCAGGAGACAGGATAGGTGTTATAGTCGCATCCTGATTGGCAGTTGTAGTCCCTCCAATACAAATCACCGTAAAGTAAGTGGTATTGTAGCCAGTTCCACTAACCTCTGCAGTGTAATAACCCGCATTTAAATTTATAACACTGTAATAACCTCCGCTTTCGGTTTCTGCTGACGCAATAACTGTCCCGCTCGTAACATTTATCCCCTCTCTTAGATTTATCGTCAAACCACTTACGCCATCACCAGTTAGTGCATTGGAGATTGTTCCACTAATATTACCTTCCCCTGAATAATCGTCATCAATCTGAAGCACGGTTTCAAGGTAGGTAGTAACATCAGCCTCAACTGAGACATCATGGTATATTGCTGGAATATAACCAGATTTTGTAAATTCAACCCTATAGCCACTACCAGCTGGAACTGTTATGGAATAGACACTATTCGAATCGGTTATTCCTGAAGATATCAGTGTAATCCCATCATAAACTTTAACTGAAACATCCGGGAGTGGAGATTGAGTCACCGCGTCTTTGACACTGCCTGAAATTTGCCCTCGAATATCAGTAAATGGACCATCAGCACATGCAATCTGTTCTCTATAATTAAAAATAGACCATTCTTTTGGTTCACCTAAATCAAAACTGAGTATCTTCAAATGTGCACCAAGAATCACATCAAAGCCACCATAGAGAGACCACCAGGGATCATCATTGATATCAGCCTGTAATTCTAGATTACCATATAGACTACCGTATACACCCGCGCAACCACTAATGATAAATTCTAATTCAGGGCCCGCATAGGGTTTTATAGTTCCCCCTAAACTCAATTGAGGTTCTTTAGGTTCAAGGTCAAATACAGGATCATTTTTTATTTCATGCCATTGACCATTATTATACTCAAAACCTGACTCTAATCGATTGCTCCCTGTTTGATCTATCGTTACTCCAACGGTCATTTCAGCATAGACTTCCCCATCCAACCCTAAGTTAATATATAGTATCGGCGTGATAACAACCAGAGGGGCAACTGGGATTGGAATAAAGGGAATGGTAAATAAATGGATTGGGTTAGGATCCAAAAGATCGCTTAAGGACAGAGAACCACCGATGGTTACATCTAGATCAGTATAGCTTTCTACAATATTGCGAAATTCCACATTTAAACCAAACAAACCAATATCTAAATTGAAAATCATCTCATAATTTAAATTGATCTCTCCATCTATTGTAACATCATCGATGGTGGTATTGGGATCCCCTTCGTAAATTGGCGAAACTTCATTCAAATTAAAAGTGTGATCATATTCTAAATTAGCACGATCTTGAGATATGCTGACTCCAGGAGGTAAACGCAATCTTTCATAATCTATATCGTCTTGGGTTAATACTATGTCCGCACTAAAATGAAGTTCCTCTACAGCTTCTTCAATAGAGGTAAATTCTGTACTTACGGTTAATGTATCATCTGCCCTACTACCTCTTGTAATATTGGTCACCTTTCTTAATAAGCCATAAGGGGTTTGATCAGTAACACCAATAAATAGAATATCTCCTACTTCTAGCCCCTCCAGCTGTGTGGTGGATCGTGCAAATGTTATGATTGAATAATCCGGAGTCACATCAATTACTTCAGCCTCTGTTTCTTCATCTGCTATTTTAGTGGTCTCGGGGATTTTGACTTCCGGTGGTGCAGGTGGTGGCGTATACCCTCCCCCTCCTCCTCCGATAACTCCTTCCGAGAAGGTATTGGACAGTCCGTTAAAGGCGATAAAGGGGGTATGTTTGGTTCCCGGAACATACCAGTCAAAACGTTCTTGAACTTCAGAGGTCGTATATTTACCCCAGCCAGCCTCTTCCAATAAGATGACTTGATTGGTGCCATATTGTTGGGCCAAGTCTTCCATAATCGGATTAATCACTGCCGAGGCAGCACAACCCTCCGCATTAAATAATTCTACCAGTACTACTCGATCACCGGTAGGTTCTCCTTCTCCCTCTCCTTCTCCTTCTGAGGGAGGAGGGGTAACAGTAGGGGCACAACCAGTGGATATATATATAGTTAGAGAAATTATTAATAAAAGTAGAAATATTTTTTTCATTTATATTCTCCTTTATAATTTTAGTTTAACTTATTCTATATAGAGAGCCTGGAGGACTTCTTTCTCCGGACTACCGGGAGCCTGGACAAAGATGACTCCGTGGATACCATTGGCTACCCAGTTGATGTCTTCTAAAGTAAAGGTATAGTTGAGGGTAGCATCAGGGGCAAGGGTATCTAGGGGTATCTTATCTTCATTAAAGATATCCAGTACCGAATAATTAAAGCCAGTCTCTCCGCGATTCTTTAGGGTCATTCCGTTTATTACTAAATCAGTTAAGGTAGAAGAACTGACATTGGTTACTGTGCCGCTGATGGTGGTAGTAGTAGAAGTGCTGGAACGGGTGGCGGTAATCACTATCTTTGCCCCTTGGGCCAGTTCTGCATCAATCTTCGCCTTTAGGGTAGCTTCGTAATCGGTAGCTTTAGAGGAAGCGAAAGAGATAAGGATACAAGTGATAAGTAAAGCAAATAGTAAAAGTAAGGGAAAGAGTTTTTTAGTTTTCATGGGGGTATCTCCTTAGGATTTGATATTTTATTATTTTTAGATAATATTAAGCAATCTCTTGGAATCATATAACCACCTCTTAATAAATTTTATACTTTGTATAAATTACTCAAAGTATACCGGGATAGGTTAACTTTCAATTTAAAATAAAAAAACTGCCATCCTTTTTTATTTCTTTCTTTTAAAATAAAAAAGTTGGCAGTTTGACAGTCATAGCAGTAACTCATAAGTGACAGCATATTAAAATGCCTTAGACCCATGACTTTGCGCCCTATCCTTTGGGATAGTTTGCCTTTTTCAACTTTTTTGAGTTATTTATCTAATAGTTCACCTTCTTTTTGACATAATTTACGTAATATAAAATAACTTATCTTATAGATAATAAATAGAATTTCTCTTCTTTATCTATACAATTCGACATAAGTTTTAAAAATCCTTCTTTTTTAGAAAAATATTTAAAAATATTTTTATTGGTGGCATTTTTTTCTTTTCCTATGGGTAGCCAAGTTTGCTATAATATATCTAATTAATACACATAATAAAAAATCAACTGAAGATTTATGCTATTTGATACTTAAATTAATTTTCCGTTTTTTCGTTTAATCTCTTTTTAATTTCTTCGATTGCCTTTTCAGAATATTCTGCATCTGCAGTACCGGGAGATATTTTAATCTAGCGGGAAATCCCCGCCTGTAAAGGTGGGGATGAGAGCTATTTCCTGTTTCTTCCGTTCGTACTTTGCTATAATGGATACATGAAATTATATAAAGCGGCTCATACCGTATATAAAACTCAATGTCATATTGTTTGGATCACACGCTATCGGAGGAAGATTCTGGTCACCGGCGTAAAAAGTTATCTGAAAATAAAGCTTCAGGAAATCAGGAGATATTATCCGGATTGGGAATATATAGAGATAGGAATAAAACAAGACCATGTTCATTTGTATATGGTCATTCCCCCAAAGTATGCGGTCAGCAAAGTAGTGGAAACCATCAAAAAGAATACTAGTAGATCTCTAAGCAGAAAGTTTGTTTTCCTGAAAAAGGTGTATTGGGATAGAAAGGGCGTTTGGGGTAAAGGATACTTTGTCTCTACGGTAGGAATAAACGAAGAAGTAATCCGAAGATACGTCCAATTACAAGAAGAGAGGAAGAAACAGGACAA
>Ga0315294_10005903_pt1 | contig 13440 bp, 9 predicted proteins | sample YL17G13_40_MG_FD_203626 | JGI IMG/M metagenome (GOLD analysis project Ga0315294, IMG submission 203626) | Sediment microbial communities from Yellowstone Lake, YNP, Wyoming, USA - YL17G13_40 | ecosystem: Environmental > Aquatic > Freshwater > Lake > Sediment | place: USA: Wyoming | collected... | reverse complement strand
TTTCAAAACAGGGATTTATAATTGACCTTCCCACCTGACACCAGGTCTGGTAAAATCAGCAGCCGGAGCGTTGTACCCTTCGCTCCATAATATTTTTCCCAGAAAGGGCTTGAAGAATGAAAGTATTGCTCATCAAGGACGTTTACAAACTCGGCCGCGCAGGTGACGCCAAACGCGTCGCGGATGGCTACGGGCGCAACTTCCTGATCCCGCAGGGACTGGCCGTGTTAGCCACGCCAGGCGCGCTGAAACAATCCGAGAAGATCCGCCAAAAGGCCACCGAACAGCGTGCCATATTGAATGAGGAGATGGGCGTGGTTGCCGAGCATCTGAAGGGCCTGGAATTGTCCTTCGCGTCACGCGCGGGCGAAACTGGAAAGCTCTACGGTTCGATCACCTCGCAAGAAATCGTGGACGCCATCCAGAAGAAGACCGGCTACGCCATCAAGCGCCAGCAGCTTGACATGCAGCCTCTGCGCAACCTGGGCGAACACAAGATCCACATCCGCCTGACGATGGATCTGATCCCGGAGATCAAGGTTGTCGTCTACCGCGAAGGTGAAGCGGAACCGAGCCTGCCCATCGAGCCCAAGGTTGAAGCCGTCAAGGCCAAACCTGTAGAAGCCAAACCTGTCGAAGCAGAGCCTGAACCTGTCGAAGCCGAACCTGTCAAAGCTGAACCTGTCGAAGCAGAGCCTGAGCCTGTCGAAGTCGAACCTGTCGAAGCAGAGCCTGAGCCTGTCGAAGCCGAACCTGTCGAAGCAAAGCCTGAGCCTGTCGAAGCCGAACCTGTCGAAGCAGAGCCTGAGCCTATCGAAGCCGAACCTATCGAAGCAGAAGCTGAACCTGCCGAAGCTGAACCAACCGAGACCATGAGCGAGGCTGAAACCGGCGAGACTGCCGAACCCACCGCCGAAGCATAGTAGCCAGAAGAAGATATACCCTCAAACATCACCGGTCAAACCACTGAGGGGAACCGGTGATGTTTTATTCCAGGTACCTTCTCAATAAGCAAGGGAGGATGGGGGTGTGCCCCCACTCCCTCCTTTTATTGAGATGATACTATTCAAGGATCATGACAGAATCAATGCGCAGCACCTACTCGGTCGGTCAACAACTCAAAAAAGCTCGCCAGGTGCGTAACCTAACCATCGAGCAGGTCACGCAGGGCACGCACATCCGCGCGTATGCCATTGACGCCCTCGAGGATGATAACTTCGATGCGCTCCCCTCGCCCGTCCAGGCGCGTGGCTTTTTGCGCCTCTATGCAGACTACCTCGGCCTTTCGTTGGATGAATTGATCACCAACCAGCGCGGAGAGAGCGCGGAACCGCCGCCTGAACAGGCAGGAACTACAACCACTGCGATTGAAACTGAACTTGCCGAGGAAGAACCGGTTGAGGTGGAAGTAGAGCCTGAACCCGAGGCCGAACCCGCCGCGCCTGAGACACCTGAACCTGTCCCGGTGGCGCCTCGAACGCCCACGCCTTCGCAGAGCATCTTCCTCGCCATCGGCGCGGAATTGCGCCAACGCCGCGAGTCGCTCAGCCTGACGCTCGACGAAGTGGAGCGACATACCCACGTCCGCAAGCATTATCTCCAGGCGCTGGAAGCCGGTGATTTCGACCATTTGCCGACCTCGGTCCAGGCGCGCGGCATGTTGAACAACTACGCCCACTTCCTGGATTTGCAGTTGGATGCAATCCTGCTCCGCTTTGCCGAGGGCTTGCAGGCCCAGCGACTCGAACGCCAGCCCCAGGACCTCGAAAGTAGTAATCGGACTCCAGGTCACCAAAAGCCGCTGCGCGCCAGGTTCGAGCATAGCGTTCCACCCTCGATCCGGCGCTTTCTCTCCTTTGACCTGATCTTCGGCGGCGGACTGATCCTGCTCCTGCTCTTCTTCGCCATCTGGGGTACAAGCCAGGTAATTGGATTGCGCGCTGTGCCCAAAACCGAAGCCAATGCGCCCTCGATCTCAGACGTATTGCTAGTCTCACCAGAACCCGGCTCCGGAACCTCCGCGGCCCCCCAAACCAGCGAGCTTATAACGCCCGGCACTGCCAACGTACCCATCACAGCCGTTGCTTACCCAACCTTGATCCCGGGTCACGTGCAGGTAATCGTGATCGGCCTGGAGCGCGCCTGGGTGCGCGTCACGGTGGATGGCAAGATCGAGCTTGAAGGCCGCATCCTGGCAGGCAGCGCCTATCCCTTCGACGGGAGCGAACGAATCGAAGTGCTGACCGGGAAGGGATCCGCCGTGCGGATCATCTACAACCAAACCAATCTGGGCGTGATGGGCACCATTGGCGAAGTCGTTGACCTCATCTACACACCGAAGAACGTCTTGAAGCCGACGCCGACCCCGCTGCCTACGCCGACGGCCACACCGCGTGTAACGCCGACAGCCACAAGAACGCCAACCCCAAGATACACACCCACGCCAACCGCAAAGCCATAGATACCTTGAATGAATCGGAAAACGTTCCATCTGACCTCACTCGGCTGCGCAAAGAACACGGTCGACTCAGACTCGATGGCCCAACTGCTAGAACAGGATGGCTACCGGCTCGTAAAAGCGCCCCAGCAGGCCAACGTATTGATCGTCAACACGTGTGGATTTATCAGCCCGGCGCGCCAGGAATCATTCGATGTGCTGCGCTCCCTGGCCGAGGCCAAACGCCCTGACCAACTCCTGATCGCTGCCGGCTGTTTGACCCAACGCTACGGGGCCGAGGTTGCGAAGCAGGTGCCTGGCATAGACGGCATCCTGGGCACGCGCCGCTGGATGGACATTGTAGAGGTCGTCCGCCAGTTGCGCAAAGGGACTCATCCTGAGCCGCTCTATCATCTGCCCACCGCGCCCACCATCGGCACGGACGAGGGCAATGCCTTGCGTGCAAGCCCTTCGACGGTACTCAGGGCAAGCATTGCCGGAGGCAGCGCCTACCTCAAGATCGCGGACGGCTGCCGCCGCCCGTGCGCTTTCTGCGCCATCCCGCTCATCAAAGGCACGGCCGTCAGCCGCCCGATGAACTTCATCCTCGACGACGTCCGCCGCTTGCGCGACTTGGGCGTGCGCGAACTGGTGCTGATCGCCCAGGATACGACCGACTACGGCCACGATCTGGGCATGAAAGACGGTCTGGCGACCCTGCTCGAACACTTGATTGACGTAGTTGCGCAACCCTCCCCCCTTCCAGGGGGGATCGAGGGGGGTCTGGATTGGATCCGCATCATGTACGCCTATCCAGGCTACGTCACAGACCGGCTGATCGAGGTGATGGCGAGCCGCCCGCAAATCCTTCCCTACCTCGACATGCCGCTCCAGCACGCCCATCCCGATGTCCTGCGGCGCATGTCCCGCCCGGCCAACATGGATTGGGTCTACAAGACGCTCGCCAGGATGCGGGCCGCATTACCAAGCCTGGCCATACGTACCACCTTCATCGTCGGCTACCCAGACGAGACGGAGGCGGAATTCCAGTTGCTGTTGGATTTCGTTTCGGAGATGCGTTTCGACCGCGTCGGGGCATTCCAGTTCTCGTTCGAACCAGGCACCCCCAGCGAACCACTCGGCGACCCGATCCCGGCCGAGGTCAAGGAAGAACGCTACCAACGCCTGATGAGCCTCCAGCAGAGCATCTCCATGCAGATCAACCAGTCCTTCGTCGGGCAGAGGCTGGACATCCTCGTCGAGGGCTTCGAAAGGGGGCTGTCCATCGGGCGTTCATACCGCGACGCGCCGGAGATTGACGGCCTGGTCTTTGCCGACCGAGTAGGTGCTGCGCAGGGACAGGCCAAGATTGGGCAGATCGTCCCCGTTCGCATCACTGGCGCGATGGCCTACGACCTGACCGGCGTGCTGGCAACGACATAGCGATCATTATGGGGAAGACAGACCGCATCGCCCTGCTCTTGAGCCTGGCTGCCATCGCGGCGGCATATTTGGTCGCCGAGTTTGTCTTCGAGCGCATCCCGCACATCGAGGACGAGATGGCGTTCGTCTGGCAGGCGCAGGTTTACGCGCGCGGCCAGGTGACCATCCCATCCCCACCCCACTCCAACATCATGATGACGCCGTTCGTGGTGGATTATCATGGCCAGCGCTTTTCCAAATTTCCGCCCGGCTGGTCGGTGATGCTCGCCTTTGGCTACTTGCTCGGGGCGCGCGCCTGGGTCAACCCGCTGCTGGCCGGGCTGGCGGTCTGGCTGACCTACCGGTTGGGCCAGAAAGTGTTCAACCCTGCGGTCGGTCTGCTGGCCGCCTTTCTAACGCTGCTCTCGCCGTTCTTCCTCATTCTCTCCGGCTCGCTGTTATCCCATACCTGGTCACTCGTTCTAAGCCTGACCTTTGCCCTGGCATGGCTGGACACGTTCGTTTATGGTAGCTCTCCGAGCTACCATTACGAGACTCCGGTACCTCGCTGGATGACGAGCCTCGTCGCCGGTCTGACCCTGGGCCTGCTGGCTCTGACTCGGCCTTTGACCGCCCTGGGCGTGGCACTGCCCTTCTTCATCCACGGACTGGTTCTCCTCTGGCGCGGCGGCTGGGACGTTCGCCGGCGCGTACTCCTTATCGGCATGGTCGCCCTGCTAGTCTCGGCGCTGTTCCTGCTCTGGCAATACGCTCTGACTGGCAGTCCCTTCACCAACCCTTATACCCTGTGGTGGCCTTACGACAAGATTGGCTTCAGCCCCACCGTTGGCCGCCAGGAGGGCGGGCACAACTTGTTCTGGAGTTTGATCAGCCTGAAGAAAGCCCTGGAGACGGGGTGGAGTGACTTCTTTGGCTGGGGGGATCTTTCGTGGCTATTCCTGCCTCTTGGTTTGTGGGCAGCGCGCCGTAACCGGCCAGCCTGGCTGGTCGGCAGCGTCTTCGTCAGCCTGGCGGGCGCCTACATGCTCTACTGGACAAGCTCGACGACATTCGGCCCGCGCTATTATTTCGAGGGATTTTACAGCGTGACCCTGCTCAGCGCGGCGGGATTCCTCTGGCTGGTAGGTTGGTCAAAAGCGAAAAGCTGGCGGAGTCGACGCTTTCTCGTCGCGGCTGGTTTGTTGGCATTCCTGGTGAGCTACAACCTCCTGCTCTACCTCCCCGCTCGCCTGCAAGGGATGCGCGGCCTGTATGGCGTCGAGCGCACCGACCTGCTCCCATTCCAGACCGAGGAAGCCAAAGCGCTTACACCAGCCATCGTTGTCGTCCACATCCTGGACACGTGGACCGATTATGGCGCGCTGCTGGATTTGCAAGATCCCTGGCTGACCACCCCCTTCATCTTCACTTTCGGCCAGGGAGGGGTACCCGACGCGGCAATAAAAGCTGATTTCCCCAACCGGAGGCTGATCCACTACTACCCGGACGAGCCGTATACATTCTACGAACACCCAAGAGGAAAGTAGAGGCCCTTCTCATGCGAAGGGTCTCTTTATGTTATATGACAGTCACTTCGGAAGTGACTGTCATATCGCTTTTTCCACATGACCCAAATTACTATGGTGTAGGTGTCAGGCTGATGGACGGTGTTGGGCCGCCACCTTCGTTACAATAAAAATACACTTGAGTGGCCGTCGGGTAAGCAGTCGCGTTTCTCTCGCTAGGAACATTGAGAAAAAAGGCATCATACAAGTCCTGCGCGGTGCAGTAATCGCCCAACGACCATACCAGTTCGATGTATTTGAGCGTTGCATAACGGTAACGCTCGGTGGCTGTCATGCACGAAGAATCCATCAAATTGGGCAGGTTGGGATAGATCTGGACAAAATAGTTCATCGCCTGAAACCAGTCGAGTTCCCAGAAGCTGGCACCAGTAATATAGTAACGCGACCATGTGCGCAGGGATTCAGCATAGCTATCCAAAGGCCCAAACCGTTCCGCCAAAGTCAGGTCGTAGATGCCGCCTTCCAGGTTGATGTCGCTGCATAGTTGCGAGGGAGGAATGATTTTTCCGATACCGCGATTGCGCAAGGCAATGTAATACATCCCGTCCACCTCGGCGGCGCGATAGGTAGCATCTGATTTGCGCAGGGAATCCAGGTTCGAGATGGCGCCATCCCAATCTCCGGCGTCAAGAAGCTCTCTGGCGTGCGCGAAGATCTCTTCCACGCCACGCAGGTCAGGGGTCGGGGTATAGGCTGGGGTTGGGGTAACCGTCGGCGAAGGGGTGACGTTCAGCTTTACCAGCACTTCGGTCAACTTTTCCTGGACACCCGGATAAGAGGGGTCGTGTTCGACGACGAACTGGAAATGCTGGAGAGCGACTTCGTACCGGTTTTCGTTCATGGCCTGGACGCCAAGCTGGTACTGCTCGTCGAGCTGTTGGAAGACCACAGTAGACTGGGCAGCGCGGCGCTGACCCAAGCCAGATTGGTAACCGCCCAATATACCCAGCCCAAGCAGGAGAATAAAACCCAGGACTGCGATCCAGAGCAAAGGCCTTTTGGCAGGTGAGACAACCACATTTGGTTGTATATCGTTCGTGATATGGGATTGTGTTTCGTTCATATCAGACATGGCGGCGATTATACCCCAAGTTTACAGGGTCGCCAGGAACCCGTCAGGAGATATAAATCTCAGCAATAAAAACGCAAAGTCCACCTTTTTTGGACTGAAAACCAGTCAGCGGAGGCCGACTTCGCGGATTTGCAGATGCGATTTCCCTGGCTTAGCCCGCCAGGGCAGGCAATCGCTCTGTTTAGATGAGCGGTATAGGAACGCAAAATCTCCCGATTTTGCGCCGAAGTCAGGAGACTTCGGACTCCTTATCTAAACAGACTTGCTCTTACAAGCGAAATAACATGCGGGCTTCAGGCCAAACGAGCGGGAGAGACGCCAACCCACCCGCCGCCAAGGCCAGTAGAGCGGACAAAAGTGACGGCATTGGCAGGAAGCGCATCGTGGCATAAGCCACCAGCCCGGCCAGCAAAGCAGCCGGGACCGCCCGCAGCGCCGTCCCACCGACCTTCAGCAAACCAGGAAAACGCTGGTTCAACAAAGTGAGCAATACCACCGCCTGTGTAGTGAACGTCAGCGCGGCGGCCAGCGGGATGCCAGCCAGCCCAATTAGAGGCCTTAGCAGCAGTGATAGGACGACGAATGCCGCCGCCTGGATGAAGGCGGCAAGCAGCGGCGTGCGCGTATCCTGGTTGGCGTAGAACGAGCGCACCGCCACCTCCAGCCAGGTATCGCCCACCAGGCCAAACAGGAACGCCCAGGTGCAGGCGGTCAGCAGGTCCAGGCGGGCGGCGTCGTAGTTGAAGAAACTGGCTGCCAGCGGGCGGACGGTCAGCGCCAACAGGGCCGCTGCGGGTAGACTGAACGCCAGCATGACCCGCAGGGCGCGGTTGACCGTCTTAATAAAATCCGCAGCCTGGCCGCGGTTGATGAACCCGGCCAGCGAAGGCAGCAGCGCCACGGCAATGGCCGTTCCGATGATCGTCTCAGGCACCTGCTGGATGGTCCAGGCCAAGTTCAACGCGCCGACGCCGGTGGTGCCGAAATGGGAGGCCAGATTATCGCGGGCGACAAAGTACGCCTGGATGCAGGCCATGGTCAGGACGCGCGGCCAGAGCAAGATCAGCACCCGCTGCACCCCAGCGCTTTTCAGACCGAGGGCCGGCCTCCAGCGGAACTGGTAACGCAGCAGACCCGGCACCTGGATCAGCAAATGCAGCGCAGCACCCAGGATGACGCCGTACACCATCCCATATAATCCCAGGCCGAACGCCGGGAGCTGGAGCGGCCCCAGGTGAAGCCCTTCTTCCGGGCTGAGCACCGTCACGCCGAAGATCTGTCCCAGGTTGTACAGGATGGGCGCCAGGGCAGGCAGCAAGAAGTGCTGGTTGGCCTGCAGGCCAGACATCACCAGCCCGCTGATGGAGAAGAGCAGGATGGCAAGCAGGTCGAGGCGCATGAGCGAAGCGGTCAGCGCCTGCTGCTCAGGGGTAAAATGCGGGACGATAACGGTGCGCACCAGCGGCCCGGCCAGGGCAATGATGACGACCGCAACCGCGCCGGTAGCGAGGAACGCCAGGTTGAGGACGCGCGAGAACAGGTCCCAAGCTTCACGGCGTCCCTGGCGGTCGAGGTACTCGGTCAGCACGGGGATAAAGGCCATCCCCAGCGCGCCGCCGGAGAGCAGCGCGGACAGGTAATCGGGGATGTTGTTGGCCGCGCCGAAGATGCCCATGCCTTCCAGCCCGACGATCTTGTTGAAGAGCATGGATTTGACGAAGGCCAGGATTTTATCCAGCGCGAAGAAAACGGCGAGCAGGATCGAGGTCCGGGTAAGAAACGAGAGTTTTTTCATTGTCCGACGCCGCCCCCCTTGCATCCCTCCATTTCAAAATGCAGAAAAGGGGGGAAAAAAGAGGGAGAAGGGAGAGCATCGAATTCCTTATTTGATGAACAACCCGATAGCGACCAGCGCCGGCGTCAACAAATTGATGAGCACGTTCTGGCCCAATGCGGGGATGAGATGCGGAATGTCGTCGGCGTAGCGCAGGACGCTGCGAATGACCGGCACGGCCAGCACCAACGTCAGCAGGCCGAGCAGGGCGAACTTCGGCAGGAGGCCAAAGGCCACGCCGAGCAGGATCGCCAGATAAGCCCCAAGCAAGAAGGTAATGTAAATGAAGCCGCTGACCTTACGACCAGCAATGATGGGGTAATGACGCCGCCCGACGCTCTTATCCGCTTCCACGTCCGGGAACTGGTTGAGCAGCAGCAGGTCGCTGACCAGGAAGAACGGCACCAGCGAGGCGACGAAGGCGATCCACGAGTACTCGCCGGTCAGGGCAAAGTGCGTACCGACCACCAGCAGCGTGCCGAAACCGAGACCCGGGGCCAGCAGGCAAAGAACCGGATTGTACGCCAGCCAGACGGTGTAGCCATATAGCAAGAACAGGCCAGCGACGCCTAGCGGGATCAATTCCCAACCCCAGACCCAGACGAAATACAGGCCGATCAGACCGGTGATGGCAAAGGCGATGGAGGCGGTCAGGAAAGCGCTGCGCGCCATTCCGGGTTTGGCCTGCAAGGTGCCGCTGCCGCCGCTGAAGGGCGTGCGCTGTGTACGCGAATCCAAACCGGTCTTGAAATCGAAATACTCATTGAAAGTGTTGACGCTGATGTGCGCCGCTACCGCCCCGATGAAGACGAGCAGGACGTGCAGCCAGTTGACGCTGCCTTTCGTCCACAACGCGGTGCCAAGTCCCACCAGCGCGCAGGCCGGGGCCAAAACGAGGAACGGCGGGCGCATCGGCCCAAGAATGTCTTTCAAGTTTTTCATCGGTCGTCTCCTATAGGATTGGGAATCGCTGACTATAAAAACAATTCACGCGGCAAGAAGTTGCGCCATCCAAAAGTCTCCTGGAGACCTGGAGTCTCCAGGAGACTGGAAATCATTCCAACTTCCCGATTTCTTTTTCCACTGCTTCCAGAATCTCACCCGACTTGACCAGCGCCTTCATCGCGTTGTGGTCAGGATACAGCGGCCGGTCCACGTCGAGGTGCGCCACGTGTTTGCGGATGACTTCCCGCGCTTTCTGCGTGCCCTTGCCGGGCGTGAACTGGCGGAAATCGAGCGCCTGAGCGGCAGCCATGAACTCGATGCCCAAAATGCCATAGGCATTATCTAGGATCTGCCCATTCTTGATGGCCGTGTTCATGCCCATCGAGACGAAGTCCTCCTGGTCGGCGGCGGCGGGAATAGATTGGATGCTGGCCGGGGCAGAAAGGATGCGGTTCTCGACGATCATCATGTCAGCGGTGTACTGGCTGAGCATCATGCCCGAATAAAAGCCGGGATTGGGCGTGAGGAAATCGGGCAGGCCCTGGCTGAGGGCCGGATTGGTCAGGCGATTGAGCCGCCGCTCGGAAAGCACGCAGACCATCGTGATCGCCACGCCGGCCATGTCCATTGGCAGCGAGACCGGCGAACCCTGGAAGTTGGCGCCGGTCAGGGTCAGCTTCAACTCCGGGACGAAGATGGGATTATCGCCCACGCCATTCAGTTCGATCTCGACCTGCGAGCGGGCGTAGGCAATCGCATCGCGTGCCGCGCCGATGACCTGCGGCGTGGAGCGCATCGAGTAGGCATCCTGCACCTTGGTCTTCATCTTGCCGGTGGTCAGGTCGGAACCGGCGATGACCTTCATGATGTTCTCCGCCGAGGCGACCGCTCCCTTGAAGCCGCGCAGCTCGTGCAGCTTGGTGGTGTACGGCTTGAGGTTGCCAAGCAGGGCTTCGATGGACATCGCGGCAGCGATCTCGGCCTGTTTCAGGAAGCGCTCCATTTCATAGATGTGGATGGCGGACATGGCCGTCAGCAAGTTCGAGCCGTTGATGGCCGCCAGCCCATCCCTTGCTTGCAGACCTGGAACAGGAATCCCGGCCCGCCGCATCGCCTCGTGACCTGGCAGCTGCTCGCCTCTATAGAAAGCCTCGCCCTCCCCCATCAGCAGCAGCGCCATCTGCGACATGGGCGCCAGATCGCCGCACGCGCCCACCGACCCTTTCTGGCAAACGACCGGTGTCACGCCTTTGTTGAGCATCTCTACAAAGGTCTGCGTGATCTCAGGCCGGTTGCCGGAGTTGCCGTGCGCGTGGACGTTGACCCGACCGGCCAGCGCGCCGCGCACCTGTTCAACCGGCACCGGGTCGCCGATGCCAGCGGCGTGGTTGTAGATCAGGTACTTCTGAAAATCATTTACCTGCTCATCGGAGAGGATCTTCTCCGAGAACTCGCCGATGCCGGTGTTCGTACCGTACATGATCTCTTTGTTGGCCAGTTTCTCCTCCAGCATGAGGCGGCAGACTTTGATGCGCTCCAGCGCGCCGGGGGTAAGCTCAACTTTTTCATTGAAGCGGGCAATTGCGACGAGTTTTTCGATGGTGAGGGAAGAGCCGTCGAGAGTGATGGTCATGGGAATACTCCTTTAGAAAATGACTTGCTTGTATGCCTAAGTTTAACCTGAAATTGCCCGTAAAACGACTGACATGACTCCTTCAATATCATTCAGTATGTCATCATTCCAGAAACGCAGCCCGCGGTAACCCTGGGCACTGATAAATGCCATGCGTTCATCATCGTATTCTTGCTGCTCAAGATGCTGGGAGCCATCCACTTCAATGGCAAGTTTGATGCGTGGTGCACAGAAATCGACGATATAGTTTCCAATAGCGTGTTGTCTGCGGAAATGCACGCCATTGCCGCGATGCGCGCGCAGCGCAGGTAAGCCCATAATTTGGCTTCCGCAGGCGTCGGCTCACGGCGCAACTCACCCGCGCAGCGCATCATTTTTGGAGTGGAGCGTTTGGGAGGCATAGATATATTCTATATCATAAGCCCCTCCCCTGCCCTCCCCAAATCCTACGGATTTAGGGAGGGTGGCCGAAGGCCGGGTGGGGCAGATTTGATGGAGGTTGTGTGGAGGTAGGGGCGAGGCATGCCTCGCCCCTACCTCCATGCGGCGCACCGCCCGGTTCTCTTGGTGCAATCATCGGGTCATTCAAATCCGCCGTCACACGGCTCGCCGGACGGGAATTGAATTCCGCCAATATATGGCAACGCAATTGTGGAGCCTGCCCTGAGTAAAGCGAAGGGAATACATCATCCGAGATCAACGCGATTACGAACGCATCGCCAACTACGTCGCCTCCAACCCGGTTAATTGGGCCGACGAAGAAGAAAACCCGAATCGGTTACAATCACTGCATGAGCGAAAAAGAATTCCTCCCTAAAACCGCCATGTCCATCCACGCCCACCCGGACGACCAGGAATTCACCGTCGCTGGGACGCTGGCGAAATGGGCGCGGGCGGGCTGCGAGGTCGTCTCGGTCATCGTGACCAGCGGCGAGGCGGGCGATAACGACCGGGCGCATAACGCCGCCTACAAACCGGCGCTGGCAAAGCTGCGTGAAGACGAGCAGCGCGCTGCCAATGAACTGCTGGGCATCCAGGAAACCATCTTCCTGCATTACCCGGACAGCGAACTCGAACCGACCTTAAACCTGCGCCGCGACCTGACGCGTCTCGTCCGCCGCTACAAGCCCGAGGCAGTCGTCATCGGCGACCCGCAGGGCGTGTTCTACGGCAACGGCTACATCAACCACCCCGACCACCGCGCCGCGGCCCAGGCCGCGCTGTATGCAGTCTTCCCGTCAGCCGGGACACGGCTCATTTTCACCGACCTGCTCGAGGCGGGGTACGAGCCACACAACGCCAGGAGGCTGTACGTCCACGGCGCGGAGAAGTCCGATACCTGGGTGGACATCGGCGACACGATTGGCGTCAAAATCGCGGCGTTGAAGAAACACGTCAGCCAACTTGGCGACTGGGACCCGGAGAAGATGCTCCGCGAGTGGGCTGCAGAGGAAGCGAAAGAACACGGCATGGAATACGCCGAGGCCTACAAAGTCATGCTGCTGGTGGACGAGGAAAAAGGGGGATGACCGATAGGAAGTGCCCATCTGGACAAACCTTAGGCAGCCCAGCTTCTTATTCCAAATCCTTCAAGAAGGCAATCCCTTCCGCAGGGGTCAACTGCGGTTCGCTGATGACGAAGCAAAAGCCTTTTCCACCCAACTCGCGGAGGATGGTGCGCGCGCCTTCGGGCGAGACCGTCACCTGGCAAAGTTTACCACCCTCGCGGATACGCTTCAACAGCGGAAGCCAGTGCTGCGGGGGCGGGTTACCGTCGCCGGGCACCCATTGGATGCCGCGCAGGCGCGGCAGGGAGAGCAGCATATCCAAATGGCGGATCTGTCCCTTCCCATCCAAATGATAGAAAGCGTAATCCAGCTTCTCGCAGCAGGCCGCCAGGTCAGGCAGGACGAATCGCTCGAACATGTGCGGGGAGATCATGTACGAAACGTCACTTTGCAGCATGTAGCCGCTGCCCGGCGACCAGCACGGCCCCCAGCAGGTGATGCCGCGACCCGACGGAGCGATCAGAGCGGATAACCTGTCATAACTGGCCAGCCAGACCTGGGTCGTCTCGCGCACCAGCCGGTCAATCTCTTCGGGCGCGTCGTAGAGGTCGAGCAGCAATTGCTGCGCACCGCGCAGGTGAGCGAGGATGTCGAGATTGCCGCCCAAATCGGTGAAGCCGACGGCCAACTGGCTACCCCAACGGGCGACAGCCGCCTGCGTGATCTCGTACACCCGCCGCCACCAGGGATTTTGCCAATCGCAGGTCACGCTCAGGTCTGTCACTGAACCGGTTTTTCCCGGCGAGAACCAGGTGGTATCCCAGGAAGGATGCACCTGCGCCCCGGCAAAGGCCGCCACGATGCCCGGCCCAAAGTTCAGCCAGAAGCGCGGGAAGGAGTCGCCCAGGTAATGGGTGTTCTCCAGGCGCGGCACAAATTCATCCAGGAGGTCCTCGGCGGGCATGTCGAGCGGGTAGTTGCCGAGAAAGACGCTGGCGCAGTG
>Ga0315294_10005902_pt1 | contig 13441 bp, 11 predicted proteins | sample YL17G13_40_MG_FD_203626 | JGI IMG/M metagenome (GOLD analysis project Ga0315294, IMG submission 203626) | Sediment microbial communities from Yellowstone Lake, YNP, Wyoming, USA - YL17G13_40 | ecosystem: Environmental > Aquatic > Freshwater > Lake > Sediment | place: USA: Wyoming | collected... | reverse complement strand
CCACGCCGATTATGTTCCAGCCGTCGCTCTCCAAGGGCGGGATCAAGATCGGCGAGGACGTCTGGCTCGGGGCGGGGGTCATCGTTCTCGACGGCGTGACGATCGGCCGGGGAAGCGTCGTCGGCGCGGGCGCCGTGGTGGCCGCGCCGCTTCCGGATTATTCCTACGCCGTCGGGAGCCGCGCCCTGAGGATCCACGACCGGCGGAAATTCGCCGAAACCGAAAAAACCTGATCTTGTGAGGCGCGGAATCGCCGCGGATCCGAAGTCCCCGCCGTCAGGGAAGAAGGGGTGTCATCTGCCTCATTCCATTTTTTTGAGCAAGGCGCGGCCCAAGTATTCCGTGGGGATCCCGAAGATCTGTTTGCGCCAGAGGCGGTCGCATTGGCCGCACGTTTTGAGGCCCGCGATGTCGCCGCGGACGATCTTTTCGCGCAGGGCGACCATCCTGTCGTTGTTCCAGATCTCGGCCAGCGAGGAGTCCCTGACGTTTCCGAGCGGGTAATAGCCGAAGAAGTCCTGGGTGCAGGGCAGGACCTCGCCGTCCCAGAATATGACCAGCGCCTGCCATAGAAACGTACAGGGCGCGTAGGTTTTCTTCTCGCGGACCGCGCCGGCCTCCCCGGCCCAATTGTGCGGCTCCTTGATGAAGATCCTGTCCAGGGGAAGTCCCTTGAAGCGGTCCTCGAAAGCCGCCCGCGATCTCGCCGCGCTCTCGCGCAGACCGGGCTGGTTGATCAGCTCGATGAGCGTCACGGGCTTCCGGAGGCCGCTCTCCTTCTTGATTTCCAGGAAACGGCGGATGCGGCCGATCGTCTTCTCGAAATCGGCGTTGACCCGGATCCGCTCGTACGTTTCCGCGTCGAAGCCGTCGACGGAAAAAGCGAATTGGTCCAGCCCGGCTTCGATCAAACGGCGGGCCTTGTCCTCGTCCAGCGGCGTCCCGTTGGTGTGGAAACGCGTGACGAGGCCGGCCTCGTGGGCGTAACTGACCATCTTGAAAAAATCCGGGTGGAGGAGCGACTCCCCGCGGTGGTGGAGATTGAGGTCGAAGACGAACCGGGAGGCCTCGTCGACGATCTTCTTGAAAAGGGCGAAATCCATAAAGCCCTTTTGGGCTTTATCCAGGTCCTTGTTCGGGCACATGACGCAGCGAAGGTTGCAGACGCTGGTCGGCTCGATCCAGAGACGGATGGGCAGGTAGGCCAGCCGGGTCCGTTTCTTTTTATAGCTCCGAAAAACCGAGGCCAGACGGCGGTAATATCTCAATTTGTCGATCATGGTCGAGCGCCGCTATTTTAGCCGGAAACAGAGCTCCTGTCCAACCTTCCGCTCGGGGGGCGGCGCGACCCCTCATTGAGCTTGATAAAAATGGAGTTGCGTGCTAGGATAGCCATTTTATGGAGTAAGATTCTGTGCATTTTCTAGCCGCACTCGCCGTGCTTTTGCTCTCGCTCGTCGGCTATTCGCTCGGAGTCGTCCTCAAATCCGGGAAAGCCGGGGTGAGAAAACCCGTCGCTCTGGACATCCTCTTGGTGATCCTGATGTGGACGGGGATCCTCTATTCCCGGAGCCATGTTCCGTTCAGCCGATGGATCCAGTTCGCCGCCTGGGTGATCGTGGGCTTGCTCTTGGGACTGGCCGTCACCGCGATCAAAGGATATTCCCAGGCCGAGCGCATGTCCGTCGTCGAGCCCCGCCACGAAAAGAAACCTTCCGAATTCAAAAGAGGGAAAGCCTTCCGGGAGTTCTCCACGAAAATCGGCACGTTTCAAAGCCAGGTCCTTCTCGGGCTCCTCTTCCTGATCGTCTTCGCCCCCGTCGCCCTCGCCGTAAGGGTCTTTTCCGATCCCTTGAAGATTAAGAGCCGCGACCAGGGCTCTCACTGGTCTCCTAAAACGAACGTCGCCCCGGATCTCGAGCTCTTCAAGAGGCAGTCCTGATGCATATCCTCGGAATTTCCTGTTTCTACCATGACGCGGCCGCGGCGCTCCTCCGGGACGGCGCCTTGATCGCCGCCGCCGAGGAAGAACGGTTCAGCCGGATCAAGCACGATTTCGGTTTCCCGGAGCAGTCCATCAAATATTGCCTGGAGGAGGCCGGGATCACGACCGGCGACCTGGACTACGTCGTTTTCTACGAGAAGCCCTTCCGCAAGTTCGATCGGATCCTGATGACGGCCTTTCAGAGCTTCCCGCGCTCTTGGCGGATGTTCGGCGAGGCCACCATCAACTGGCTCGGCGACAAGCTCTGGATGAAAAACGTCATCCAGACAAAGACCGGGATCGCGCCCGAGAAGATCCTGTTCGAGGATCATCATCTGTCCCATGCCGCGAGCGCGTTTTATCCTTCGCCTTTCGAAGAAGCGGCCATCCTGACCCTCGACGGCGTCGGGGAGTGGACGACGACGGCATCGGGGACGGCCAAGGGCAACGACATCGCCCTGACCCATGAGATCCGGTTCCCCCATTCCCTCGGGCTCCTCTACAGCGCCTTCACGGCCTTCCTCGGCTTCCAGGTCAACGAGGGCGAATACAAGGTCATGGGCATGGCCCCGTACGGGGTGCCCCGGTACATGGACAAGATCTTCGACCATCTCCTCCGGGTCGCCGACGACGGCTCGTTCCGGATGAACATGGACTATTTCTCCTATCACTACTCGGACGAGAAGACCTTCAACTCCCGATTCGTCGATCTGTTCGGCCCGCCGCGCGATCCCAGGATGCATTTCTTCACCTCCCAGACGCGATTCCCTTCCTATTTCGGCGAAAAGCCGGCCGATTTCGCCGAGCAGTGCCGGATGAACGAGCACTACGCCGACGTCGCGGCGAGCATCCAGAAGGCCATCGAAGAGATCATCCTGAAGCTGGCCCGGGATTTGCACAAGCGGACGGGCCTGACGAAGCTCTGCATGGCCGGCGGAGTGGCCCTCAATTCCGTGGCCAACGGGCGGATCCTCAACGAGACCGCCTTCGAGGACCTCTTCATCCAGCCGGCGGCCGGCGACAGCGGCGGGGCCCTGGGCGCGGCCCTTCATGTCTACCACGCCCTCCTCGGCAAGCCGAGGAACTTCCGGCTCGAGCACGCCTACTGGGGCAAGGCCTATTCCGGGAGCGAGATCCAGTCGTTTTTGGACGGCCAAAACATCAAATACGAGCGGTTCTCGGACGACGACAAACTCCTGGACCGCGTGGTCGATGATCTCGTCGGTGGAAAGGTCGTCGGCTGGTATCAGGGCCGCTTCGAATGGGGACCGAGGGCGCTCGGCAACCGGAGCATCCTGGCCGATCCGAGAAGCGAAATGATGAAGGACACCGTCAATATCAAGATCAAGTTCCGCGAGCCCTTCCGGCCCTTCGCCCCGGTCATCCTGGAACAGAACGCGGACGAATTTTTCAAAGGCCGGAACACGGCCCGCCAATATCCCTCCCGCTACATGCTTCTCGTGCTGCCCCTCAAGGAGGACAAGGCGAACCAGGTCGGCGCCGTCAATCATATGGGGACGGGCCGGCTGCAGACGATCCGCGAGGAATGGAACCCGCGCTATTACAAGATCGTCGAGAAATTCGGCCGGGCCACGGGGGTCCCCGTCCTTTTGAACACGTCCTTCAACCTGAGAGGAGAGCCGATCGTCACCACGCCGGCCAACGCGTATTCGACGTTCAGCAAAAGCGGCATCGACGTGCTCGTCCTGGAAAACTTCATGATTCGAAAATAAGCATAGGAATCGGGGGCAATATGGGCGCGATCAAAAATTTCTCTTCGAAGCTGGGGATCGTCGGAGAATTGTTCCAGTTCCTCTGGCAGAATAAACGCTGGTGGCTGATCCCGGTCATCGTCGTCCTTTTCGTCATTGGATTCGTCCTGATCTTTTCCCAAAGCACGGCGCTCGGACCGTTTATTTACACCCTGTTCTGAGCTTTTGGGAGATCGGCGCCGCCGCCGGGCGGGGGTTTTTGACATTTCCCGACGAATCTTTAATAATGAGTTTTCGCATGAAGCCTCCATTTCGATGTCTTGCCGCGGGCTTGTTTCTGGCGGCGGTTCTCATCTTAGCGGGCTGCCGGGCGAAGCCGACGCCCCGCAATTTCATCCTCGTGACTCTGGATACGCTGCGGGCGGATCATGTCGGGGCGATATCTCCGGGGAAGGCATCCACCCCGAACCTGGATTTCCTGGCCGGACGGGGGACGCTCTACAAGAACGGCTACAGCCTTATTCCCATCACCCTGCCCGCTCACGCTTCGATCTTCTATTCTCAGCCGCCCCATCTTCTTAAAAACTACACCAACCGCCAGATCCTTCAAAACATAACAAACCCGCTTCCTCTCGCCGTCCTGTTCGAAAAGAACGGTTTTGCCACCGCCGCTTTTGTGTCCCTCGGCGTCGTCCGCGCCGCGTTCGGCCTGAACAAAGGCTTCGGCACGTATGTGGACGATTTCCCGCCGGACCGCTGGTATCTCCATGCGGAGGAAGTCAATCGCCGCGTCTTCCCCTGGCTTGAATCTCACAAGAACGGCCCCTTCTTTCTCTGGATCCACTACTCCGATCCTCATGAGCCTTACACGCCCCCGGACACGCCCGACGACCTGGAGATCTTCGTCAACGATACGCCTGTCGGCGCCTATTGTCTGAGCCGATACACCATCAACACGGCCGAATTGTCCTTGAAAACGGGGCCCAACAAGATCCGCTTCGAGGTCAAGAACAATTCCAGCGATTCTCCCTATCAGGCCCGTCTCGATCTGTTCGAGATCAAAAGCCCGGACGGGTCCGATCCGGCGTTCGAGCCGGACGGGAACTGGTTCCACCGGAAGGAAGACGACATCAACTTTTTAAAGAGGACAGCCTCCATCGTCGTCTCCCAGGCCGGAAAGCCGGGCCGGATTCGGTTGACGTTCCGGGGAAAACTGCTCGTCCCGATCGACACGACGACGCGGCAAAACTACCGCCGGGAAGTCGAATATATGGACACGGAAATCGGAAAATTGTGGGCCAAACTCAAAGAGCTCGGCCTTTTCGAGAGCACCGCGATTCTGGCCGTCGGCGATCACGGCGAAGGCCTGGGGGAATACCGGACGGAGGAAGGCGTCCGCTACATCGGGCACATCCACTTTCTCCAGGACGTCTTCATGAAGGTCCCCCTCATCATTTACAATCCCGCGGCGCCGGGCGGCATCCCCCTCCGCGAGGAGGATGTCACGCTGCTTGACGTCGCGCCGACGATCGCGAACATCATGGATTTTAAAATCCCGGCGGCCTATCAGGGAAGGGACCTGGGTCGACTGCCGAGAGGCGCGCCTCTGGAAATTTTCGAGGAAACGCACAAACCCGAAGCCGCCAGAGACAAATTCGCCATCCAGGCCTTCCCCTGGCACTTGATTTTCACTCCGGAAAAGACGCAGCACGAGCTTTACAACCTGGCGATAGACCCGGAAGAATTCGACAATCTCCTCCCGAGCATGGATCTTCCGCCTGAAGTCGCCGCGCTGAGGCGGAAACTCGAAGACAAGACGCGGGATATTCTCAAAACCAAAATCGCCGTCCGGACGGACAAAAAAGACGAGGACATGCTCCGGTCATTGGGCTATATCAACAAGAAATGACCTCCCTTTTTTCCGTTTTTTCTTTATGATATAGTGGCGACGATGGCGATCCGTTCGAAGAAAGACGTCTCCTTCGTTATCCCCGTCTATAACGAAGAGAAAAACCTCCAAGTTCTGTACAGGGAACTGATCGCCGCGGGCGACACGCTCCGGGGCTCTTACGAGATCATCTTCGTCGATGACGGAAGCTCGGACGGGTCCTTCCCGGCGCTCCGGGAGATCCAAGCCGGCGACCCGCGGGTCAAAATCATCCGCCTCCGCAAAAATTTCGGGCAGACGGCCGCTCTCTCGGCGGGATTCGATCACGCTCGGGGCGGGATCATCATCACCCTCGACGCCGACCTGCAGAACGACCCGGCCGATGCCCCGCTCCTCGTCGCGAAGATCGACGAAGGCTACGATATCGTCTGCGGCTGGAGGATCAAACGCAAGGATAAATTCGTCTCCCGCCGGCTTCCCTCAAAGATCGCCAACTGGATCATCTCCAGGGTCACGAAGGTCAAGCTCCATGATTACGGCTGCACGCTCAAGGCGTTCCGCGGGGAGCTCATCAAGCACATCAAGCTCTATGGCGAAATGCACCGCTTCATTCCGGCCATCGCCAGCACCATGGGAACCGCGATCGCCGAAGTCCCGGTGAATCACCGCCCCCGCCTCCACGGCAAATCCAAATACAATCTGTCGAAGTCGATTCGGGTCGTCCTCGACCTCTTGACGGTCAAGTTCCTCCTGAGCTATTCGACGCGCCCCCTCCAGATTTTCGGCCTGTTCGGCCTCGTCGCCGGCTTCATCGGCGGCCTTATGGGCGGGATCCTGTCCTATCAACGCCTCGTTCTGAAACAAAGCATCGCCAACCGTCCCCTTCTGCTTCTCTCCGTCCTGCTCATCGTCATCGGCATCCAGTTCATCACGATGGGCTTGCTCGGAGAGATCATGGTCCGGACCTACCATGAGTCCGTGGAAAAACCCATCTATGTCGTCCGCGATGTGATCGATTCGGATTCGGACGAAAAGGCCTGAGCACGCCTTCGATGAAAATCCTCATGCTCGCCCCCGAGCCTTTTTTCCAGCCGCGGGGGACTCCGATCAGCGTCTATTTCAGGATCAAAGCGCTGTCCGATCTCGGCCATCGGACGCTCCTCGTCACCTATCCCCTCGGGGCCGATGTCGAATTCAAGAATTTCACGATCCGCCGCGTCGCCAACCTCCTCCGCCTTCGGGCCATCAAGATCGGGCCGTCCTTGGTCAAGCTCCCGCTCGACGGGCTCCTTTTAGGGCGGGCCTTCTGGGAACTTCTCAAGGGCCGTTATGACCTGATTTTTTCCCACGAGGAAGCGGGGTGGTTCGGCGCCCTTCTCGGACGCCTCTTCCGCACGCCGCACGTCTATGACATGCACTCCAGCCTTCCCCAGCAGCTCGAAAACTTCGATTTTTCGAAATCCCGGCTTTTGAAAAAGATCTTCCTGAAGCTGGAGAGATTCGTCCTGAAGAACTCGCAGGCGGTCATCGTCATCTGCCGGGATCTTCTCGATTACGTCCAACAAAGAGGTTTCGGCGAGAAGGCCGTTCTTCTCGAGAATTTTATCGATTTCAACGATTTCGAGGAACGGCCGTGGCCGGCGGAGGTCATCGAAAAACGGAGGAGCGAGATCGCTCCCGGCGGCGAGAAGATCGTCCTCTACGCCGGCAATTTCGAGCCGTACCAGGGCCTCCCGCTGCTCGTCGAGGCGTTCGCCCGGGTCCGGTCCCGCGCTGTTTTGCTGATCGTGGGCGGATCGAAACCAGACCATGACGAAATGCGGGAAAAGGCGAAGGGACTCGGTCTCGGGGAGAGGGTCGTTTTCGTCGAAAAAGTCCCGCCGCAACAGGTCCCGCTCTACATTTTTCTAAGCGACGTCCTCGTTTCGCCGCGAGTGTCCGGAACGAACACGCCCTTGAAGATCTATTCCTTCCTCAAGTCGGGGAAACCGCTCGTCGCCACCAAGTTGTGGACTCACACCCAGGTCCTGAGCGAAAAGATCGCGGTCCTGGCCGCCCCCGAGCCCCGGGCCTTCGCCGAGGGGATCTCGTTCGCCCTCGACTCCGAGGAAGCCCAAGCGCGAGCGCGGGAAGCGGGGCGCCTGGCCGGGCGGGACTACGTCTATCCCAAATACCGGGAAAAGATCCGCCTGACATTAAACAAAGCCGCCGGATGATGTCCGCGGCCCAAAACCGAACCATGCGCGCGTTTTTAACGGGAGCTTCGGGATTCATCGGCGGGCACCTGGCCGCCCGGCTCGTTCGGGACGGATGGCACATCCGGGCCCTCGTTCATAAGAGCCGCTTATCCGGGCCGGGGAATATCGAATCCGTGTCCGGCGATGTCCGGGATTTTGATCTCCTGAAAAACGCGCTTCAGGGCGTCGATGTGCTTTTCCATCTGGCCTCGGCTCTCGGCGCGTCGCGAATCGACAAGCGTGACTTTTTCGAAATCAACGGGGAAGGGACACGGTCCGTGCTGCGGGCGGCCCGGGAAACAGGCGTCAGGCGAATCGTTCATTTCAGCTCCGCCGGCGTCCTCGGCCATGTGAAACATGGCGATATCGCCGATGAGCGCTACCCGCTCGACCCGCGAGACGTCTATGACGCCTCAAAACTCGAAGGCGAGAAGATCGCTTTGGAAGGCGCGAGGAGCGGCCAGAATGTCGTCGTCGTTCGGCCCGGTTGGGTTTACGGCCCGGGCGACCGGCGGACGTTCAAGCTCGTCCGGGCCGTCGCCCGCCGCCGGCTCGTTCTCGTCTCCAGGGGAAAAACTTTTCAAACGCCCGTTTACGTCGACGACCTCATCGACGGCGCCCTGCTCTGCGCGGACAAGGGAAGGTCGGGCGAGATCTACCACATCGCCGGGAGGGAAGTCCTGACCATCAAGAGGATGGTCGAGATCATCGCCGGCGCGGCCGGAACAACACCCCCTCGCATGTCCCTGCCGTCGGGGCCAACGAAAGCCGCGGCTTGGAGCCTGGGGAAGATCTTTTCAATGTTCAACAGAGAAGCCCCGCTCAATCCTTCGCGGCTCGCTTTTTTCATCCATCCCAAGCCCCTGCGCATCGAAAAGGCGGTCCAGGAACTCGGTTATTCGCCAGTCTGGGATTTCCAAAGTGGAATGGCCGCGGCCGTGGCCTGGTACCGGACCAACGGCTGGCTGTGATCGTTCCGGGTCATGGAAGGCAAACGAAGCCATGAAATTTTCATGAAAAAATATCGACCAGCCAAAAGACGCATCCTGGGCCAGCATTTTCTGAAGAGCGCGGGAGTCTTAGAGAAAATCATCGGGGTGATCGAACCTCTCGCGGACGATCTGATCATAGAGATCGGCGCGGGCCGGGGAGCCCTGACCTTCCCCCTGGCCGCGCTGGCGGGGAAAGTCCTGGCCATCGAGAAAGACCGGGCGTTCATCCCCTTTCTCGAGGAAAAAGGCCCGCCGAATCTCGCCGTCGTGGCGAAAGACGCCCTGGACGTGAATTTCAAGGAACTCGTCGGGGAAAACGGAATTTTTTTCGGCCGGGCCAAACTCGTCGGCAACCTGCCTTACTCCATATCCTCGCCTCTCCTTTTCAAGGTCATCGAGGAGAGGGCTGCCTTTCAAAAATGCGTCTTCCTCGTCCAAAAAGAGGTGGCCGAACGGGTCTGCGCCGGGCCCGGATCCAAGAGCTATGCGCCGGTGTCCATCCTCCTCCAGCTCCATTTCCAGGCGGCCCTCGTATTGACGGTCCATCCCGGCTCGTTTTCTCCTCCGCCGCGGGTCCAATCCGCTTTGATCACGCTCGACCGGAGGCCTTCCCCTCTTCATCCCGTTTCCGACGAGCGGAAGTTCCTGCGGTTCCTGCGGGCCTGCTTCAAACAAAGACGAAAGACCCTGGTCAACAACCTGGTCGCCTCCGGCACGCCCGTCACCCGAGCGGAAGGGGCCTGCTCGGTCTTCGGCCTCGACCGGAGCATACGCCCCGAACAGGTCTCCATCGCTCAGTTCGTCGGTTTGTTCGATTTCTTCCATGGCCGGCCCTGACCGTCGAAGAGTTTTGGGGACATGATTCCCTGTCCCCCTTGGAGACAATGAAACGATCGGCCTAATATAAAGACGGGGACAGGGTATCGTCCCCCTCGTCTTGAAACTCTTCGACGGTCAGTGGGGGCCGGCTTGACGAGACTTCGTCCAAATCAAAAATAAAGCCGAGGAGAAGAAACGCTCATCGCCTTAGGACAGAGCCCCGCCAGGGCGGGGTCGGAGGCCGTCTTCATTTTCGGGGGGAAACAGAGTTCGCGGATCTAAAAGACGATAGCGATCCCGGCGCCGTACTCGAGTCCGCCGAGCCCGATGGTGATGCCGTCTTCGGTCGCCTTGACCCGGGTGTAAGTCACCTTGCCGTTTAAGCGGAGAGGCGAGTTTTTCCCGAACTGGAGATAGAGGCCGGCCGTCATGTGGTAGCCCGTGGCAATGTTCAGCGTCGTGGCGATCGGGTTGTTCTCGTAATAAAAATAAAAGTCCATGCCGCCGCCGGCGTAAGGCCGGAGAAAACTCCCGGGAAGGACATAACGAACGCCCAGGGCCAGCGGGAGCAGCAGGAACGTCGTCTTCTCCTGGGTGTAAGTCAGGGCTCCGGTCTTGTAGAACACTTTGATCTCGGAGTAGAAATCGAACCCGAAAGCGAGGGCCGAGGAAAGGGCGAGGCCTTGGATGGAGCCGCCTTTTTTATAGACGTCCGTGAATCGGGCGTCCGAGATGTCGTACCGGCCGTAGTAAAATTCAAGGGTTCCCTGGTCCTTGGGGGGGCTCTGAGCGAAGCCCGGGGCCGCGAGCGCGAACAGGAGGACCGCCGCTCCAATCGATCTTCGCGCGTATCTGCCCATGACTCCTCTTCTTTTTATAGCATTGCCTCCAGATGAAGTCAAACGCCTTTTTTTAGGTACACATACGGTATGTGTACCTAAGGAGAAACTAAAGGAGGTCCGCATGCCGTATGTGTACCCAATCTCTGGTATATGTACCCGATTTGGACAAATATGCTATAATTTCGGCCAATGAGCAAGGTCAAAAAAAGGCCCGCGGCGCCGGCCCCGCGGCCGAAATCGAAGGGCAAGGTCATCACTTCGGAGATCGCCGGCGTCCTCCTCCTCTTCCTGGCCGCCCTGCTGCTCCTCAGCTTGATCAGCTACGATCCCGGCGATCCGTCGCTCTTCAGCGCCGTTTCCGCCCAGCACAAGGTCCATAATTACGCCGGCAAGGTTGGCGCCTGGCTGGCGGACGTCATCCTCCAGGTTTTCGGATTCGCGGCCTTCCTTCTGCCCTTCATGATGGGATATCTCGGGCTCAAGGCCGTGCTGACCGGAGAAAAGAAGCATCTCCTTCGCAGGGCCGGCACGTTCTTTCTGCTCTTTCTCATCCTTTGCCCGCTCTTCATGCTCTTCTTTCAGAGCGTCCCCTGGCGCGGGACGAAGCTCCAGGTCGGCGGTCTTCTCGGGGACCTGTTGAACTCCTTTCTCCATTCCTTTCTGAACAGCACGGGAACGCTCATCTTCCTCCTCGCCGCTGCGTCGCTCTTCGTCATCTTCACCACGGCGGTTTCGGTCAAGAAGCTCTTCCAGGCTATCGGCCGGACGTTCACCTTCACCATCAAAGACGTCAAGATCCGGATCACCGATCCCAGCCCTCCGAAGGAGACGCGCAAGGCGGCCGAGCTCAAGAAAGAACGGACGACAACGTCGTCTCCCGACGAGGAGGAAACCCGGGGGGGAGACCAGCCGCCGGCCCGGTCGAAGGACGATCATAAACCCGAAACCGTCCAGGCCCGCCCCAAGGGGCTGAAGACGAGTTCCATCAAGCCCCCCGACATCAAACTGCCCCGGGTCGACGAGGAACCGCTCCTCTTCCCCGTCTCGGGCGACTATGATTTTCCGCCCATCCACATCCTCGACGCCAGCAAGCCCGCCGAGAAGATCGACAAGAACGAGCTCCTCGAGAAGAAGCGCCTCATCGAGGAGAAGCTGCGCGAGTTCAAGGTCGAAGGGGAAGTGAAGGAATACCACCCCGGCCCGGTCGTCACCACGTACGAGTTCTATCCGAATCCGGGCGTCAAGATCAGCCAGGTGGCCAACCTTTCCGAGGACCTGTCGCTGGCCCTGCGGGTCGAGTCCGTCCGGATCCAGCGCATCCCGGGCAAATCCTCGTTGGGCGTCGAGATCCCCAACAACAAGCGCGAACTCATCAAGCTCCGGGACATCATCGAGTCGGACAACTTCAAGGCCTCGCCGTCCAAGCTGACCTTCGCCCTGGGCAAAACCGTCCACGACGAGGTCTATGTGACCGACCTCGGCATCATGCCCCATCTCCTCATCGCCGGAGCGACGGGCACGGGCAAGAGCGTCTGCCTCAACGCCCTCATCGCGAGCATCCTCTACAAGGCCACGCCCGACGAGGTCAAGCTCATCCTCATCGACCCCAAGCGGCTCGAATTCACTCTCTACGACGGCATCCCGCATCTGCTCAGCCCGGTCGTCAACGACTCCAAAAAGGCCGGGATCATCCTCATGGACGCGGTCAAGCGGATGGAGCAGCGCTACCATCTCCTCAGCGCGAACAAGGTCCGCAACATCGAGCAGTACAACCATCACATCGCCCAGGTCCTGCAGGAGAAGAAGGGCCGGCTGACCGACGAGGAAAAGCAGCAACTCCGGCCTCTCCCCTATATCGTCATCATCATCGACGAGCTGGCCGAGCTGATGATGGTCAGCGCCCAGGACGTGGACTACGCCATCGCCCGGCTGGCCCAACTGGCCCGCGCGGTCGGCATCCACCTCGTCCTGGCCACCCAGCGGCCGTCCATCGACGTCATCACCGGCACGATCAAGAACAACTTCTCCAGCCGCATCGCCTTCCGCGTGCCGTCCAAGATCGACTCCCGGGTCATCCTCGACACGGGCGGCGCGGACAAGCTCCTGGGCATGGGCGACATGCTGTTCATGCCCCCGAACTACCCGCGGCTGCAGCGGCTCCACTGTTCCTACGTCTCGATCCCCGAGATCCGGCGCCTGGTCAAGTTCGTCAAGGAGCAGCGGGCGCCGGACTACGACGAGCGCCTCCTGAGCGTCATCAAAAGCACGGGCCCGCAGGAATGGGGCGAGCTGGGCGAGAAGGACGAGCGCTACGACGAGGCCGTCCGGCTCATCCTCCACACCGGACAGGCCTCGGCCTCCTACCTCCAGCGCAAGCTCAAGCTCGGCTATGCCCGCGCCTCGCGCATCATCGACCAGATGGAACAGGAAGGGATCCTCGGTCCCTCGGAAGGGAGCAAGCCGCGCGAGATCCAGATCGACATCAAGCAGTGGCTGGAGCAGTCGAAAAAGAAAGTCCGGGAGGACTAGGCCGTGTTCGGACGATCGAAGAAGAGACAGGCGCGCCGGGCGCTGCGCGACAAGAATCTCCAGCGCGCTCTCAAAAAGGCCGGCGCCGGCCATTTCGCCAAGTTCGAAAAGACGCGCGCCGAGATCCCCTGGGACGAGATCAAGGCGAACGCGCGCGCCGTCCGCGAGGCCTGCGTTCCGCACCTCGGCGCCCTGATCGAGCGGTTCACCAAGGAAGCGACCCAGGCCGGGGCCAAGGTCCACGTCTGCGCGAGGCCGGACGAAGCGCTCGCGGCGATCGACTCGATCCTCCGCGAGAAGAAGGCCAAGCTCATCGCCAAATCCAAGTCGATGGTCAGCGAAGAGATCGGGCTGAACCATTTTCTGGAGGAGAAAGGCTACACGGTCGTCGAGACCGACCTGGGCGAATGGATCGTCCAGCTCGCCGGTGAGCGGCCG
>Ga0315294_10005900_pt1 | contig 13442 bp, 12 predicted proteins | sample YL17G13_40_MG_FD_203626 | JGI IMG/M metagenome (GOLD analysis project Ga0315294, IMG submission 203626) | Sediment microbial communities from Yellowstone Lake, YNP, Wyoming, USA - YL17G13_40 | ecosystem: Environmental > Aquatic > Freshwater > Lake > Sediment | place: USA: Wyoming | collected... | reverse complement strand
GACGGCGATCGAACTTGAAGAAGACCCGCAGCCTCTTGGGGATGGTGAAGACGATCTGGCGATGCGGCACATCCAAGAGAAGCGTCTCCCGCATCCATTCCCCCCATTCCTCAACCCGCTTGGCATGACACGATGGGCAGAATCCCCCGGTCCGGCAAGAGAACATAACGAGCCGCTCCTCGGCGCAGTCGGGACATCTGATGCGGGCGAACCCGCATTTCGGATTGCCGCAGTCAAGATACTTCTCGACCACCCCCTTAACGATCGGTCTGAAAAACCCATACTCCCGCTCGAAACGGTCTTCATATTCGGCCAGGAACCGCTCGAAATGATGGAAGAGTACCCGGTAAAGGACCGTCCGCTCCGGATGTCGAGGACGATAGACTCCCGCCATAGCAGGAGAACCGAAAACGAAATGTTCAAGAAACCTATCGAAAATAGTCTGATTGTCGAATTGGCCAAATAATGAATTGGATGGTTGTCACATTTATTTTTTTACAAGGTAATCATGAAGAACTTCGCCGTAGTCCATGGCAAAATCACCAACGCTAAACTGTGCGCCTACAATCTCAGCGATCTCGATGTTTCCCAGAGTATCCAGAGGACCGGTTCCTAACTCAAATGTCGCCGTGCAGTTCCAAAGCTCCTTTGTCTTCGTATCGATATTCAGGGACGATATTAATTGCCATACGTCCGGCGGCGCATTCTTTCTCGCTGAAGGGATGATCTTCAGTAAAAACCAGGGGAATTCCGGCCGATTAGGAATGGGGTCGACCTTTTTCTCCAGCCTTCCGCTCAGACTCAGAAGAATCTTTCCGAACCGCTCCACTCGGCCGCTGATTTCTCCCCCTCTTTCGGTGAACGTGATCTCCGCGTCTTTTTTCGGCCATCCCCAGATCTCTCTTCCTACAACAATAGGGAGGGCTTTATTGAGGTACAGGCAAACGGGATAGTCTCCGGGCGTGTTGGAGAAAATAACCGGGACACAAATACCTGCCTCAAGATAATCGTACGTGCCGATGGCCGGATTCTCGATGTTGAGGGCCCCGATGTAAATAAACATGAGATTATTCGGGTTGGGCAGCAAAGGCTTTGGGACGAGCTCTTGAAGGACCTCAGGAGTGGTTCTAAACACGATTGATATGATCCGATTATCGCGAAACCGGATGGGCGGGGCGGCATAAAGCGGAGATAACCTTGGCATGCAATACTCTTTCTGCACCTCTTGGGATTCTCCAGGCATATTCAAGGCGAATAAAAAGAATGCCAGGACATAGAAGCGGAATATCCGCCCTTTTATTAACATCTTTCCCTCCTCCCTTTTTCTTGTTTTTAAAAAGACTATCTCTAAAGGAATGGGAAGTCAACAGTTAAGATGGGCTGGAAGGGCAAATCTCATTGACTAGGTATAAAAGGATAAGTATTTCCTTTTTCCGCGACGCCACGAATTCCTGCTCCGACCGATGAATCTCCCAATTTGACCACATGGACACATGGATAATATACTTCCGGCCGCTCGGCGATGTCAATGACACCGAAAAATGCGAAAATCGAGCCCGAAAAGTATATTTGGATGATAGACTCCCACGCCCTCCTGATCATCAAATCCTAGAAATATTCCCCGCTCTCCTCGGCCGCCGGCAGGGCGACCTGCTCAAGAACACGCGAAGGCGGAGGCCTATCGGCCACAAACGTCAACTCCAGATGATCAATAATCCGATCCACGACGGCAACCTCCGTGAGGAAGGCGACGACCTTCATCCGGCCCCCGCATTTCGAGCAGATCATCGGGTCCACCTCATAGACCTTCCGGATCATGGCCGCCCAGCCTTTTGAAGGAAGGCGCCGGAGTTCCTCCTCAACGATCCGGAACGCCGTCGGACTTTGGCTCGCCTTCTTGACCTTCCCCCGATGGGCGTTCGCATAGAGGCCGAAGTATCGGACCATCACTTGACCCTTGTCGGGAATATGAGAAGTCACCCGGGCGATGAATATTTAGTTATTTGCGATTACGAGGAGCGGAAATCTATCGTCTTTTGGCCGGTGCGAAAGGGCTTTTTGCCCCAACATGCTCTTCCGCCGCCGCTTATTGCGGCTATTGACATCGCCGAGCGGCCGGCGATACACTTCCGAAATGGTTAGAAAGGAGTCCCCATGTCAGACACTTGTCATCGGTTGACCACCCTTCCAGCCGGCCGATCCATCGTGCCGTGGCGCATTCTGCATACGGCGCTTTTGGCAGTATTTCTATCGGCGATGTGCGTCGTTCCGGCGCTCGCGGAGGACCCGATCGACTTCCCCTCCGAATCCCTGATTTCTGTCTGGGAGCACAGCGACAAAGTAGATATTGCTCCGATGGTCAGGGAAATCGGGTTCAACACGGTGTGGACCCACGACAAGCCCTACGACGGAAAAATGAAGCTTGAAGACACCCTGATGTACAGACACATGAAGACACCGGGGGTCAAGTACATCATCGCCAAAATCGAGAGAGGTATCTGGGGATGGAAGTTCGATGAGGCCATGCGGCACGCGGCATGGATCGCAGAACTATCGCTCACCCACAAGGAAATCATTGGCTTGTACCTGAACGACTTCTACGAAGAGACGGAGGAAACCGCCAAGGGAGGCCATTCTGCGGATGAATTTCGCCAGATTATCGCCCAAGCCAAAGCGATCAATCCCCGCCTGGCCATCTGGGCTCCCTGCTACCCGCCCGGGGATCTGGACAAGCCGTATGACTTTGATATCGACGCGATCATCTTCAGTTTCTACGACACGACACAGCTTCAAAACCACGAACAACTGCTCGACCGGGTGCTGAAAAAGTTCCCGGGAAAGCCGATTCTAGGATCTCTGTACCTGGACGCAGGCAGTGAGCACCGGTGGCTGACCGAACAGGAGTTCAAGGGCTTGATGGACTTCTTCGTCGAGAAAGTCAACGAAGGCAGGCTGGCCGGCATAAGAGTCTTCCGTGTCGAAAGCCTTATCCAGCGGCCCGAATATGTCAAATGGCTTAAGGAGTCGCTCAGCAAGCTCAAGCGGCCCTAGGGGACTGTCGCGGGGCAACGTTTCCGCTGATGAATTTGTTTTCCGGGCAGGGACGAACGGGATGGACGGTAAACACCCGATGGTCTAGAATGTTCGGGTGAGCCTCAATTTTCTCTTTGCGACCCCCGAGTTCCGGGACCTCCGGGCCGCGGCCGAAAAAGGCGAAAAAGGCATCCGGATCCAGGGGGTCACCGACGCGGCCAGGCCCTACGTCCTGGCTTGCCTGGCCAGCAAGCTCCCCAAGAGGCTCGTCTGCGTCCGCCCGCCTTCGCGGCCCCTGGCCCCTCTCGTGGAGGATTGCCGGTTCTTCCTCTCCCGGCTCCGGTCGACCCTCCCCGCCGGGTCGCTTCCGGCGCTCTCCGATGACCCCTACCTCGAGATCCCCCCTTCTCTCGACGCCGTCTCTTCGAGGATGAGGTTCCTCTGGGACGCGCTCCATGGATCCGCGTCCCTCATCGTGACCAATCCTTTCGGCCTCTTGAAGCCCCTGCCCGCGCCTGCCGACCTCGAGCGCTCATTCCTGACGATCGAGGTCGGACGGGCCATGGACCGCGACGACATTCTCCGGACGTTGTCCGAATACGGCTACTCCCGGGAGGACCTGATCGCTTCTCCGGGCGAATACGCCTGGCGGGGAGGCATCATCGACGTTTTCCCGCCGTGGCAGTCCTTCCCGTTCCGGATCGAGCTCGGCGGCGACGCGGTGGTCTCGCTCCGGGAGTTCGACACGGGCACGCAACGATCGCTCCGGAGAGTGGACCGGGCCCTGGTCCCGTCCCTCCGTGAATTCCCCGGCTCGCCCGAGTTCCTCGCGTCCTGGGTTGCCCTCGCCAGGAAGGCCGGGCACGAGGCCCGGAAGGATCTGGAAGACAAGTTCCGGTTCCTCGAACAGGGAGACCGTTTCCCCTCGTTCGTTTACCTGTCCCTTCTCGCCAAGGACCGGTTCGTCCCCTTCACGCATTACCTTCATGACGCCGTCTTCTTGCTCGACGATCATGACGAGATCGACCGGGAACTGAAGGAAGCCCGGGACGGTCTCGAGGAGCATTACGAGGAACTCCGGCGGAATCGGTCGTTTGCGCTCCGTCCAGAGGCGATCTATCCGCCGGCGCTCTGGAAGGCCGTCGAGAAGGAAGCCCTGGTCCTCCAGGAGCTTGGCGCCTCCGCCGGACAGAGGAACTTCTCGTTCGGCTTCCAGCCCGTGCCGAAGTTCAACAACAGGATCCCCTTTTTCCTCGAGTACCTGAAGAAGCTTCAGCGGGAGAGGGACCTGTGCTTCATCTATCTTGCGAACCAGGGCACGCGGCAGCGCCTGGCCGCGCTTCTCGCCGAAAACGGAATAACGGCCGTGGAATCCGCCGACCCCTTCTCCGTCCCCAGGAGCGGCGAGATCACCCTCCTCCTGGGGGACCTGGACCAGGGTTTCAGCTATCCCAGGGAAAAGGTCCTCTTCTTCTCCGAAAAAGACATTTTCACGGAAGAGAAGGTCCTCGTCAGCCGGGCTTCGCGAAAACCCTTCTTCTCGCAGTTCCAGGACCTCAAGAGCGGCGACTACGTCGTTCACGCGGATTATGGGATCGGCGTCTTCCACGGCCTCCAGAGGATCGAGGTCGACGGCCGGAACCGGGAGTTCATCGGGATCCACTACCGCGACAATGACCGGCTCCTCGTTCCCGTCGAGGACCTGAACCTCGTCCAGAAATTCTCCAAGGTCGGGCCGGACCTCCCGCCCCTCGACAAACTCGGGACGACGACCTGGCAGAAGACGAAGTCGCGGACGAAGAAGGCCGTGGAGGCCATCGCCAAGGAACTTGTCGAGCTCTATGCCCGGAGGAAGTCGATCAAGGGCCACACCTTCAGCCCGGCGGGGGAGTGGGAGTCCGAGTTCGAGAAGATCTTCGAGTTCGAGGAGACGGAGGACCAGCTCAAGTCCATCCGGGAGATCATGGAGGACATGGAGTCGGAGACCCCCATGGACCGTCTTTTGTGCGGCGATGTCGGCTACGGCAAGACCGAAGTCGCCATGCGGGCGGCCTTCAAGGCCATTATGGACGGCAAGCAGGTGGCCGTCCTCTGCCCGACCACGGTCCTGGCCAGCCAGCACCTGAAGACGTTCAAGAACCGGATGGTCCTCTTCCCCGCGCGCGTCGAGGCCCTGACCCGTCTCCAGTCGAAGAACGAACAGAAGATGATCCTCGCCGACCTCAAGAACGGGCAGGTGGACGTCCTCATCGGCACCCACCGGATCCTGTCCAAGGATGTCGCCTTCCGCGACCTCGGCCTTCTCGTCGTGGACGAGGAGCAGAGGTTCGGCGTGGGCCACAAGGAGAAGATCAAGGGCCTCAAGGCCAATATCGACGTTCTGACGCTCACGGCGACGCCCATCCCCAGGACCCTGAACATGTCCCTGACGGGCCTCCGGGACATCAGCCTCATCGAGACCCCCCCCAGGGACCGGCTTTCCGTGCACACGGTCGTGACGCCGTTCAGCGCCGGGCTCGTGGCCTCGGCCATCCGCCAGGAGCTTAACCGCAGCGGTCAGGTCTACTACGTCCATAACCGGATCGAGGACATCGACAAGATCGCCAGCCTCGTGGAAAAGCTCGTCCCCCAGGCCAGGGTCGTCACCATCCACGGGCAGATGCCGGGCCTGCTCCTCGAAAAGCGGATGATGGACTTCATCAGCCGGAAAGCCAACGTCCTCGTCTCGACGACCATCATCGAGAACGGCATCGACATCCCGCTCGTCAACACCCTGATCGTCAACCGGGCCGACCTTTTCGGCCTGGCCCAACTCTATCAGCTGAGGGGCCGGGTCGGGCGCTCCTCCCGCCAGGCGTTCGCTTATTTCCTCGTCCCGCCGCTCATGGGCCTCACCCCGCAGGCCAAGGAGCGGCTCAAGGCCCTCAAGGAGTTCTCGGAGCTGGGCTCCGGCTTCCGGCTGGCCGCTAAGGACCTTGAGATCCGCGGCGCCGGCAACCTTCTCGGGCACCGGCAGAGCGGCACCATGGAGGCCGTCGGGTATGACTACTTCATGCACCTTCTCGACCAGGCCATCCGGGAGCTCAAGGGAGAGGCGGTCGAAGAGGTCAAGACCGAGCTCAACCTCAAGGCGGACATCCGGGTCCCCGAAGATTACCTTCCCCAGGTCAACCTGAGGCTCAACCTTTACAAGAGGCTTTCCTCGCTGGACGACCTGGAATCGATCGCGAAGATCCGGGCAGAGGTCCTGGACCGCTTCGGGGACATCCCCGACAGCGTGGAGAACCTCCTCAGGTACGGGGCGATCAAGCTCCTGTCCCAAAAGCTCCGGATCGAATCGCTCGACCGGGCCGGGCAGAGGCTCGTTTTCAAGTTTTTCCCTTCGACGGGGGTCGACCTCGCCCGTCTTCCGTCGCTTCTCAAGAGGTATTCCGGTTCGCTCTCGCCGGCGGGCGTCATGTCCCTGAACCTCCCGGCGCGGACCGACAGGGAGTTCCTGGACGAAACCGTCCTCGTCTTGAAGGAATTGACCGGATATACTATAATGGATTGAAATTAAAAAAGATGAGAGTTGTCTCCCCGTTGCTCGACCGGCCCGCCGCGCTCCTGGCCGCTTGCGTCGTTTTCCTGGCCGCGGGCTGCGGGAATGGGTCCGACCTCCGGAAGGCCTCTTCACCGAACGGCGCCGGGGACCCGGGCCGGATCGTCCTTAACGTCGAAGGATCGGCGTTCACGGCCTCCGATTTCGATCGATACGTCCGGACGAACGCCGGCACGGGAAAGCTCTCCGACCTCTCCCTGAGCCGCCTCTTCGATAAGTTCGTCGAAGAGAAGCTTCTCCTGGAAGCGGCCCGCAGGCAGGGCGTCTCCCTGACCCAGGAAGAGAAAAAGGACTACCTGGTCAAGCTGGCCGGCGAGTCCCTGCCGGAGGAAGCGGCCGCCCCGGCCCGTGGAGAGCAGGACGAATCCCTCTTCGACAGGCCCCTCATCGATAAGTATGCCTACCCGCTCCTCAAGGATATCAGGGTCCAGGACGAAGAGGTCCGGGCCACCTACGAGGAGCATAAAAAGGATTTCCTCCTGCCGGAAAGGGTCAGGGTGAGCCAGGTCCTCCTCGAGACCGAAGAAAAGGCCGTTGAGGTCCTCAGGAACCTGGAGAATGCCACCGAGGAGGAATTCCGGAAGATCGCCCAGGAGGAATCGGCCGGCCCCGAGGCCTTCAAGGGCGGGAAAATGGGCGTTTTCAAGAACGGCGACCTTCCCTACGAGATGGGAAAGGTCATCTTCGCCCTGGAAGAGGGCAAGTTGAGCCGTGTCGTCGAATCGTCCTACGGATACCACATCTTCCGCCTGGACAAGAGATTCCCGCCGGAGCTCCTGTCCGAGGAGGAGGCCGCCCCGTCCATCCGGATCAGGATCCTTGACGGGAAGGTCAAAGAGGCCCTGGCCTCCCATCTCGAGGAGCTCAAAGGGTCCCTGGCCTGGAGCTCCCACCCCGAAATGCTTAACTTCGCCTACCAGAGGGACGAGACATGAGAAAAAGAACCTCCGTTTTCGCGCTCTTCGGGCTCGCGGCCGTCCTATCCCTGGCTGCCGGCCAGGTCGTCGAGGAGATCGTTGCCATCGTCAACGTCGACATCATCACCCTGTCCCAGTACAAGGAGCAATACGACTCCACGGTCCGGCAGATGAGGGCCGCCCTCCAGGGGGAGGAGTATGAGAAGCAGTATGCCATGCTGAAAAAAGAGATGCTGAACATGATGATCACCGATCTCCTGCTCATGCAGCAAGCCAAGGAGAAGGATTTGAACGTCGGCGAGCAGCTCAAGGCGGCCGTCGAGAGCATCAAAAAGGAAAACAACATCGCCTCCGACGACGACCTGAGGCGAGGGCTCCAGCAGCAAGGCATGGATTATGACCAGTGGATCAAGCAGCTCGAGGACAACATGCTCAAGCAGGGCGTCATCTATTCCGAGGTGGACAGGTCCATCGTCCTCGACGATTCGGAGATCATCGGCTACTACAGGCTCCACCCCCAGGAGTTCACCGAGCCCGAGGAATACAAGATCAGGGCCGTCTATCTGTCCACGGAGGGGAAGGCCCCAGCGGCGCTGGAAGAGAAGAAGAAGGAGATCGGGGACAAGGTCAAGGCCGGAGAGCCGTTCAACGTCCTGGCCAAGGACTATTCGGATGGGCCGGCCAAGGAATCCGAAGGCGACCTGGGGAAGTTCAAGAAAGGCGAGCTGGACAAGGCCCTGGAGCTGGCCGTTTCCAAGCTCAAGGCGGGGGAGACGAGCGGCTGGGTCGAGACCAAGAACGGCTGGTACCTGTTGAAACTCGAGGAAAAAAAGGACAGCCGCCTGATGACCTTCGAAGAGGTCAAGAAGAACGTGGAAGAGAGCCTTTTTGTCCAGAAGAAGGACAAAAAGCTCGAAGAATACCTCAAGGGCCTCAAGGAGAAGAGTTACATCAAGATCCTGAAGCCCAACCCCCTCGACCTGTAGGTCAGGTCACGAAAACCGCGGCCGCAATGGCCGTCGTCCATAACCCCTGGCTTCCCTTGGCGATCTGGGTGATGCTCCTCGTCGTCACGGACACCGTCGCGGAGAGGCGATATGTGTTGCCGCTCTTCCCTCCGGCCTTCCGGGGGTCGAACTTCCGGCCGAGCTTGGTGGCCAGCATCTCCGCCGCCAGGTCTTCCGTGTATCGCCCGGCGTCCATCTCCGCCTGCCCGAAGCCTTCGTGTTCGGCCAGATAACCGTAGGACCTCCGTCCTTTGGGCACGGCCATCCCGATGGACGCCGACATCAGGCGGTGGCCTTCATCCGTGGCGTTCTCGCTCATCACCAGGAAGACGACCTGCCCCGGGATGAGAAGCTTCAGCCCTTTCTCCCGGGAAACGAGCTCGCAGCCGGGCGGAAAGATGCTCGAAACCTTCACCAGGTTGAACGGCGAGATGCCGGCCTCCCGCAGGGCCTTTTCGAAGCTGACCAGTTTCTCCCCGTGCTGTCCGCTTCCCTTCGTCAGGAACATCTTGGCAGGCAGGATCGTGTTCATTGTCGTCCTTTCGTCGTCCTCGGAACTTGCGGCAGGGCGGAGCGGGTCCGGCCCTATTGAACCTTTACGGGCTCGGGTTCCTTGAAGTCGATGGTCCGGGAGACGTCCCACTCGCCGATGAGCACGAACTGGGACCCCTTGGAGCGCGCGAAGAGTCTCACCTCGACCGGCTTCCATTGAGGGTTGCTCCTGATGGATTCGACGCTCTTGCCTTCGACGCCGAAGTTGCTCTTCAGGGTGATGACGTCGCTCACGTCTCCCGCCTGGATCGCCTTGCCCCGGATGGCGGCCAGGAAGTTGTCGCCCAGGTTCTCGGGGTCGCCTTTGAACTTGAAGATGGCGTTGAAATTGACGTAGGTGAGGGGCTCGACGGCGATGTTCTTCACCCGGAAGGATAGGACCGGGACGAGGAGGAGCCTGGGAGGCCACGGCTGGTAGTATTTGGAGACCCACTTGGTCTCGACGTCGATGATCTCAATGGTTTTCTTAAGCTCGTCGGTTGACATGGACTTGCAGGAAGACATGAGAAGAACGGACAGGACCCCTCCCGCAAGGAGAATGAAGCTCGCACTTTTTTTCATGAAAATCCTCCTCTCTGTTGATCCTAATATAATGGAACCGGGAAAAGAATTCAATCGCGGCGGGTCGCCAGTTCGGAGGCGAAGACGGCTTCCAGCCCGTAGCCCTCCAGGAGATGGATGTTCTCCTTGAGCGTCTGAAGCGTTTCCCGGAAGGGGTGGCAGATGCCGATCGCCCGGCCCTCCTTTTGGGCCAGCCTGAAAAGCTCGAGAAGCCTCTCCTTGATGAGGTCGCTACTCCCGTCGGCGTCGAGAAAGATCTGCCGGGATTCCGCGGGGATGCCCAGGTTCCGGGCCACGGTGTAGGCGACCGACCGGCCGCTCGTCCGGCTGTCCAGGAAGAAGAGCCCCTTCTCCTTGAGCGGCTCCAGGATCGTCCGCATGAGCGTCTCGTCGGCCGTGACCTTGGAGCCCATGTGGTTGTTGACGCCTTTGATGTGAGGGACCCGGTCGAGGTTGTCGGCCATGAGCTTCCGGACCTCCGCCTCGCCCATCCCGGAACGAATGAGGCCTTCCTCGCCCGCTTCGGAGTCGTGGTTGTTCAGGGATTCGAGGGGGAGATGGAGGAGGATTTCGAGGCCTTTCTCGTGGGCGATCTCGGCCGTTTCCCGGGAATAGGGGCTGTAGGGGAGAACCGAGATCGTCACCGGCTCGCCCAGGCCCAAAAGTTCGTCCAGGGCCTCCAGGCTGTTCCCCATGTCATCCACGATGAGGGCGACCTTGCCCCTGGGAGCGGCGGCCGCGGGCGCCGGCTGGACCCGGACAGGCTCCTTGACCGGCGGCGCCGGTTTCGGCTCGGGTTTCCTCACGGCCACGGCCGGAGGTTCCGCCCGCTTTTCCTTGACGATCTCCGGAACCGGCTTGACCTGGGCCTTGGGCGCCTTGGGAACGCGGGACCCTGTGAAAATATAGGACTTTTCCCCCTTCCTCCAATTCATGCGGTCGAGGGCGAGCATGGAGAAGAGGGCCAGCCCGCAGAGGACCCAGGCGGCCACGGAATAGACGGGCCACTGAGGGATCCCTTTGAGTTTCATCTGTCAGCGGTTGGGAAAGAGGGCCGCGGTCCTTTTCAGGTATGCGGCAGGGTCCTGGTCCTCGAAGCCGATCTTCTCGTCGGGGACGACACCCTTTTCCCAGAGCTTCTTTCCGGAGGCGAGGGTGAAGACGCCCGATGTGACGAGGACGGAGCTGTCATCCTGGAGCGGGACGAGCTCCTGTCTGGAAACCAGGCCGGGGGTTTCCGAGCCGATGACCTTGACCTTCTTGGTCTCCTGGAGGACGGCCGCCACGAGCTCGGACGGCCCCATCGTGCCGCGGTTGGTCCATACGGCGACCGGCAGCCTGGCCAGTTCCGGCTCGGCGGGGCAGGCGACCGGGTCCTTGATCCCGCCCCTCTTCTCGAAGTCGCCGATCCGCGGCGATTGGATGAAGATGTTGAGGAAATCCCGGGCCTCTTCGATCTCGCCTTCATAACAGTTCCTGAGGTCCAGGACGAGGGGCTTCTTTTGGGACTTGAGGAGCGGCAGGACTCTTTTCCGGACCTCGCTCACGCACGGGGCGTAGAGATTATGAAGACTCAGGACCGCGAACGCGTCCGATGACTTAAAAGAGAACGGTTCCGGGAAGAGGACGGCCCGCTCCACGCTGAGCTCCAGGGTCTGGTTCTCCCGGAGGACCTTGAGGACGACGGGCTTCTGTTCCAGGTCCTTGAGATAGAGGTTGGCTTCGAGGGAGCTCCAATTCAGGGTCCCCCGGCCGTCCATGGCGCTGAAGGTGTCGCCCGGCTTGATGCCCGCTTTTTCAGCCGGGGAGTCCTCGATGATCCCCGCGACCTGCGGGAACAGGCCGAAGGATCCCTTGAAGAGGACGACGCCGATATCGGCCCACCGCGAATCCCTCCGGAGATACTTGGCCGTGGCATCGGGGCTGAAGTAGCTCGAGACCGGGTCCAGGGAATCGATGAGCCCCTTGTAAGCCCCCTCCATGGTCCGGTCCGGGTCCCGTTCATCGATGTAGTCGTTCTTGACCAGGCGCGTGACGTTTGCCAGGAGGTCGAGACCCTTGTGGGTCAGCTTCTGGGAGATCCCGGGGAGGAAGTTCCTCTCGAGGACGAAGAAGAGGCAGAGGGCGGCGCAGGCCGAGAGAAAAACAAGGCGGAACCGTTCGGATCTCATGATTTTTGAAGATCCATTGTATCATCTTCCCCTGAGCCATTGCAAGGGATCGAGGGCCCGGGTCTTGAATCGGAGCTCGAAGTAAAGGCACTCGCCGTTCAGGGAACCGCTGTCTCCGACGAGGGCGATCGGCTGGCCGGCCTTGACGGCGTCTCCCTTGGCGGCCAGGAACTCCGAGCAGTGCCCGTAGAGCGAGTAATAGGCCATTCCGTGGTCGATGATGATGAGGTTGCCGTACCCCTCGAAGACGTCCGCGTAAACGATCCGGCCGGGGTGGACCGACTGGATGACGGCCTTTTCCTTATTCGGGGCGATCTCAATGCCGTTGTTCTGGGTGATCGTGTTGAACCGGGGGTGTTTCTGCAGGCCGAAGGCGGTGATGATCGGCCCCTGGATGGGCCAGGGAAGCTTCCCCTTCTTCTCATAAAGCGGCACGAACGAGAAAGGAAGGCTGTACGCCTCGTCGACGATCTTCTTGAGCAGGACCTGGAGCTGCTTGGCGCTTTCGGCGAGCTCCTCCAGCGCCTGCTCGTAGGACTTTCGGCTGCGCTTGACCTCGGCGACGAGGTCGCGGTTCTTCTTCTCCTCGGCCTCGAGCTCCCGTCTCTTCGCTTCCGAGGCCCGGATGAGGTCGGCGGCCTCCTTCCTCTTTGCCTCGAGCCGCCCTTCGGTCGCGCCCAGCTCGGCCAGGGCGGTCAGGTAGCCGGAGATGATGGCCTCCTGGGTGCGGGCCAGAAAGGTCAGGTGCTTGCTTTCGGTGAAGAACGACTCGGCGTTCTCCGCCCTCAAGGCGAACTTGAGAAAGTCGAACCTGCCGAACTTGTAGAGCGTGACCAGGGTCTTCTCGATGGACTGTTTCTCCTTCTCCAGGTCTGCCAGCCGGCGGGCCTTGTCGTCCCGCAGGGCCTTCAACTCGCCGTTCGTCCTCTCGAGGACGACGGCGTTGGCCGCGAGCTCGCTCCGGATGAGCTTCTTGGTGAGGCCGATCCTGGACAGGGTCGAGAGGATGGAGGATTCCTTCTTTTCCCCCTCCTGGATCTTCGCTTTGAGGTCCCTGATCTGCTGGTTGAGCTTGGAGATGCGCTTCTCGAACTCGGAAACGTCCTGTTGGGCATGGGCCAGGGCCGGGGCGAGGAACAATGCGGCCAGGAGGATCGCGACGGGCGGGCGGCGGACGTTCATTTTCTCGACACGTAGATCGCCCCGCCGATGACCCCCAGGATAAGCCGGAAGCCGACGTCGACGAGCGAGAAGGAGAACGCCGTCGCGGAAGGGATGGCGTAGTACTTGAAGATCTCGATGGCCGAGCCTTCCCTCAGGCCCAGGCCGTTGATGGTCACCGGGATGGTCTGGACGAGGAGAAGGATGGGCACGAAGACGAAGTAGTCCAGGAAGCCGATCTCGAGGCGGAAGGCCCGGCCGATAAGAAAGAAGTAAACGACGACGTTGGCCTGGAGGATGACCGCCCAGATAAAGGCTTTGAGGAAGGGGCCTTTCTTGTCCTTGTAGAGGAGCACGGTCTCCCGGAAGGAGAGGGCCGTTTTCTTGAGGGGCTTGAGGAGCTTCCTTTCGGGAAGCCGGAGGATGAGGTTCTCCGTGA
>Ga0315294_10005899_pt1 | contig 13443 bp, 9 predicted proteins | sample YL17G13_40_MG_FD_203626 | JGI IMG/M metagenome (GOLD analysis project Ga0315294, IMG submission 203626) | Sediment microbial communities from Yellowstone Lake, YNP, Wyoming, USA - YL17G13_40 | ecosystem: Environmental > Aquatic > Freshwater > Lake > Sediment | place: USA: Wyoming | collected... | reverse complement strand
GAGTCCGCCGGGGGTCTCGCCGGCCGCCGCATCGGCCTGCATCGCGATGCCCATCGGCCGCCAGTCGGGGTCGGTGAGTTTCGCCCCCTCCCAGCGATGGAAGAGCCGCGTCTTGCCGCCGCACCTTGTGTTGCGGATGCAGGACCAGAGTTGCCACGTGCCGTCGGCCGCCTGCCAGACGCTGAAATCCACCGGCTGCTGCTTCGGGTCCGAGAGCGGCCCGAGGTCGGGGTTATGCGCGACTGTCCACCACTCGCCTTCGATGTGCGGGACCAGGGCGGCCTCCTTCGCGGGGGGAGATTCGGCAATCGCCTGCCGCGCGGCAGCGGAAACGACGCACGCAAGGACAATAAGCGCGAGCCGGCCGGTCGCCGTCATGTTCCCTCTCCTCGCCGGGAATACTCTCTTTCAGTGGCAGGCGTTTGTCAAGCCCGCATCAGGGCCGCCGCCCTGCGTTTCGGCAAAAGCCGGTCCCGGCGCGGCGGCGCCGGTTTTCCGACGGCCGTCAAGATGCGTAACTGTGCATGCCGCCGCCGAAGATGCGGGCGAGGTTCACCCAGACGAGCGTCAGGATGATCGCCGCAAGGCCCGCCAGGATGAGGACCGACAGGACCCGCGGAAAGCGTGCGCCGTATATCGAGCGGAAGTGCAGGTAGGCGAGGTAGATGAGCCACGAGACGAAGGACCAGAGTTCCTTGGGGTCCCAGTTCCAGTAGTCGCCCCATGCGATCTTGCCCCAGACGGCCCCCAGGACGAGGCCGAGCGTAAGGAGCGGGAAGCCGAGCGAGACCATGCGGTGCGCGGCAAGGTCATAGGCGATGGCGTCGGGGTCGCCGCGCGGGCGTTCGCTGAAGAATCGCACGGCGGCCGGGACGGCGGCCTTCGCCATGATGACATACGAAAGCATATATGCTGATACGTGAGGGAAGAAGAGGAAACTCTGGAGGGCCGGGGGGAGTTTCTGCGGCTCGGCGTGGAAGATGAACCCCGCCGGGAAGAGGATGATGAAACCGAGAACGCCGTCGGCCGCCTCGCCGCCGACGCCCAGGGCTTGGCGGCAGAAGAGGCTGATCGGCCACATCAGCATGCCGAGCGTAAGGAACACCTCGAACATGTTCTGAAGCGGCACGTGATCCACCTGGACCCACCTGACGATGAACGCCGCCACGCAGACGGCGAACCCGGCGGCGAAGAACCCCGTCCCCAGATGCCGGGCGCGGGCCGCCAGGGTGACGCCGGCGGCAAGATAGACCGCCATCGCGGCGTAGATCAGAAGGCCGAGTTCAGTCCACTTGACGGCCAATTTCACCTCGCCTCAGCCAGATCCCCACGGCCATGCAACAGCGTGGCCGTGCCACCCACAAGAGCGCCCGCTAAGTCTTGCTCACCAGCCGCACCCAGGCCGGCTCGCCCCAGAACTGCCAGAACGTCCCCGTCACGAGGAGGAAGAACCCCAGGTAAACGGCCGCAAGGCCGGAATCCGAGACGACCTGGAGGACCGTGTACTGTTCGGCATGAGTATCATATGAATGCTGATAGAAATGGTATCCGCCGTAGTGGAGGGGGTCGTTCACCTCGATCGTCTTGGCGGCGAGGCGTCGGCCCCGGGCGTCGCGGACGACGACGTCGCTCTTATACGCCTTGACGGCGCCGGCCGGCCGCGCGAGGTAAAGGTCCGGCCCCTCCACCTCCCCGCCGTGCGGCGAGACGTTATGGATGAAGTAGCCGAGCGGCAGCCGCGCCTGGTCGGCGCCGGGCTCCGGGATGAGCCAGAACCGCCGCTCGCGGCCTTCGAGCGAAAGGAGGACCGCCATCGCGGGCACGTCCGACTTCGGGTCGGCCTCCGCCCCGCCGCCCTCGGCCGGGCGGGCACGCTCGATGTACTGGAGCACCGTGAGGCGCACCGGCGTGAACGGAACCGCCGTCTCCTCGCCCACCTTCCACGGAATGGCCATCTGGTGCTCGGGCCTCTCGGCCGTGGCCGGGGCGACCGTGACGAGGAACCACGGTTTCCCCTCATCCGGGTAATACTCGATCCAGAAATCCTTAAGGTAGATGCTGAATGGGAGCGTGGCGATCTCGGTCCGCGCGCCGCCGTCGAAGATGCGGTCCTCTTCCTCGCCGCGGCCGATGAGCATGAGGCCCTGGGGGACATTCTGGACGCCGAGCCACGCGGTCCGGAGTTCGTGGCCCTTGACGGACCCCCACAAGGCGCCGCCGAGGACGAGGAGCGTCCCGAGGTGCATCGCCATGCCGCCGGGGCCGGGCGCGGGGCGCTTGCCGGAGGCCAGGGCGGCCCTCAGCACCCAGAAGAGGAACGTTGCGAAGTAAAGGGCGGCCAGGCCGAACCAGAAGACGATGAGGGGCGGGGAGTTGAAGAGTTCCCCGGCCCCGTTTGCGCCCATGAATGCGCCGATAATGGAAAGGACGGCCATCAGGAAGATGGCCGCCAGGACCGCCCACAGTATCGCCAGGCGCAGGGCTTTCATTCGGCGTAATCTTAACGGCCCGGCGCGGCGGGGGCAACTGTCGTTCGCAATGCCTTATCTTCCGGCGGCCGCAATGATATAATCTCCTCGGCCTTTCGGCGCATATACCCCTGATAAGGGATTGATCATGCTCTACGTGATTGATGTCGGGAACTGGGCGCTGCCGCTCCTGTACCTGGCGCTGCTCATTGACTACGGGGCCACGTTTTTCCTGCGGACGCGGACCCACAGCCGCAGCCCGTGGCTGCCGGCCGTCGTCGGCGCGCACGCGGCGTACCTGGTGCTGCGGGCAATCCACCAGGGGCAGCCGTCGCTGACGACGGCGCAGGAGATCGGCTCGCTGGTGGCGTGGACGCTGGCGGCGGTCTATGCGGTGGTCGAGTTCACGGGGCGCGACCGCCGCAGCGGCGTGTTCGTGATGCTCCTGGTGTTCCTGTTCCAATACACATCTTCGATCTTCCTGGCGGCCGGGGCGGGCGCGGCGGTCGGTGCGGCCGAGGCGGAGGGCGGCTGGTCGCGCATGCACGTCCTGCCGGCGGTGGTGGCGTACACGGCGCTGGCCTTCTCGGCCATCTACGGAGTGCTGTACCTGGCGGCGCAGCGGGGGCTGAGGCATCACCGGTTCGGAGTGCTCTTCGACCGGCTGCCGCCGCTGGACCTCCTGGGTCGGATGACGTGGCACGCGCTGGTCATCGGGTTTATTTTCATGACGATCACGATAGCGACGGGGCCGCTCATGTTCGCCGGGGGCGCCGCCGGCGGGGCGTCGCCGCTGGCGAACCCGAAGATCCTGAGCAAGATCATCACGGGCAGCGCGGCGTGGATCATATACGCTGCGGCCATCGCGGGGCGGCTGGTCGGCAAGTGGCCGCCCGCCCGGACGGCCGCCATCGCCGCCGCGGGTTTCGTGGTCGTCCTGGCGCTCCTGGCGGCAAGCGCGATACTTTCGTGAACCATAATGGCCGAACTCTCGATCATCGGCGTCAGTCATCGGACCGCACCGGTCGAGGTGCGCGAGCGGATCGCCCTCAGCGCCGACCAGGTGAGGCAACTCTTGCGGACCTTCCACTCCGAGCCGGCGCTCGAGGAATCGCTCCTCATCTCAACCTGCAACCGGACGGAACTCTACTCGCTCCCGCGGCCGGGCCACGATCCGCTCGCCTACTTCCTCGACCACGTCGCACGCATCAAGGGCGGGCCGGTGGCGGCCGAGCCGTCGGTCTTCTATCGCCACGACGGGCATGCGGCCGCGCGGCACCTCTTTCGCGTGGCGGCCGCCCTCGATTCGCAGATCGTCGGAGAACACCAGATCCTCGGGCAGGTGAAGGATGCGTACCGCGCGGCCGTCGAGGCGCGGACCGCCGGGTTCCTCCTCAACCGGCTCTTCCACTGGTCGTTCCGCGTGGGAAAACGGGTGCAGACCGAGACGGAGTTGGGCCGCGGGGCGGCGGGCATCGCCCCTGCGGCCGTGGACCTGGCCCGGCACATCTTCTCGACGCTTGAGGGCAAGACCGCGCTGCTCATCGGCGCCGGGCAGACCGCCGAGTGCGCCGCCCGGTCGCTCGTTGCGGCCGGTGTCGCGCGGCTGATCGTCGCCAACCGGACGCTCTGCCGCGCCCAGCAACTGGCGTACGACCTCGTGCACAAGCCGCCCGATGTCGCGTGCGGCCCGGAGGGCGAGACTTGCGTGGATGACGGCGGCGAAGGGCCTGCCACCTGCCCCGCCCTGCTCGCCGAGACCGGCGGCGAAGCGGCGCCGGCGCCCGCGACGGAAGGGCAGCCGCAGACCGAGGGCGTCGGCCTGGAGGACCTTCCCGCCGTCCTGCCGCGCGCCGACCTCGTCATCGCCTCCACGGGGTCGCCGGAGCCGGTGCTCGGGCTGGAGGCCGTGGCGGAGTCGCTCGGGCGCCGAGACCGGCCGCTCTTCATCGTCGATATCGCCGTCCCGCGAGACGTGGACGCACGCATCGCCGAATTGGATAATGTATTCCTCTACAACATTGATGACCTTGACCGCCTGGTCGAGCGGAACCTGGAGCGGCGGCGCCAGGAGATTCCGCGGGCCGAGGCAATCGTCGAGGATGAACTGCGGGAGTTCGTCGCCTGGCAGTCGTCGCTACAGGCGGCCCCCGCCATCAAACTGCTGACCGAGTTCCTGGAGGGCCTGCGCCAGGCGCACGTCGAGCGATACGCCGGCAAGTTCTCCGAGGCCGACCGCGAACAACTCCGGCGATTCGCCCAAACCCTCGGCAACCAGTTCCTCCACAAACCGCTGGAGTACCTGCGGCAGATGTCGGAGAACGGCGCGACCGGCGAAACGCTGGCCACCGTCGAACTCGTCAAACGCCTCTTCGGCCTCGATAAGCCGAAGTAAAACCATAGTTAGCCCCCGGTGAATACACCGGGGGCATTATCAGCCGGGGCTACACAACCATCGCCGGCGCGCCGATAATTACCAGGTGAGAGATGATCGGAATATCCAAACTCTATTGCGGCACGGTTGAACCGAGCGACGTGCTCAGATACGGCTCTGAGAGCAAGCGCCTGCCGAGCCACCTTCTTCAGTTCTCGGCCGACAAGAAGCCCGTCGTCGTGTGGAACTGCACCCGCCGGTGCAACCTGCGGTGCGTCCACTGCTACAGCCAGTCTGAGGACCGCTCGTACGAGGGGGAACTCTCGACCGACGAGGGCCTCGCGATGATTGAGGACCTGGCGCGCTTCGGCGCGCCGGTCGTGCTCTTTTCGGGCGGCGAGCCGCTCCTGAGGCCCGACCTGGAGACACTCATCGGCCGGGCCGTCTCGCTCGGGATGCGGGCGGTCATATCGACCAACGGCACACTTATCACCGAGCGGGTGGCCGAGCGCCTGAAGGGCGCCTCCTTGAGTTACGTCGGCGTCTCGCTCGACGGAATGCGCAGCGCGAACGACCGGTTCCGCGGCATCGCCGGGGCCTTCGACCGCGCCCTGGCCGGCATACGCAACTGCCGCAAGGCCGGCGTCAAGGTGGGCCTGCGGTTTACGATCACGCGCCGGAACGCATCAGAGGTCGATGATATCTTCTCGCTCCTCCGCGATGAGAACGTGCCGCGCGCCTGCTTCTATCACCTGGTGTACGCGGGGCGCGCGAGCGCGCTGATGAGCGAAGACCTGGACCACGATGAGACGCGCCGAATCGTCGATAAGATCATCGACCGCACCGCGGAACTCCACGCGCATGGCCGCCCCGCCGAGGTGCTCACCGTAGATAACCACGCCGACGGGCCGTACCTGTACCTGAGGATGCTCCGCGAAGGCAGCCCGCGGGCAGAGGACGTGCTTAGATTACTCAAAATGAACCGCGGCAACTCCTCCGGCTCCGGCATCGGATGCGTAAGTTGGGACGGCTCGGTCCACGCCGACCAGTTCTGGCGCCACGTGTCGTTCGGAAACGTCCGGGAGCGCCCCTTCTCCGAGATCTGGACGGACGTGTCGAACCCCCTGATGGCGCAACTGAAGGACAAGCGGCCGCATCTGAAGGGCCGCTGCGCCGTATGCCGATTCCTCGATATCTGCGGCGGGAACTTCCGCGCACGCGCAGAGGCCGCCACGGGCGACCTCTGGGCGCCCGACCCGGCCTGCTACCTCACGGACGATGAAATCCGCACCGTCGCCGAGCCGTAAGAGAAGGAAATCCTTGCCGAAATCACGAACCAGCGCCGATCCGTCGCCGCCGCGCCTTATCGCGTGGGAAGTAACGCGCTCATGCCCGCTTGCATGCAAGCACTGCCGCGCGGCCGCCCGGCCGGCGCCGTATCCGGGCGAGTTGACGACCGAGGAGGGCTTCCGCCTCCTCGATAACACCGCCTCGTTCGCCAAGCCCACGATCATCCTGACGGGCGGCGAACCGATGCTGCGGCCCGACATCTACGACCTGGCCGGGCACGCCCGCAAACTCGGCCTGCCTGTCGTCATGGCCCCCTGCGGGCTGCTCGTGGATGATGCTTCCGCCGCGCGGATGATCGAGGCGGGCATCTCATGCATCTCGATATCTATCGACGGGGCGACGGCGGCGTCGCACGATGCGTTCCGCAGCGTCGCGGGGGCTCTTGACGGGGCCGTGCGCGGCATCCAGGCCGCCCGCCGCGCAGGCCTCGAGTTCCAGATCAACACGACCGTCACCCGCCATAACCTCGCTGAACTTCCCGCCATCCTCGACCTTGCGGCCAGGCTCGGGGCGGGCGTCTGGAACCCGTTCCTCCTCGTCCCGACCGGCCGCGGCAGGGAACTGGCGGACCAGGAGATTTCGCCGGAGGACTACGAGAAAACCCTGGCCTGGCTGGCCGACCAGTCCGCCCGCGCGAGTCTCCGCATCCGCGTGACCTGCGCCCCGCATTACACGCGGATCCTCCACACCCGCCGCGCGCAACAAACTAGGGACAGTCACCTGTTTAGTGACACGGGCAGCCCCGGCCAAGAGCGCGGCGGGTCGGGAGACCCGCCGCACGGCCGCGAGGCCGGCGGCGAATCCGGCCTGGTCCCGCCGCACGAGCACCCCGGCGGCAAGAGCGGCGCCAAGGGTTGCCTCGGCGGCAAGGAATTCGCGTTCATCTCCCATGTGGGCAAGGTGCAGATATGCGGGTTCCTTGAAATCGAGTGCGGCGACCTCAAGCAGGAGGGCTTCGACTTCCGCAGAATCTGGCGCGATTCCGACGTCTTCCGCCGCATGCGCGATGTGGACGGCTACCACGGCAAGTGCGGCGTGTGCGAATTCCGCCGCCTCTGCGGCGGCTGCCGCGCTCGCGCCTTCGCCATGACCGGCGACGACCTCGCCGCCGAGCCGTTCTGCGTGTACGAGCCGCGCGGCGGCTGAGATCTCTCGTCAACCCCCGGTTTTCGACTGGTGAACCCGCCCCGCGGCGCATAAGATTACCCGCATAAACGCGGAGGTCCGGCGATGCGGCGGGAATGGGCGGTGTACGTGCTCCTTGCGGCGGCGGCAATCGCCGTTTATGGGAGAATGTACAACTATGAATTCATCAACTACGACGACCGGCAGTACGTCCTGGAGAACCCGTACGTCCGGACGGGCCTCACGCCCGAGAACATCGCATGGGCCTTCACCACGAGGTACGAGGCCAACTGGCACCCGCTCACTTGGCTGTCGCACATGCTAGACTGCCAACTGTTCGGCCTCAAGGCGGGGCCGCCGCACCTGGTGAGCCTCGGCCTGCACATTGCCGCAACCCTGCTCCTGTATGCAGCCCTGAGGCGGATGACCGGGTCCGTGGGCCGGAGCGCCGTCGTCGCGGCCCTCTTCGCCGTCCATCCGCTGCACGTTCAATCGGTGGCGTGGGTGTCCGAGCGCAAGGACGTCCTCAGCGCCGTCTTCTGGATGCTCACGATGCTGGCCTACGCGCGGTATGCCGCGCGCCCAAGCGTCGGCCGATACCTGCCGGTCTTCATCTTCCTCGCGCTGGGCCTCATGGCCAAACCGATGCTGGTGACGCTGCCGCTGGTGCTCCTGCTTCTTGATTTCTGGCCGCTGGGGCGCGTGGGTGCAAAGCACCCATCAGAAGACCGCGTGGGTGCGGAGCACCCACCCTACGAACTCAACCACGGCCACGCAACAGGTCGCCGCGGCGACCAGGCTGTGCCGTGCCACCCGGCGTCAGTCGGGCGGCTGGTGCTTGAGAAGGTCCCGCTGTTTCTGCTGGCGGCCGCCTCAAGCGTGGTCACGTTCATGGTACAGCACGGCGGCGGGGCGGTACTGCCCGTCAGCCGCGTGTCGCTGGGGATGCGTGCGGCAAACGCCGTCGTATCGTACGTGGAGTACCTTCGGAAGACGTTCTGGCCGAGCGACCTGGCGGTGTTCTATCCGCGCCTGACAGAGATTCCGTGGTGGCACGTGGCCGCCGCGGGGGCCGCGCTGGCGGCCGTCACCGCGCTGGCGGTCTGGCAGTTGCGGCGGCGGCCGTACCTGGCCGTGGGCTGGTTCTGGTACCTGGGGACGCTCGTGCCTGTGATCGGCCTGGTGCAGGTGGGCGAGCAGGCCCTGGCCGACCGGTACACTTACATTCCACTCATCGGCATCTTCGTGTCGATAGTCTGGGGTGTGGGGGATCTTTGCGCGGGGGCGCGCCTGGGGCGCGCCGCGGCGGCGGCGGGCGCGGCGGCCGCAGGGGCGTGCCTCATCGTCGCGGCCGTCCAGGTCCGATACTGGGAAAACAACTTCTTGTTATATCAGCATGCTATAGACGTGGTCCCGGACAACTACCTGGCCCACGGGAACCTCGGCATGGCCCTGGCCGACGATGGGAGACTAGAGGCGGCGGTCGCCGAGTTCGAGCAGGCCGTCGCCATCAACCCCGAGTTCGCCGCCGCACACAACAACCTGGGGGCGCACCTTGCGGCCCTGGGCCGCCCTGGCGGGGCCCTCTTCCACCTGCGCGAGGCGGTGCGGCTGGACCCCGAGAGCGCCATGGGCCGCAGTAACCTGGGGATCGCCCTGAAGGACCGGGGCCTCACGGACGAGGCCATAAGAGAGTTCCGCGAGGCGCTGCGGCTGGACCCGGAGCACGCGAGGGCGCACGTCAACCTCGGCCTCATCCTGACGAACCGCGGGCAGACGGCCGAGGCCCTGGGGCACCTGCGGGCGGCCGTGCGCCTGGAGCCGGACCTGGCGGAGGCACACAACTGTCTGGGGCGGGCGCTGGACCAGGCGGGGAAGTTCGAGGAAGCCGCCGCCGAGTACCGCGAGGCGATCCGCCTCAGGCCGGACCACGCGTTCGCCCATCATAACCTGGGGCTGGCGATGGCGGCGCTCGGGCGGCGCGAGGAGGCCGTCCGCCTGGCCGAGGCGGCCTGCCGCCTGACGGCCCGGCGCGAGCCGGCCTGCCTGGCCGCGCTGGCCTCCGCCTACGCCGACGCCGGCCGGTTTGCGGAGGCCGTGGCCGCCGCCGAGGAGGCCAGGGCGCTGGCCGCAGCACTCGGACGCAGGGACCTTGCCGGCCTGATCGACGGCCGGCTCCCGTTCTACCGCGCAGGCCGGCCGCATCGCGAGACGCCTGGGCCCCAGTCAAGGAACGTGAAATGAAACTAGATATCGTTATTTGTTCAATCCTGGTCGTCATCACTCTTGCCGCGTACCTGCCCATGGGCCGGAACGACTTCGTCCTATCCGACGACCTGACGGCCGTCGTCGAGAATCCGCAGGTCACCGGCGGCCTCACGTGGCCGGGCCTCCAGTGGGCGTTCACGACCAGACTCCTCGGCAACTGGCAGCCGCTGACATGGCTTTCGCTGATGCTCGATTGCCAACTTGCCGGCCCGAACCCGGTCTGGATCCACTTCCACAACCTCCTGCTGCACGTAATCGGCGCGTTGCTTCTCTACCTTGTGCTGCGGCGGATGACCGGGGCGGCATGGGCGAGCGCGCTGGTGGCGGCCCTCTTTGCCGTGCACCCGGCCCACGTGGAATCGGTGGCCTGGGCGGCCCAGCGGAAGGACGTCCTCAGCGGGGTCTTCTGGATGCTCACGATGTGGGCGTACCTCCGGTACGCCGCGCGGCCGAGCATCGGGCGATACGTGCCGGTCTTCATCTTCCTTGCGCTGGGCCTGATGGCCAAGCCTATGCTGGTGACGCTGCCGCTGGTGCTGCTGCTTCTTGACTTCTGGCCGCTGGGGCGCATGGGTGCAAAGCGCCCATCAGACGACCGCGTGGTCGCCGCGGCGACCACCCTACACTCTATCGGGCGGCTGGTGCTTGAGAAGGTGCCGCTGTTTGCCCTGGCGGCCGCGGCAAGCGCGGTCGCGCTGCTGGTGCAGGGCGAGGCCGGCGCCCTTGTGTCGCCCGAGGTCATATCGCCGGCTTTGCGGCTGGAGTACGCGCCGGTCGCCTATGTGGCGTACGTCGTCAAGATGTTCTACCCCGCCGGGCTGGCGGTCTTCTACTCGTTCCCCCAGTCGATACCGGTCTGGCAATGGGCGGGGGCGCTGGCGATTCTTGCGGGCATCACCGCCGCGGCCGTCCGGTTTGGCCGGCAGCAGCCGTACCTGGCGGTCGGGTGGCTGTGGTTCCTCGGAACGCTCGTGCCGGTCATCGGCCTGGTGAAGGTGGGCCTCCAGTCGATGGCAGACCGTTATACATACGTGCCATATATTGGCCTGTTCATCATGGTGGCGTGGGGCATCCGGGCCCTGACGGCCGAGTGGCGGCGGAAGGCGATTTTCCTGGGCGTGCCCGCCGCTGCCGCCGTCCTCGCGTGCATGGCGCTCACGGCCATGCAGGTGGGGTACTGGACCGACACCATAACCCTATACCGCCACGCCGCTGAAGTGACCGAGGACAACTTCGTCATGCGGCAGTACCTTGGGGGCGCCCTGGCCGCCCAGGGAGATTTTGCCGAGGCCGCCGCCAACTTCCGCGAGGCCGTCCGCATCAGGCCCGACGTCTGGGTCTTCCACTCAGACCTGGCCGAGGCCCTGTACCGGCAGGGGCGGGTCGCGGACGCGATCCCAGAGTACCGCGAGGCGGCCCGGCTCCAGCCCGGCTCGTGGGCGGCCCGCAACAGCCTCGGCAAGTGCCTGGTCATTCAGGGCGCCTGCATCGAGGCGGCGATGGAACTGGAGGCGGCACTGCGAATCAACCCGGACAACGCCGAGACGCATAACAACCTGGGCGCCGCCTACATCAGCCTCGGCCGCCCGGCGGAGGCGATCAGCCAGTTCGAGCAGGCCCTGCGCATCCAGCCCGACTACGCGGAGGCCCACACGAACATCGCCGCGGCCCTCATGGGACAAATCAACCCCGCCGCCGCCGTCAAGCACCTCCGCGAGGCCCTGAGACTGGAACCCATGAACCCGGATGCACACATGAACATGGGCTCGTTCTTCGGCACCAAGGGCAACTTCGTGGAGGCGGCCAAGTGCTTCCGCGACGCGATCCGCCTGAAGCCCGACCTCGCGAGGGCACACTATTACCTCGGCAAGACGCTGGCCTCGGGGGGAGACCCGGCCGGGGCCGTCGGCGAGTTCCGTATGGCGGTGCGCCTGAAGTCCGACGACCTGCGGGCGTGCCTGGACCTGGCGTGGCTCCGGGCGACGCACCCTGACCCGCGGATCCGCGACGCCCGCGAGGCCGTCGCCGCGGCCGAACAGGCGTTCCGCCTTGCCGGGCAGCGCGAGCCCGGCTGCCTCGACGTGCTGGGCGCAGCCTATGCCGAGGCGGGGAGGTACCCCGAGGCCGCCAAGGTCGCCGAAGCCGCCATCGCGCTGGCCGAGAGCCAGGGCCGAAAAGACCTGGCCGACCGTTTCCGCCAGCGAGAGAAACTCTACCGCGCAAACCAGCCGTACCGCGAACCGCAACAGCCGCCGCCGACCAAGTAATATTCGGACGGGGGGTGGCACGGCCACGCTGTGCCGTTGCCCGCCACAGGCGGGCAGGCTGTGGCCGTGGTTGCCGCCTGGGGAGTGACCACGGCCACGCAACAGCGTGGCCGTGCCACCCGCAAGCAGGTCAGCCGCCAAAGTAGCGGCGGACGACGTCGCGGTCTTCGGGTCGGACTTCGGGGGGAACCGCCGCGCCTTCGGCCGAAGGCGCAGGAGATCCCGCAACGGAAGTTTGTGCAGCAGGCGGCACGCCTGTCGAGCCCGCCGCTGTTGATCCCGCCGCGGGCTTGTCCGCCGAAGCCTTGGCGGAGGCGGAAGCGGCGGGGAGTTCCGCCAGTCCGACGGCCCTCCTCGCCTCGGCGATCGCCTCGGCAACCGTGACCGTTCCGCCTGCGCCCTGCTCGGGCGCGCGGAGCGCTTCGGTCATGGCGGATGCGAGGTTCCTCAGCGTCTCGGCCGCAGCGGGGTCGGCGCGGCGGACGGCCTCTGCGGCGGCGTCCAACTCGGCGGCAAGGCGCGCGAGGTCCTCGCGGCGGGCGACCTGTGCGGCGCCCGCGAGTCCGTCGGCCAGACGTTTCCGGTCGGGCGGCGCGATGCCGCCGGCGCCGGGCATCGCCGCGAGTCGCGCTGCGGCCTTCTCGGCGGCGCCTGAGGCGGCCGATGCATCTCCCGCGGCCGCCGCGCGGACCGCCTCCTGAATTTCCGGCTGATCGACTTCCTTGAGCGCTGCCAGGGTCTCGGCCCGCGCCCGGTCGGCCTTGGCGGCCGCCTGATAGACGGCCTGCGTGGCCTGGTCTGCGCCGTCGGATCGGACACCGGGCCGGCGGAGGCTGGCGACGGCCTTCTCGATCTGCTGGCGGACGGCGGGGGCGAGGGCCGGCTCGGCGGCGATTCGCTCGAGGGTCTCGGCGGCGCGCTCTGCGGCCTGCGGCTCGACGGGCGGCCCGCCCACGGACGGAATGAGCGTTGCCGCCGCAAGGACCAGTATGGCCGCCGCGAGGATCTTTTCGCGGTGCCCCAGGTACTCGGGCGCCCGGAGTCGCTGCGGCTGGAGGTTTGCGGCGACCTGCCGGGCCTCGGCGATGAGCCGTTCATCGAGCGCCCCCGCGCGGCCGGGGGCGGCCGATTCCAGTACCTCCAGGGCGGTCGAGAGGCGTTCCTTGAGGCCCGCAACGTGGTCGGCCACGATCGCCGCCTCGCGGAGCGAAAGGCCCATCATCAGCCGCACCACGAAGGCGATGACGAAGCCGCACGGCAGGAACACCAGCGGCAGGGCCGGGTGGGCGGCGGTCGTCGGGACGTGCTGCGGCAGGATGATGCGGATGACCGTGACGACGGCGGCAAGTTCGGCGGCGCCTACTGCGCCCGCGAGGCCGGCCTCCGCGGCGCGCTCAATGAGCAGGCGTCGGCGGAACCGGCGAAGGGCGGCGATGAGCAATTCGGCCATAGCGGGTACCCGCAACTTTACGGTCGGTATGTGTTATCAGGGCCCAGTTCGCCCCTCTCCCCTCGCGGGAGAGGGGTTGGGGGTGAGGGGGCGAGCCACGGCAACCCCACACCCCGCCGGAGGCCCCCCACTCCCCCACGG
>Ga0315294_10005897_pt1 | contig 13445 bp, 17 predicted proteins | sample YL17G13_40_MG_FD_203626 | JGI IMG/M metagenome (GOLD analysis project Ga0315294, IMG submission 203626) | Sediment microbial communities from Yellowstone Lake, YNP, Wyoming, USA - YL17G13_40 | ecosystem: Environmental > Aquatic > Freshwater > Lake > Sediment | place: USA: Wyoming | collected... | reverse complement strand
GTTTGGAAGGATTACTATGACTATTTCTGTTGAAGCAAGTAACGCAGTGAAAATCACGGAATATCTGCAAGGATTTATGTTCAATAAGTATGTACATCTGCGTTCTTAATAAATCTATAATAGATCGTCTTGTGACTGGGAGAATTATAATTTCTAGTTCCGACCCGTTAGAACCTGTTTAATAACTCTGAGTGAAAAATATTATATTCTTTTCTAACCACCCAAAACAAAGTTAGTCAGTCGGTCTTTTAAGCCATAATCTAACCATGATAAAAAAAGAGAAGGGAGTTAGTTTAATTGTGTCTATTGTTCGTCTATTGTAACTCCATATACTCGGCCAGAGATATAGGTTAATATGCCGTCTCCACCTGTGGAACTACTGAATTGTACGAATCCAACAAATTTTGTAAATTTTATTTTTCCGCTCTCCAGCGTTATTGGCTTTCCTAGTATTGGTTTTATATCTAAGCTGCTTCCGCTAAGTATCCCGAGTTCTGTATAACCAACAAATAAATCTTCTCCAAGTTTTTTTTCTAGTATGTAACTCCATATTTTACTAGTGCCTAGAATTGTGAACCATTTGCCATCAGGATTTATAAATTTTCTAATTGGATTTGCGAAGAAACAGGCACAATCGCCGCCTAGTTCTGTATTTCCATTGGATTTTATTGTTGCAGAGATGTAGGTTCCATCATTAACTGTTGGTTTTATTTGCTCATTTATTTCTGGGGATATACTTTCTGCGGCTGTAAAATTAGACACACCAATAAGTAATGCCAATATTCCAATTGTTAACAACATCTTTTTCATTCTTTTTGCACCTCCTTCGCCTGTTTCTTTAACAAGTTTCGCAGTTGGTATCGGCGGCATACCAATATCTTAATCTATATATTATTCTAAGGCATATATATATTTTATGGCACAAATATCCTATTTAGACGCATTTTTAAAACAAAATAATAGTTTTTTTGACGATTACCTTAATAACCCACAGTAAATTTCCTTTCTAGATTGAAAATGGTTGCAAAAGTAATTGATGGTAAAAAGATAGCTGAGGAACTTCGTAAAAAAATTTCAAAAGAAGTAGAAACGTTGAAATCAAAATACAAAACAACACCAAATATTACTTCAATTAAAATCGGTAGCGACCCTTCGTCTGAACTTTATTTGAGACTTAGAGACAAAGCTTGTGGCGAAGTAGGAATCAAATCCTCTCATTTGGAATTTCCACAGAATGTTTCCGAAAATGAAGTTTTAAAATCTATAACCAAGCTGAACCCGGATAAAACTGTTCATGGTATGCTCATACAGTTTCCCATACCAAATCACATCTCACAAGATAAATTGATAAACGCCTTGGATCCAAAAAAAGATGTAGAAGGACTGAATCCATATAACTTGGGTAGAACACTTGTCGGTGACGAATATTTAGTTCCCTGTACGCCTCTATCCGTTCTTACAATTTTAGACTATGAAAAAACAGAACTCAAAGGAAAAGATGTGGTGATAGTTAATCACAGCAATATAGTTGGAAAACCTCTCGCGTTATTACTCCTTAACAGAAATGCAACTGTTTCTGTCTGTCATGTTTTTACCAAAGATTTAAAAAATTATACGTCGAAAGCTGATATTCTAATAACTGCCGCAGGTGTTCCAAACTTAATAAAAAGAGACTATGTAAAAAATGGCGCTTTCGTTGTAGATGTAGCGATAATCAATACAAAAGATGGTATATGCGGGGATGTAGATTTTGCATCTGTAAAAGAAATAGCAAGTAAGATCACACCTGTACCCGGTGGCGTAGGGCCCGTAACAGTTGCGTGTTCACTTGCAAACATGATAAAAACATTCAAAAACTGTGTCGGGGAAAAATAAGAAATGAACAGATATCGCATTCTATCCCTTATCTGTTTTATCCTTGGTGTAGCTCTTTTTGCAATCGGTTTTTATTCTGGTGAAATCCAAGGTGGAATATTTGTTGTGTTTCCGTTTATTGTTGGCTCAGGCGTCTATGCGCTAGTAGGTTTTATTCTAATTTTTCTTGCAATTTTATTATTTACTTTTGGGTTTGTTAGCAACATAAAAACAGATGAAACTTATGATCCTAGCAAACCAACTAAAAAATCATCTGTGAAAGGCGGAGGGGTTGTCCTCATCGGTCCCATCCCTATTGTTTTTGGATCAAATTGGAAAATTGCGATTGTTTTAATGATCCTAGCAATAATACTGGCCTTGGTTGCCTTTTTTGCTTTTAGGATTTTATAGTTTTACACTTCGCTTTTGCTGAAAAGATAACTGCCTATCGCTAACATAATAATGCATAAAAATAAGACAATAGCAAGATCGATTAGTGGATGCAGAGCATAGTTTATACCAGTCAAACTTCCCCTCAGTCCATCGATCATATAAAATAATGGGTTAGCAAAAGATACTTTTACTAGGGCATCAGGAAAATTAGGGTTATTTGCGATAGGGAAAAATGCAGAGGATAAGAAAAAAAGCGGCATGACAACTAGATTCATTATTATTTGAAAACCATTGAAATCTTCCATTTTTGATGCTAAAACTAAACCAAAACCAACAGCTGTAAAAGCAATAAGTACCATGAAAATAATTGTTAACAATAAACCTAAGACACCATTAACTTTCACTCCTAGCCCTAGAGCCATTAGCAGTATTATGAAACCTTGTATCAACGCTGTTGTTGCGCCACCTATAGTTCGACCGATTACAAAAGACAATCTACTTATTGGTGCTACAAGAACTTCCTGTAAAAATCCAAATTGTTTATCCCATAAAACCGATATACCCGTAAACATAGAGGAAAATAAAATTGCCATTGCAACAATACCTGGTGCTAAGAAATCCATATAGTCTCCGGTCATACTCATACCAGGCAATATCGCGCTTCTCAAACCTGATCCGAGTATGAATAAGAAAAATATTGGCTGGATAATCATAGAAATAACTCTACTCTTAGATCGAATGAATCTTTTCATCTCTCTGAGCCAAGTGACGTATATCGCCTGTAATTCAGTGCGTAGCAAAGATTATCTCCTCCGCATATTCCTCATACGAACCCTTTGTTTAAGAGGGCTTTCGGGTGTTTCCTGATCTCGAAAAGTTCTGCCAGTAAAAGACAGGAAGACATCGTCAAGGGTTGGTTTTCTGACGCTTATTGATTTAATTTTAATATTAAGGCTTTGAGCTATTTCAATGACAGTAGGTATTTTTTCTTCACCTTTTTCTACACTGAGTATCAGACTCGTCTCCTCTTTTTTTGTGTTTTTAATCCAAGATTCTTTGTTTAGTCTTTTAAGAAGATTTTCGTCATCTGTACTTGAAAGAGTGATGAGATCGTCCCCTACAGAATTTTTTAGATTGTTCGTGGTATCTATAACAAGAATTTTTCCGTGGTCAATGATACCCACTCTGTCGCACAGATGATCTGCTTCGTCCATATAGTGTGTTGTAAGGAAAATTGTGGTGTTTTCTTCCTTGTTCATCTTTCTAATATACGCCCATATCGCCTGTCTAGTTTGTGAGTCGAGGCCGAGTGTGGGTTCATCTAAAAATAAGATAGTTGGATAATGCATTAGACCTCTTGCTATCTCGAGTCTCCTTTTCATCCCACCAGAATAGTGTTTGACGAATGCATCTTTTTTATCTTCAAGATCAACAAGCTTCAGAACTTCTTTTATTCTCTCTTTTCTTTCATCTTTGCTGAGGCCATACATCCTTGCATGAAAATCAAGGTTTTCTTGCCCTGTAAGTTCCGTATCCAGTGCGGGGTCTTGAAAAACAACTCCTATGTTTTTTCTTACTTTATCTCTTTCCTTGATGATGTCAAAACTAGCTACTTTCGCTGAACCTTTTGTTGGATATAGTAATGTAGTAAGCATCTTGATTGTAGTAGTTTTGCCTGCGCCGTTGGGGCCTAAGAAACCAAATATTTCTCCCTTTTTAACAGAAAACGAAATGTTATCTACTGCGGTAAAGTCGTCGAACTTTTTTGTTAGATTCTCTGTTGTTATTATATCCAAAATTTTCGTCTCCCTTTTTTGGCTTTAAATACAGATTTTATTAATAAATGTATCTTATTAACAAAGGTTTTTATCTGTTGATTGTATGAGCCTTCCTTGATGTCTTTCTACTCAGAGATTATAGACCTCATACTTTCAAAAAAAATTCGTTCTAAAGAAGAGCTGCATAGAACCAAAGTTTTACTTTGTAAAAAATACAAGCTTGATAACATTCCACAAAACAGCGAGATACTTGCCAGGTTGCCTGAGGATCTTTCTGATGAGGAAAGAGTAATCTCTCTTTTACGCAAAAAATCGATGCGTACAATATCTGGAGTTGCAATTGTTGCGGTAATGACCTCACCAGCGAGTTGTCCTCATGGTTTATGTGCTCCTTGTCCCGGTGGTCCTAAAAGTAATACGCCTCAGAGCTACACAGGTTATGAACCCGCTGCTATGAGAGCTATCATTAATGATTTTGACCCTTATCTGCAGACCAACAATCGTTTGAATCAACTAAGATCGATTGGGCATCCAGTCGACAAAGTTGATTTCATTATAATGGGGGGCACTTTTACATCTAGGACGCCTTTTTATCAGGAATGGTTTGTTAAACGATGCTATGATGCTCTCAATGGTAAGGTTTCTAAATCTTTTGAAATGGCCAAGAAAAAGAATGAAACTGCTCCGTCTCGTTGCATTGGATTGACTATTGAAACTCGTCCTGATTGGTTCCGACTTCAACATGCAGATCAAGTTTTAAATCTAGGGGGAACGCGCGTAGAACTTGGTATTCAAACGGTTTTCGATGATTTACTGGATATTATCGAAAGAGGTCATACGGTAACAGATTCTATCCATGCCACACGCATTGCTAAAGAGTGCGGTTTTAAGGTTTGTTACCATATGATGCCAGGTCTACCTGGCTCTGATGAAGGGCGTGACATAGAATCCTTCCGAACTATTTTTGAAAATTCTTCTTTTAGACCTGATATGATCAAGATATATCCAACTTTAACAATCAAAGGAACAAAACTTTATGATCTGTTGAAAAAGGGCTATTATGAGCCGCTTAATACAGAGAACGCTACAAGACTAGTTGCTAAACTTAAAACACTTGTTCCTGAGTGGGTTAGAATCCAGAGGATCCAGCGAGATGTTCCATTACAGCAAATCTGCGCAGGTGTTGACAAAAGCAACCTTAGACAACTTGTTGATGATGAGCTGAAAAAGCATCGAAAGGAGTGCAGATGTATCAGATGTAGAGAGATAGGTATTAAATCAATTAAAGAAAAAATTGAAATTAACGAAAAAAACATCGGTATGGATCGTATATATTACAATGCAAGTGGGGGAAAAGAAGTGTTTGTATCAATTGTTGAAAAAAAACACGACGCGATTATCGGTTATCTGAGGCTGCGTGATATTGTAAATTCCCACCGACCAGAACTCTCTAAGAATCCATGCATGATCATTCGTGAGTTGAAAGTCGTTGGAAGGGAGCTTGCAATTGGTGAAAGAAAAAGTAATGCTTTGCAACATAAAGGCTATGGAAAAGAATTGATGGATGAAGCAGAACGCATTTGTTCGGAGGAATTTGACAAAAAACATCTGTTCGTCCTTAGTGGCGTTGGTGTAAAGGAGTACTACCGAAAACTTGGCTTTAAAGATAACGGGGTTTATCTCAGCAAGACTATAATATAGGTTTTTGTTTTCAGGGTTTTTGTATGAAGATTCAGACCGAGTGTGTGCATTGTCTTCTTAAGCGTATAATATTCGAAACTGAACAGAGCACCAAAGATAAAGATCTTAGAACTAAAACTATTAGGAATGTTTGCAAGGCTCTTTCTGAACTTTATGATCCTAGCAAAAGCAGTGCATCAATTGCTACGAAGGTACACAAGATCGCATATGAAACACTTGGAGATAACGATCCATACAGAGAATTGAAAAAGCAAAGTAATGAAATCGCTAAAAAATTTATTCCAAGAGTTGAGGAATTAATCGAATGTTCGGATGATCCACTTAGAACAACTATCATCTGTTCCATAATTGGAAATATGATGGATTTTGGTATAGACGGGGCAAGTCAACATCCAGAATTTCTTGAGGATATATTTGAAGAAATGTTTGCGGAGGATTTAGGTTTTGATGATACCGATGATTTAAAAAAATTATTATTAAAATCAAAAAGGATTTTGTTTTTTACGGATAATTGTGGCGAGATTGTTTTTGATAAGATTTTATGTCGTGAGCTTAAAAAAATCAACCCTACAGTCTTTTTAAACGTAGTTGTAAAAGGTGAGCCAATTATCAGCGATGCGACCCTTGAAGATATTGAAGGATTGAATTTTGAAGAAATAGCTGATGATATACTTACAACTGGCTGTTTTGCAATCGGACTTGATTTTGACAAACTTCCCAAAGAGCTTGAAAATGATTTGGAAAAAGTTGATCTTATTTTATGTAAGGGAATGGCTAACTACGAGGCGTTTTCGGAAACAGATTATCTCCCAGTAGCCTATCTTCTCAGGACGAAATGTACCGCTATAGCCAGATCCATGGACTTGCCGTTGAATATAAACGCTGTGAAACTATACAAATAAGGAGAATTTAATGGCGACTGATAAAACAGGCTTATCTGTTTTGGATAAATTTCTAACACTGTGGATTTTTATCGCTATGGCTATTGGAGTAGCAATCGGTTTATACGCTAAGCAGCCAACATATTAGTTTCATAGTAATATTTAAATATTTAAATTAACTTATGTTATTTGATGTCTGAAATAGAAATATTCAAGGCTCTGGCTGATCCTACAAGATTAAAAATTCTTGAATGTATTAAAGATGAAGAGAAATGTATCTGTGAGATTTTACCTTTTATGGGTAAATCTCAACCAAATGTCTCTCTGCATCTTAAAGCTTTAAAACAAGCAGGTTTGGTTAATGAGCGTAGAGATGGAACAAAAATAATGCTTAGTATTGCCGACAAGAATGTTTTTAGACTCATTGATTTAGCTAAAAAATTGAAGTCGATAACCGTATGAAAAAAGTTCTCGCACAAGCGGAGGGAAAATCTGCGTGAGCAGTAAGGACAGCAAACTTGGCTGGATTGAAAAACTCCTCGCGGTCTGGGTGGTCATCTGCATCGCCATCGGCCTTTTACTCGGTAAATATTTTCCGGATTTCAGCCAGAACCTAGGGATAGGCATTCCCATTGGACTATTCCTGATGATCTACCCGGCGATGACGAAAATAGAGCTTGGAGAGCTCAAGGCGGCCCTGAAGAGCAAGAGGCAAGTCGGTATCATCGTGTTCTTCAACTACGCGGTCAATCCGTTCCTGTTATACCTTCTGGGTCTGCTGTTCTTCAAGACCATCCTTCCCTATTTCGGATTAATAGACTCCGCGACGGCCAATTATCTCTGGACTGGTCTAATACTGCTGGGCGTCGCACCGTGCATAGCGATGGTACTGGTCTGGACCGACCTCGCAAAAGGAAACGGCCCGCTTGGAATTGTGCTTATGGCCTGGAATTCCATCATCCAGGTGATAACGACCCCGTTTTACATCGCGCTTCTTGTGGGCACGTACGTGGCAATTGACATAATGTTAATTGGTCAGAGCGTCCTATTGTACCTGGGGTTGCCGCTCCTTTTCGGCGTCATCACCAGAAGGCTTGTGATCAAGCGCAAGTCGGAGTCTTGGCTCAACGAAAAACTCATCCCGTATTTCAATTCAATGCAGCTTCTCGCATTGTTCTTCACAATGGTAGTCATGTTCTCCCTGAAGGGCGGGGTCATCCTCGATAACCCGAATCTTATCTGGCAGATGGCCATCCCGATTGTACTGTTCTTTTTCCTGCTTTACAACCTCGTTTATCATACTTGCAGACGATTAGGCTATAATTATAGCGACTCGTCCACGATGGGATTTCACTGCACGGGGAGAAACTTTGAGTTGGCGATAGCAATAGCATTAACGGCTTTTGCTTCAATGCCAATGGTAGCCGTTTCTACCGTGGTCGGACCTCTCATCGAAATTCCTGTAATGCTAACTATTGTATGGATTGCGCTTAGAACAAGAAAAAATCTGCAAAGAACCAAAGGAGAGTAAGATGGACATATTTTATCCGATCCAAGTATTCGCAGACTGGATAACGTATTCAGTATTTTCCATACCAAAAGGCTCGTTACTAGCAAACGCAGTAAATTTTTTCATCCTTGATGTAATCAAGATATTCATACTTCTTTCAGTCATAATATTTATCGTGTCGTTCATAAGAACCTATCTCCCTCCTGAGAAGGTACGAAATATTCTGTCTCGTCAGAATGAATATGTTGGGAACGTTTTAGCTTCATTTCTTGGTGTTATTACTCCGTTTTGTTCCTGCAGTGCAGTCCCTCTTTTCCTAGGATTTGTCGAAGTAGGAGTACCATTGGGTGTTACGTTTTCGTTCCTGGTGGCTTCACCGATGATAAATGAGGTTGCGTTAGTCTTGTTGTTCGGAATGTTCGGCTGGCAGATTGCCCTTATCTACATGATAAGCGGTGTAATTATCGCAATATTTGCGGGAATCCTCATAGGGAAATTAAAAGTAGAGAATCTGGTCGAAGAATTCGTAACTAAAAATAAGGCAAAGACTGAGCTTGAGTTAAAAGAGATGAAATTCAAAGATAGGATTGATTACTCGAAATCATACACGTTTGATATCTGCAAGAGAGTATGGATCTACGTTATTATCGGCATTGGGATCGGGGCTTGGATCCATGGATACGTTCCTATGGATTTTCTTACACAATATGCTGGTGCAGATAAATGGTATGGGGTGCCTCTCGCAACTCTTATCGGCATTCCCTTGTATTCCAACGCAGCAGGAATAATACCTTTAGTGAGTGCATTGACAGAAAAAGGCGTAAGCATGGGAACAACCCTTGCTTTTATGATGGCAGTGACAGGGTTATCATTGCCGGAATTCATGATTTTAAAGAAAGTGATGAAAGTAAAACTCATCATCATATTTGCAGTGATTGTGGGAATAGGGATTATCTTCACAGGCTATTTGTTTAATCTTATACTAGGATAGAGAGGTAAAAAAAAATGAAAATAGAAATCTTGGGTACAGGTTGTCCGAAATGTAAGGCAACTGAGAAAAATGTGAGAAAAGCCGTTGACGAATTAGGAATACAAGCAGAGATCGTCAAAATAGATGATCTTCAGGAGATCGTTAACCGTGGGGTTATGATGACTCCTGCGGTTTTTATCGATGGACAAGCGAAGATTGTTGGACACATTCCAAGTCCTAACGAGATTAAAAAGCTGCTCCAAAGGAAGTGAATGACTGATGAAAAAAGACAAATGTTTGTGTGAACCAACAGAAATCCTGATTTTTTCCTGCTCTGGTTGTTCGAATGTTGGACAAATAGCGAACGAAGCAGCAAAGAGATTATCAAGTCAAGGTGTTGGTGGCATGTACTGTCTTGCAGGTATTGGCGGACATGTCAGCGGTTTTGCAGAATCAACACGAGAAGTAAAAAAAGTTGTTGCTATTGATGGATGCCCTGTGCACTGTGCGAGAAAAACCTTGGAGCATGCCGAGTGCCCTGTCACAATACATGTTGTTGTTACTGATTTAGGTGTTCAGAAAAAGTCAGATTTTCATCTTGATGATAAAGATATAGTTAAGGTTGAAAATGCGGTTAAGGAGGAATTGAAAAAATGAGTAAAGAAAAAAACGAGGATATATGGGTTATTTGCCCTGAATGTAAAACAAAGCTTAAAAAAGAGCATATTGCGAATCATATGGAGTATGTTCATGATAAGAAAATAGAGGATTTTGATGAATCCTCGATTAAGGCTTTACCTAAAAAAAGACTAAAACAAAAAAAATCAAAAAATATCTCTATTGGGACTATTGCTGCTATTTTAATAATATTGCTGGCTATTGGAGGAGTTGCGTTTTTTGTTTTATCATGGTCACCACATAGTTCAAATGATCCTCAATGGCTTGAGGATTACACACCGGTGTATTCAGTTGGAACAGGATCTAACAATTTCTGGATTAATTTTCCTGTTGGTAGCCCTTATGTCGATCAAAGTATTAATCATCTAACATGGATTGCAGAAGACTTAGAAGAAAAACCTGTAGTTTTTGTATGCCATAGAACAGGGTGCGGACCATGTACGCCACAGGCAGATCGTGTTAAAGCTCTTAGAGAGACATATGGAGAATATGCGGTATTTTACGACCTTGATTACCCTTTTGAGGGTTATGGAGTTTCTCCAGAAGATATTTTAAATAAATTTTATGAGGCGTTCTATTATGACTCAAATGGGGAACCGAACTATATAGCATTTACGGGTGTTTTTACTCGTATAAATGATGGTAGAGAAGTAAAGATTGGTTGGCATAGCTGGGAGGGTGATGTTGCTGATGCCGATATGGAAACCTGGATTAAGGATGCAATTTATTATTACCATATAAACAGTGAGGATTAAATAATGAAACGTTTAGTATTTATCATTCTTATCCTTGTCTTTTTATTTCCAACTTTGTTAGCAACTGCAGGCGCCAACGATGAGATAAAAGCACCTGATTTCACTGCAACTGACAAAAATGGTGCTGAATTTTCGTTACATGACTTCCAAGGAGATGTGGTCATTCTACATTTCACTGGATTAGAAAATCCTCTCTGTATCGAATGTCTTAACGAAATGGAAGGGCAAATCCATGAGCTTGAAAAACTCGACAATTCATCTGATAACGTAAGCATCATCACAGTTAACATCCGAAAAAACTCTTATTCAACAAGTGGATACGAAATGGCGGTCAATGATTTTGGGGCGAATATCTCATGGCATTGGGTGGAGGAGTTCAGCCCGTACCCTATTGCAGGATTGTATCAAACGTATTGGACCATCGATGGAGCTTTTTCCAATCCATCCCTTGTCCTCATCGATACAAATCAAAGTATTGTAGGCGTCTACCATGTATATTGTATGGGAAAGGGGTTAATCGATGGGATTCAAACTGCTGAATCACTTGCAGAAGATACAAGGTCTATTGCAAATGGAACATGGAAAGTATCTGATGAAAATTTGCAAGAAGATGAAGGGATAACCTTTATCGGTATTTTCCTTTTAGGGATTCTTACATCAGTAACTCCTTGTTCGCTTGCACTTTTGGTCGCTATGATCTCGTATGTAGGCTCTATGCAGAAGAATTCTGAGAAAAAGTTCAAGAAATATTCCGTCCAAGGGTTATGGATAGGAATTATCTTTACACTTGGTATGTCTCTTGTATTTTTCGTGTTCGGGATGATAATCTCATCCGTCAGTATTTTTATTGAAGCGTCAACTGTGTTTTTCCTTATCGCAGGGATTATTCTTATAATCCTAGGTATCAATGTCTTCAAGCCTTTTAGTGAGCTTCTTAAGAAATCTGAAGGAAATATAGGTTCAAGGTTTACAGAAAAAGGACAAGGGATATTTTTAAAAATAAGTAAAAAATCAATTTATCTTGGTGCGTTCTTTTTAGGCATCCTTTTCTCAATTGGATGGGCACCATGCGCAATGTCACTTATGATGCCCGTATTTGTTATAACCCTTACTCAGAAAATATCTGTTCTCATGGGTGGTTTATTGTTATTTGTTTTTGGATTGGGCCATGGTGTGCCAATTATCCCATTATGTACTGCTACAAGTAGCATACGTGGAAAACTCGGGAACAAATATGTGGCCGCAGGAAAATGGATGCAAAGAATCTTTGGCATCATTATCATTGCTATCGGAGTAATTATGGCTATCCGATTCTGGGGGATTAAATTCTGGTAAATGTCAACACAGAAAATCAACCAGATAATTGAGCTGTTAGGTGTAAGCATATGAATAACGTAACAAAGACTTTACTCATTGGTTTCGTATTCCTGTTTGTTTTGGCATCTGCTTCAACAGTTCTTGCTGATCCGACTGTTGTACAGGTAACTATTGATCCCGCGAAACCTCTACCTATGTCAACGATCACCTTCAATGCGACAATCCTATGCAACGAAACCATTAGAGAAGTGAGATTAATTGTTTATGAATGCCTAGTGGATTTGTGTTCTGTCTACGGTTTTAACATATCAATGGATAAGATAACCAACGACACATACCAAGCGCACTGTACATTGATTAATGAGGAAACGATACAAATCAAATATAACTTTGAGATTGCCTGCAACGAAACCGGGTATGCTACAAATACAACTTTTATGCTACTCACGTCAGATTCTCAAGATTCAGTCCCAACTCCCGGTTTTGAAATACCTTTGTTGGTTTTGTCGATGGTCTTGATTCTTGTTTTCAACCAATGGAAGCGAAAATCTGGTGGAAAGCCATGAATGTCAGTTAAAGGATTTTTCAAAATTTCGATATTATTGATTTTGTGAAACGCCAAGAAAAGCAACGTAGATGTGCATAGGTGGTAATTAGCAGGTATTTAACTTCCAAAAATCATAGGGTTTTATATTATGCTAGGCGATTGGGGTAGCAATCGGCTATTTTTTCCCAAGTGTATCTGATACATTGGATTCTTTCCGTATAGATACTGTTTCTTTGTGGATAAAGAAAAAATACTGCGGCTCTGATGGGCAACCAAGAAAAACAATGTAGATTCAATAAGCAGTAATCTTTTGTCGCTATCGGAAGGTCCCTTGAATCCAGTTTTTGATTTCGTCTCGCACTTTTCGGAATATTGCAAGCGTTTCTTCTATATTCCCTTCGAATTCAGCAGGATCTTCGAAACTTTCGTGAAGAATTTTTTTACCCGGGAAGAAAGGACATGCCTCTTTTGCGTTATCGCAGACAGTAACGACATAATCAAAATTAGCATCACGAAATTCTTCAATACTTTTCGATCGATTATTCGATATATCTATGCCAAGTTCCTTCATAACTTCAACAGCGTACGGATTTACTTTTGATGGCTCAATGCCTGCACTATACGCCTCATAACGCCTACCATAAATTGTGTTGAGTAATCCCTCTGCAATCTGGGAACGAGCAGAGTTGTGTGTGCATAAAAACAAAACTTTTCGCTTCATTTCAATTCAATACGTTTTCCTGTCATCATATAGTGGATTTCTTCTGCCATGTCGCAGGCGTGGTCACCACAGCGTTCTAGGTATCTGGCTACCAGGATATAGTTAGTACATATCGTGATGTTTTTTGGGTCTTCCATCATATAGGAAATACACTCACGGAAAATAGAATATCGGAGATCATCCACATCGTCATCTCGCTCAGTAAAACCCTTGAGCAAAGAAACATCGCCTGTATTAAACGCATTAAAAGCATCATTAATCATTTTACACACAATCTCATTCATATGGGGGATACTTATTATTTTTTTAATATGCGGCCCGGGGTATATCTCCTTTGTAA
>Ga0315294_10005896_pt1 | contig 13447 bp, 10 predicted proteins | sample YL17G13_40_MG_FD_203626 | JGI IMG/M metagenome (GOLD analysis project Ga0315294, IMG submission 203626) | Sediment microbial communities from Yellowstone Lake, YNP, Wyoming, USA - YL17G13_40 | ecosystem: Environmental > Aquatic > Freshwater > Lake > Sediment | place: USA: Wyoming | collected... | reverse complement strand
CTATGTCGGCAACCGTTCGAACTCCGTTGACCATATCCGCCTGGCCTGGAGCCATGGTTTTCGGCCGGACGTCATCGATGTCCCGGTCATCATCGCCGACGGCCTCATCGGCCGCGACAAACATGAAGGCAAGGGAATCCAGGGGCGCATCGAATCTCCCAAGATCGGCAGCGCTTTCCTGAATTCGGACGCCTTGCTCTGCCTGACCCATGTCACCGGTCACGTCCAGACCGGCCTCGGCGCGGCGCTCAAGAACCTCGGCATGGGCTGCGCCTCCCGCGCCGGGAAACTCGACCAGCATTCCGTCGCCCATCCCCGCGTCACGCCCAAGGCCTGCCGCAACTGCGGCCTGTGCTTCGATTATTGCGACGCCCAGGCCATCGTCCAGGCGGAAGGCCACGTCGTCATCGACGACAAGCGATGCACCGGCTGCGGCGAGTGCCTCATCGTCTGCAAATACGGCGCCGTCAAGCTGCGATGGGACGAGGATTACAAGCGCATCCAGGAGAAAGTGGCCGAGTACGCCCTCCACGTCCGGCGCCTCTTCAAGGACAAGATCGGGTTCCTCAATTACCTGATCAAGGTCACCAAGGACTGCGACTGCATGGCCAAGGACCAGCCCCGGATCGTGGACGATATCGGGATCCTGGCTTCCGCCGATCCGGTCGCCGTCGATAAAGCCTCGGCCGATCTCGTCCTAAACCGAGGCGGCGGCCGGGACGTTTTTCGGGCCGGCTACGATATCGACTGGTCGAGCCAGCTCCGGCACGGCGCCGAGATCGGGCTCGGTTCGATGGACTACGAACTCGTCGAGCTTCCTGAATGAAGGAATTTTTCGCCGGTCCCAGGCCGCTCCGGCTGACGGATCTCGATCTCCCCGGAGAATGGCGGCTGCTCGTCGCCGCCCCGCACCCCGACGACTTCGACGCGATGGGGATGACCCTGCGCCACTTCCGGGACCGCGGCCACCCCCTCCGCCTTCACGTCCTCAGCTCTAGCGCCAACGGCGTCGAGGATTCCTTTTGCGATCCGCCGACGGCCGAAGCCAAAGCCGCGCTGCGGGAAACCGAACAGAGGGAAAGCTGCCGGTTCTTCGGGCTTCCGGCCGAAGACCTGGAATTCTTGCGCCTGCCGGTGGATGCGCCGGGCGGCTTTCTGATCGATGATCCGTCCGCTTACCGTCAGTGGGCGGTTCGTTCCGTCCGTTTCTCTCCGGATCTCGTCCTCCTCCCGCACGGCAACGATACGAATCCGGACCATCGGCTGACCTATCGATGGTGGGCGAGGCTGGCCCGGGAGATGTCGAAGCCGATCGCCGCTCTGCTCGTGCGCGATCCCAAAACGATCGCCATGCGGGACGACGTCGTCCTGCCGTTCAACGAGGAGGCGGCCGCCTGGAAGGCCGAGCTTCTGAGGTTTCATAGGTCCCAACACCAGCGCAACTTGAACAGGCGGGGGCACGGGTTCGACGAGCGCATCCTCCGGGTCAACCGCGACAGCGCCGTCCGGCTTTGCATTCCGGAGCCCTACGCGGAATCGTTCGAGCTCGAATTTTCTTAATTCACCTAAGCGCCCTTTTTTTATTTCAGCTTCCTCAGCTTCGGCATGAAGACGAAGAGGACGACCGCGTAGATCAAGACGATCAGGGAATTGATGACGACCGTCGTCGGCTCGCTGGTCTTTACGGCCATCCAGCCGATGAACAGGGAGCCGATGGGGAGGGACCCGAAGAAGACCAGCGAGTAGATGCTCATCACCCGCCCCCGCAGCGCGTCGGGAGTCAGCTCCTGAACGGCCGCGTTGGCCAGGTTGAAGACGAGGATCAGGGCGAACCCGATCCCGAAGAGGACCAGCAGCGAGAGGGGTTCCCAGCGGACGAAGGCGAAGACGACGAGCAGGACCGGAAAGGCGAAGGAGCCGAAGGTGAGGAGCTTCCCCCGGAACTTGAACCGACCGAGAGAGGCGATCAGAAGGGCGGCGGCTAGGGCGCCGAAGCCGCGGGCCGATTGGAGAAAGCCGTTTGTCGTCGCGTTGCCGTGGAGCATCTTCACGGCCCAGGCCGGCATGAGCGTGGCGAAGGCGAACCCGAACAGGCTGACCACGCCGACGAGACTGACGATCGTCCGGATCATCGAGTGGGTGACCACGTAGCGCAAGCCCTCTTTGAGATCGCCGAGGACGGAATTGAGATGGGTCTTCGGGATGAAGGGCGCGAGCCGCATGGCCATGAGGGCGGCGATGACGGCGATGAACGACAGGCCGTTGATGGTAAAACACCAGGCCGGACCGAAGAGGGCGTAGATGACGCCGCCGAAGGCGGGGCCGAGGGCCACCGACGTGTTGAACATGGCCGAATTCAAGGCGATGGCGTTGGTCATGTCCTCGCGTTCGACCAGTTCCTTGACGATCGCCTGCCGGGCCGGCGCGTCGAAGGCGTTGGTCACGCCGAAGCCGAAAGCGAGGACGATGATGTGCCAGGACCGGATCAGATGGAAGAAGGTGAGCCCGGCCGTAACGAAGGCCAGGATCATCATCGCCGTCTGGGTGATGACCATCAGCCTGCGGCGGGACACGCGGTCGGCCACGACGCCCGCGTAGAGCATGAAGAGCCAGGTCGGGACGCCCGCGGCGAAACCGACGAGCCCGAGATAGGCCGGCGATTGAGTCAGCTCGAAGATCAGGAAGCCCAGGGCCGTGGCTTGCATCCAGGTCCCTACCATCGATATCATCTGGCCCCAAAACCAAAGGCGATAGTTCGGATATCTGAGAGCGGTGAAGGTCTGCCGCCAGTCGATGCGACCGTTGATTCGGGTTTTGATTTGTCGGATCATTTGATCGAACAGTCCTGGGCGAAGATTCACTCACGGGAATATGGAGAACATGGTCGGGGAGGTGGGATTTGAACCCACGACCCCAGCGTCCCGAACGCTGTGCGCTAGCCAGGCTGCGCTACTCCCCGAATAAGGAAGGATATTATAATCGGAACCGGTTCGATTTGAAAGGTCTATTTTTGGGCTTCGAATCGGGCGACTTCGGGCGGCCGGGGCGGCACCCATCGTCCTGACACGCCCGCCGCCGCGGCGCCCAGCTCGAGATGGAGCATGGCGATGCCGCAATCGAGGCGTTTGGGATAGCGCCCGCTGTCTTTCGGGCCGTCCGTATCCGGCGACTGCCGGACGAACTCCGCCCTCACCCCGGGATAGGGGCGGAACTCGCGGCAGAGCGCCTCGAGGCGGGCGACCTTCTCCTCTTCGGGCCGCCGCGACATGAAACTGCGGCGCGAATGCCGGAGGAAGACCGCCTGATACCAGGATGGGGGCAAGGATTGCATGAGCTCTACTGATCGAACGGATCTCGCTTAAAAATCGATTATAACACAGATCCCTCTCCTCGCCCCTCGCGGCCGCCGTCATCCGATTTGACAATTTCCCATTTGTGTGGATAAATTAGCGGCATGATCCGAAGAGGGAGGAAAACCATGAAAAGATCGTGGCTTGTCATCTGTCTTCTCGTCGTCTGCGCTCCGATCGTTCTTTCGGTGGCCGCCTCGGCCGAACAGGTCTGGATCAACGACATCCTAATCAATCCGGCCCGCTATTGGAACCGCACGGTCACCGTGGTCGGACAGGTTCAAGCCGTCAGGGCCAATCCGGAAGGAACGACGCGGGGATTCTATACCGTTTTGGATGATAGCTGTCCCAATCCCATTACGGTCAGATCCAACGAGCTTCCCCCGCTCGGAAAGAGCTATGCGGTGACCGGCGTCATCATCCAGGATCCGGCCGCGGCGAACGTGCCGATCCTCAAGGAAGTGAGCCGCTCAGCTCCCGGGATGGCCTCCACGACGCTCTACCTCCTGATCGGGGCCGGAGTCGTGTTCCTCGTCCTTCTGATCACGTTCATCGTCCTTCTCACCAAGCCCAAGAAAGCCGCCGCTCCCGTCACGATCAGGCCTCGGCCCCAAGATACTGTCCGTCCCGGGCCGCGCCCCGTAACGCCCGGTCCGGACCTGGACAAAACGACGAAGCTCCCGACCGGCCCGCCGACGCCGGCGTATGCGGCCCCGGCACCGGACAAAACGCAGGTCTTCATGAGCTTGGGAGCCGATCTGATCATCGAGAAGGGGCCCGACAAAGGGAAGGAATTCACCCTCCACAAACAGGTCATGACGATCGGACGGCCCGGTGCCCGCAAGAATGACGTCGAGCTGGCGGACGATACGGTCTCCAAAGATCAGGCCTCGATCTTCTACGACAACACGCGCAAGCTGTTCTCCATCGCCAACGAGAGCGCGACCAACCCGACGAAAGTCAACGGCCAGATCATTTCGGGCCCGACGCTCATCGAGAACGGAGCTCTCATCGAGATGGGCAGAACGATCTTCCGCTTCAAAAAAGATTAAGCCTTTTCCTCCGCAGGCGGGATCGGCCGTCGGGAATGGTCCCGTGCCCGATGGCCGTCTCAGCGGAGGGGAGGAAACGTTCAAAATGCAGATCGAAGCGTTCGGCCATACCCACATAGGCAAATCCCGGGCGTTGAACGAAGACAATTATCTCTGTCTTGATCTCTCCGAGCGAGGCCTCTTTCCCTGGCGCCCCCTTCAGCTTTTAGCCGTGGCCGACGGGATCGGCGGACACGCCGGCGGGGAGCTGGCCAGCTCCTTGGCCATAGAAATCCTCCAAGCGAACGTTCTATCCCACTTTAGAAACGGCGGTCCGCCGGCGGACTTTCAGGAAATTCTGAGAGACGCGAACGACAAGGCCAACGCCAAGATCTTCGCCGCGGCCTCGGTAAACGAAGACTGCAAGGGCATGGGAACCACTCTCGCGGCGGCTATCGTCGCCGGAGATCGGGCGGCCGTCTCGAACGTGGGAGACAGCCGCGTTTATCTGGTCCGCGATAACGCCCTCCACCAGCTCAGCCAGGACCATTCCTGGACGGCGGAACAGCTCCGCTTGAACGTCCTGACCGAACAGGAGATCCGGAGATCGCCGTTTAAGAACATGATCACCCGGTCCTTGGGCTTCGACTCGAAGATCGTGATCGACACGCTCGAGATGGTCCTGCTCGAGGACGATTATCTTTTGCTCTGCACGGACGGTCTTCACGGCCAGGTCGACGAATCTCTCATCCTGAAGATCATCAGGAGCGGGAAGACGCCGGAAAAGATCTGCCACAAATTGATCGAGAAGGCCAATCTTCATGGCGGGCGCGACAACATCACGACCGTCGTCGCTTATCTGAAAAAGGACGACCGGCGTCCGAAGACATCCCTTTCCGACACGGTCAAACTCGAGAAATGACCGGACCGGAAGGGCGAAAAGAACGGAGACAGGAGCTGGTGAAAGCCATCCGGCTGGGGCTCATCCTCTCGTTCATCTTTCATCCGGCTCTCCCCGGTTCGCCTCAAACATCGGTCGCCCTCCAGCGGATCGACATCACCGGGATCCCCGACATCGTCCTGTATCTCACGGTCACGGACGCGAAAGAGAACTCGATCCTCGGCCTCACCGATCAGGAGATGAGCGTCCTCCTCGACGGCCGGCCGCAAAAGATCACCTCCCTGAGGTCCGCGATCCACGGCGGCGAATTCCTGGCCGTCGCCCTGCTCTTCGACCGGAGCGGCAGCATGAAAATGGCTATGACCGAGACCAAGGAGGCGGCGGCCGGATTCAGCCGGCGCCTGAGCGTCGATGATCAGCTGGCCGTGATCAGCTTTGATGATCGGGTCCGGATCGACGCGCCCTTTTCCAGCGACCGGGAGGTGATCGATAACGCGGTGCGCGGAATCGCGACGGGCTTGGACACCGCTCTCTATGACGCGGTTCAAGTCGCGCTCGACCTCTTTCAAGGCGTCGGTACGAAAAGGCAGGCGATCCTGATCCTCAGCGACGGGAAGGACACCAAGAGCCGAGCTCAACGGGAGGACGTGCTTTCAAACGCGAAAATGAGAGGCGTCCCCATCTTCACTTTGGGATTGGGGGATTCCCTCAATGAAGGAGAGCTCCTGAAGCTCTCCGCGGAAACAGGCGGACAGTTCATCAAAGCCGTCCGGGCCGAGGATCTGATGCGGCTGTATCAGAAGATCGCGGAGCGGTTGAAGAACCAATATCGCCTGTCCTTCGTCTCGGAATTCGGCCAGGACGACCGTTGGCATCAGCTCCTGGTCCGGGTCAAGGCCGACTTTGAGTCATCGGACTCGCCGCCCAGGGAGTTCATCGCTTCCAAGGGCCCGGGCGTGAGCCGGGAGACCGTCAGCGGCTTTGAACGGATCGCCGCCGAGCGGAATTACCTTCTCTACGGAGGCGTCGGCGCCGGGCTGGGACTTCTGCTGGGTTTTTTGCTCTTCATCCTGATCCGGATTCTTCGGCCGGACCTGACCCTTCGTTCTCCCGTGGTCATCCTGATCATCCTGTTGACCCTCCTTCTCGGGGGGATCGTGGGTCTCGTTTTAAAAGCGGTCGGGACCGGGTGAATCTTCGTGAATCAGTGAATGTGAGACGGTCATGGGCGCGAACAAGATCGGAAAATACGAGATTCTGAGGGAGCTTGGACGCGGAGCGATGGGAATCGTCTATGAAGGCTGGGACCCGGACATCGGCCGCAAGGTGGCCATTAAGACGATCCGCTTCGACGTGATCAGCCAGCGGGCCGAGCAGGACGAGGCCCAGAAACGGTTCACGCGCGAAGCCCGGTCGGCGGGGAACCTGAACCATCCCAACATCGTCACGATCTATGACGTGGGGCAGGATGAGGGATTGACCTATATCGCCATGGAATACATCGAGGGCGAAAGTCTGGAAACCATGATCGCGGAGGGGCGGCGGCCGGAGTTGGAGGCCGTCCTCAGCCTGATCGGACAGATCGGCGACGCGCTCGATTTCGCTCATCGCCACGGGATCATCCACCGCGACATCAAGCCGGGCAACATCTTGATCGACAAAGATGGCCGGCCGCGTCTTTTGGATTTCGGGATCGCCCGCGTCTCCAGTTCGACCATGACCCAGACGAACATGGTCATGGGGACGCCTTATTATATGGCGCCGGAGCAGATCGCGGGCAAGACCGTCGATCACCGGGCCGATATCTTTTCGCTGGGAACCATCCTCTACGAGATCTTGACGCTGACGAAACCTTTTCCCGGCGAGAATATTACGACGGTGATTTACCGGATCCTGAATGAAGAGCCCCCCGAGCCGCGGGTTTACGATCAAAACCTCCCGGCCGGGCTGGACTACGTCGTGAAGAAAGCGTTGGCCAAGAATCCGGCCCAGCGATATCAGTCCTGTCGCGAACTGGCGGACGATCTGAGGAACTCCGCGGCTTTCGAAGGGATGGCTTTCGAAGGCGGCGCCGTTCCGGAAGGTTCTGAAGCCGCCCTTCCCCAGGCCGAGCCGAAACCGCGGAAGACGCTCTTGCTCATCGTCGGGGCCATGATGGCCGTCGTAGCCATCGCGGCCGCCGTCTTCCTCCTGACCGGGAAGGGATCGAAATCCCCGGACTATGCCGGCGGCGGCGTCAGCCCGAAGACGGAGGCAGCGACGCCGGCGGTCTCGGCCGATGCGAAAAAGCCGGAGACTCAGGAGTCCGGGAAGGGGGGCCAAAAGCCCGGGCTCGAGAAAACGGATCTTTCAGCTCAAATCGCCGATCGAGAAACGCCTCCGGCCAAGCCGACCGAAAACGCCAAACAAAAAGGAACGAAAACCCCCGATAAAAAAGAAGAAGAGCCCGTTCCTAAAGCGGACACGAAAACCGAGCCGGTCAAGATCGAGGTATCCCCCAAGACCGCCGCCGAAATCGAAGACAGGCTCCAACTGGTCCAAACCGCGTTTCAGAAAGAGGCCTACGACAAATGCATTAAAGAGGCGCGGAAGATCCTGGCCCTCGATCCGGCCCACGCCGAAGCGAGGACATATCTGGACATGGCCACGCTGAAATACGCGCCGATCCAACTTCAATCGCTGATGAACGTATACCGGGAATCGGTGAAACGCGGCGCCCTGATCGATTTCTTCGGATTGAACGGAACCCCGGAATTCTATAACGAGATCAAGGCGGCCACGCAGGCGTTGGTCACGGACTATGAGGACTTCCAAGTGAGCGTCTCCGGCGTCTCGAGCCAGATCATCGACAGAGGAGATGGCTCCTATCGGGCCGAACTGAACTTCTCGGAGATCCTCACTGCGGTCTCTCGTCAAAAAAAGACTCGGGTCATGCTCTCCGAAGGAAAAATCAAATGGGATCTTGTCTCTAGGGATGAGGTCTGGCGAATCCGGAAGATCACCCGGTCGTCATCTTCAAAATAGTCCCCTTGACATCGCCCCGCAGCGACGATTTAGTCGTTTCGTGTTGGGAGAGCGGATTCCGAGCTCAGCGGAAGGGAAAGTCGCGTTCGTTTGTCAAGTGTAATCCTTGCCGCAGGATATCGACCTGTCTCTTCCGACGTGTATGACCCATCTGGAAGATAGTCGACGCTGGTTGCATAACCCATGCCTGTAGCACCTACTGCCAACGTTTCGATAAAGCATCCACATCCGATATGTATCTGCCGAGTTGGAGGGCCGGTCATCGGAAGGAGTCTGTGTTAATCAAGGTAGACGAGGGTCTCCAGGTCAGAGATATTCTTGAATTTCCACGCCTCGGTATTGTGGGGATTCGGAGCGTTAAGTCCATAGGCTATGCCTCGGCTGATTGGAGCGTCCGAGGCATTAATCGCAGGCTTCTTCAGAACATGTAATTGATTATTCATAGTTTGCACCTCCTTTTCTGTTTCTTTTTATCTTAATGAAGGCACAGCGTCAGAGGAGGCATGCTTTCCATAAACACCGTTTGTGAAGCGTCTACGGAATGAAACGGTTGATCAACCCGATTTCATCGATGTCGGTACGATGAAAGAGGCGGGCCGCAAATTCGGCCGATTCGTCGACGTCCATATCCTCCAAAAAATGCTGGATTAATTTGGCCGGATATTCAGGGTCGTGCTCCCCAACTTGATTTGGTCTCCGGCGGCGAGGGATTGCTCGCCGACCTGACGGCCGTTGACGAAGGTTCCGTTCGCGCTTCCCAGGTCTCGGATCAGGAAGCCGCCTCGGGAAATGACGAGCTCGGCGTGCCGCTCCGAAACCATATCGTCGTGAAGGACCAGCGCGTTCTCGCCGGAACGGCCGATCGATGTCGGGCCCCGGACGTGGAAACTCTTCGTCCCTCCGTCCGAGTAAACGACGTCCAGGACGGCATAGACGGGAGCGGATGCCGCCGGGCCCGCCGGCCTCCGGTTCCGAACGACCAGAATGGCCACGACCAGGGCCGCGGTAAGAACCGCCAGCGCAGCCAGTACGATCGTCATCCAGTTGGTCCGGCTGGGGATATAGACATAGCCGCCGCCCCCTCCGCCGCCGAGGGTCACGCCTTGGTTCGCCGACTGGATGGCGGAAGAAAAAGCCTTGGTGAGCTGGTCGATGTTCTGGGCCGAGCCGGAGATTCCCCCGCCGGCTTTGGCGATCTCGTCCAGGACCGTCTGCTGATCCGCCGTCACCTGGAAACCGACGGTGGAGACGGTGATGGGCAGCTTCTGCCGTCCGGGAAGGATGGGCTTGTTCATGTCGACGGGGACGAAGACCGGGGCGGACGCGTTCTGGGCATAGAGCGATGGAAACAGCTGGAACCGGCCCAATTCCCGGAGCAAGCGGGCGACGCCTCCGGGATTGGCCGGAAAGACGCTTTGCCGGATATTTTCCGCCGCCTTGACCGGGTTCTCCGAACAGTCGTTCTGGCCGTCGCAGAGCAGGATGATCAGTCCCGACTGGCCGTTGCCGTAGGCCAGAAGTGCATGGCGGGCCTGGTAAAGGGCCGGGGACATCGGCGTCGAACCGCCGGCAAAAAGGCCGTTGATGGCCGCCCTCAACATCATCGAATCCTGGGAGAAGCCGAACAGGCTGAAGGTGTCGCCGCAGCTTCCCGAATAGGGCATGACCCCGATTTCGACGCTTCCCCCGGACATGGACCCGAGCTCACTGAGGAGTTTTTCCAGGTCGGCCGGAATCTTGACGTGGATAACGCCGTTCTTGATGTCGTCCAGGATCTTCTGCCGGTATGCGATTTTCTCGTCGATCCTCTTCTGGACGTCATCCGCCGTCAGTTTTTTGCCGTTGACCCAGAAAGGAAAGCCCTGGTCGACCAGGGCCTTCAACGCGGCCAGGTCTTCGGGCGAATCTTTGTCCAGCTTCTCCTGGAATTGGCGGTCCTTGACCTTGCTCTCGCTCATGGAGGCCATGAAGGAACGGAACATCGACCATTTGGCTTTGTAGGCGTTCTCCATGCTGTTGCCCCAGTAGGCGGAATCCTGCCACTGGTCGTTTTTGTCCAAGGCCCATTTTCCCCAACTCCGGTCGAACATCATCTTGTAGTACGTAAACTCGTGCATCGTCATTCCGCCCGGATTGGGAACTGAGAAATTCGACCCGGGGAACCCGGCTTTAGGATCGTCGTACTGGAAGTCGCCGGGCACGTTGCCCGAGTCGGTTCCGATCTGGCCGCCGGCCAGGTCGGCGTTGTACTTTTCCTTCATCCCCTGGTACATCTGGGCCAGGCGCTGGTGGGCGATGACCTGGTTCTTGTCGAACGAGGTGACCTCGATGTCCGGGACCTCGACGGGCATGTCGCCGACGACCTCCCACTTCATTCCCTTGTCCTTGGTGTACGTGACCTTGCCGTTGGCGTCCACCGTGATCGTCGTATCCCCGTACGTTCCGGGTTTGATCATGGACATGATCTGGTCGTCGGTCATGTTGTTCGCTTCGCTCGGCGTATTGAAATCGATCCAGCGGTCGTTCTGGCCGGTGGCGGGATTTTGGAAATTCGTGATTTTGGCGGAGGAAAGACTATCCAGAAACCCCTTGTCCTGGTAGGCGCGGTTGCCGTCCTTGGAAAGCCCCGTCATCATGGACAGGGTCATGTCGTCCACTTTGTTGGAGATCAGCGTTTGAGCGATTCCGTCGCCGATGGCCAGACCGATGGTGCCCGCTATGGCGACTCCCGGGCCTCCCCAGGCGCCGAATTTGGGGGTGAGGAGCTTTCCGGCGACGTAGTTGACTCCCTCCATGGCCCCGAAGGTCTTCGCCGTTTGAATCGCTTCGTCGTATTTCCCTTCCTTGAGGAGGCTGTTGAATTCATAACCGACATAAATATAGGCGCCGTATTGGGCAACCTTGGCGAAGGTGTGTCCGGGGTTGGCCTTGGCGTATTCCCACATCGTCTTGGCGTCGGAGATCACGATTTTCGAGGGGATCGTCGAACCCGGGCTGGGCAGTTTGCCTTGAGCGGCCAGTTCCTGCTTGGCGCAAAATTCGACGGATTGTTCATTGGCGACCCAAGGTTTTTTCGCCAGCTTATCCGAAAGGACGGCGGCCATGTCGTCCTGGCCCTGGGAAACCTGTTGGACCATTTTCTTGACGGCTTCTTCGCCGTGAAGCTGCCGATAATTGTGGAGGGCGCCCTGGGTGTCGTCGAGCAGGTCCGCCACCTGGGCTCGGATCGCGTTCGCCCCGGCCTTGTCCCCACGCTGGAAAGCCTCCGTCCAGGCCTGCTTGAGGGTCCCGTACTTGTTCATCTGGTTGGCCAGCGATTGTTCCCGGGCGAACTGGGCGAATTGATCGAATTTGGATATGACGGCCTGGTCGGCGGCGGCGAGGGTCTGGCCGGCCTTGGCTTTCTTTCCGACGGCTGCCAGATCGTCGATGTAGCCTTTCCAGGGCGTCCCTTCGACTTTCACTCCCGCCCCCTGCAGCACTTCCTGGTAGCGGGGTCCGTACTTGGCCATCAGCATGGCCGTGTCCTCGGTGGCCGCCGTTTGGAGGCCTTTTTCCAATCCCTTGCGGGCCTGGTTTAGGGCCAGCTGGCGTTCGAAATCGGACTGAAGCCCGAAGTTGTACCCCAGGCTCTTGAGCGAGGTGCGGTCCATGGTCACGCCCAAATTCTGGAGCTCGGCCGGGCTGCAGGAGGAAAGGTTGCGCATGGCGTCGTTCACCTTCGTGGCGTCGTCGAGCATATCCAGGTCGACGACCTTGCCGGCCTTGTCCACGTATTCCCGGACCCATGTGCCTCCGGATTTTGTCCGCATCCAGTCCAGGTTGCTCGTGGGGCCGCTGAATTTTTCGAAGGTTTCGGGCAGCATGCCGGAGGGCAGTTTTTCCATGGTGTAGCGGCTGGATTCGAGACAGCTTTCGGTCGTCGCCAGAAAATCGTCCCCGTAGGTCTGAGCCAGCTGTTTGTGCAGTTTCACGGCTTCGTCCGCCTTATCGGCCGCGCCGAGATAAATAGCGTCATGGTCGGAGGGTTTGAGAGTGTACAGTCCCCCGAATTCGGGATTGGCCGGCGTCTTTCCGGGGAGGACGTACTTCAGGCCGCCGCCCAGCTGCTCGTTGACTTTGGCGGCGATGGAATAATGCATCTTCTCGACGAGCGGGCTGAGCCGTTTCATCAGGTCGCTTTGCTGCTCGAAGGCCAGTCCCTCCATCAACTTGTTGCAGTTCTGGAGAATCTTCCCCATTTCCTTGGCTTCGGCCGTGTTGACCCAATTCCGGATGTCCTTCCCCAGGACCTGCTGTAATTTTTCCAGAGCGGCCAGGTTTTTGTCGAATGCCTGGGCGATGGGGACGGGGATGGCGGGCGTATGGGGACCGACGACGACGGGCGGCGTCGTACCGCCGGGCTGCGGGGCGTTCGGATCGACCGGGGGCGTCGTGGCTTTCAAGGCGCCGGCGATGGCCTTGATGGCTGCTTCCTTGGCCTGGTTGATTTTTGTGTTGTCGGCCATCGAGCCGGAAACATCCATCAAAAGGAGGATGGACAGCTTGACGGCCGGAGGTTTCACCTGCGGCACCGGGGCTTGGGGCAGCGCTTGGGTCTGGCCCGCGACCTGGGGCGGAATCTGGGTTTGCCCCTGCCCCTGTCCGTGAAGCGTCGGGAAGGGAATGATTCCCAGTAGCAGAAGAAGGGATCCGAGCCCCATCGCCAGGACGACGCGGCTCGATTTTTTCCTGAAATCGGCTCTTTTTCCAGTCAGGTTATTTTGAAGCATTTTTCCCTCCTCCATCGGCGATTAGTTCACCCACTTCGATACCGCGCCGCCGTCCGTCCCGGCGGGACGCTGAGCCGGGCCTTCCGTTGGTCAAAGCAAAGGGACCGCTGCCGTTGAATGGATAAAAATTCAGTTTTCGGATCCATCCTCCCGGCGGGTTTTCGGCTCGACGGCCTCATTCCTACACCTGGCGGAAGCATAAATCGAGGCTCGGTACCTGTCAAGGACGGCTCGAAAACGGAGAGCGGCCTCCGCTCCGTCCAAGAACCGGAAATTCCACCGGTTCGATCCGATATCAGATCCCGTCCGTCGCGGGCGGCCGCTTGGTTTGGAGGATAAGGATTTGATTTTTCGCGCAACGAGACGATC
>Ga0315294_10005894_pt1 | contig 13451 bp, 12 predicted proteins | sample YL17G13_40_MG_FD_203626 | JGI IMG/M metagenome (GOLD analysis project Ga0315294, IMG submission 203626) | Sediment microbial communities from Yellowstone Lake, YNP, Wyoming, USA - YL17G13_40 | ecosystem: Environmental > Aquatic > Freshwater > Lake > Sediment | place: USA: Wyoming | collected... | reverse complement strand
GCGGAAAAAGTGGCCCTGCAGCCAGCATCCGTAGGGGCGGTTCGCGAACCGCCCTTACACCGGTCTCGCAAAGTGAATATTTCCTTCTTACCAACATGTTGGTTTTAGTTGGGCGCTAAGCGCCTAACGGAAAATTCATTTGAAAAATCTTTCTGGCCCCTCAAAAAAACAAAAAGCCGGACTACCGATTGGGAAAAATCACCGCCATGGTAATCCGGCTTCGATGGGTTATGCGGTTACGCTGATTCTGCGGCAACCGGGCTGTCCCGTGGATTTTAAAAACTAAATCCACTAAACGCAGCTTGTAGGCAATGGCTGTCGGCTGCTTTTGGAAGACCGGATCTTCGGCCTTTCCTGGGACCCATGGCTTTCCGTCCTCCGATTACTCGGAGTTTGGCTTTGGCGCAAAACTCCCTTTTCTCTCTTATGAAGCAAACCCTATGCCATTGGGCTAAAGCGGAAAAACTATCGGCTAAACTCCATAACCATTCAATATTATTTATTTTTTAATATGATCCCCTTTTACCTGGAATTTGTTACCCCGCCTGCCATTTAATAGCCCCAGTAGGGTTTTTGACATATTTGATGGTATTTGTTAACCAAATTGAGCTAATTTAAAACTAAAATAATCATAATTACGCATAATTATGTATCTTTTCTGGGTCTGCCAAGGGACAGGAAATTCTTACCGCTTATTTTTTTCACCCGCCGATTTAGTCAACAATCTCCCCAGTCATCCCCGGAATCCCTTTCCGAAAAAGCTTTTCATCAATTAGATCTATGCTATAATCCATCAGGGTTCTTGAAGTGGGAACCCTTCATGGAAAATCGTTCTGCTCTTAGTGCTTCGATTCGCAAATACAGACACGTATTCTCAAGCGGGTCATTGATACAATTGCTCACTCAGCACTGAGTCCAGAGTAAATAAATTCGTTACCGAATTTATGAATTGGTGGACTTAGCCTTCAGCTTTGCAGGTTCCAGGGTGGGCGCCTTTGGGGAGTCATGAACTTCGGAGTGGTATGGGGAGTGGTTTGATTGGATTCAAGGAACATAATTCCTTATTCCTTGCCGAAATATGGGTTGATATCTTTAAAAAATGAATTTCAAGCTTTCCCCCCTCCGCTTTTTTATCCGCGAATGTAACCGAGATTAGCCTATCGATACACCCTCAGCTTCTGGACAGGGGAAAAATCTGGGTTTTGGAGAATGGATAGAAAAAAAGGACTTTTCATTTTGGGCTTGCTGGCTCTCTTCCTTCTGATCTGCCATTGTGGGGGAGGCGGCAACGGAGGGGGCGGCAGCGATACATCGGGGACCATCAAACTGGCCTGGGACGCCAGCTCCGACCCGGCGGTAACCGGATACTGGGTTTACTACGGGACCCGAGCGGGGATCTATGAAAATTACCGGGACACCGGCCCCGTCTCCTCCAACCCCGTATCCTTTACCCTCACCGGGCTGGCTTCAGGACAAACCTACTACCTCGTGGTCACCGCTTACGATACCTACCGGAATGAAAGCGACTTCTCCAACGAAGTGAGCGGCACCGTTAAATAGTTTCCTTCCGCCTTTTTTCTCTCGCCCGCTTCGCTAGAGCACGCAGAGTTCGCAGAGACGAATAATATTTGGCCAAATACAAAGAAATAATTCGATAGGCCGTTTATTTGAACGGGTCTTCTCTGCGGTCCCTGCGGGCTCTGCGAGAGACAAAGCTTTTATCTCTCGCCTGCTTCGCTAGAAACGCAGAGTACACAGGGAAAACCTGAATATTTGTCAAAATACAAAACCAGGATAAGTTTGGTTATTTATTTGCGGGGCTTTAACTCTGCGGGGGCTGCAAGGAAATTGCTTTGGTTTATTTTTTATTTCTTAGTTTCCACCTGGCGACCAAAGCCAGGGCCACCAAGGCGGCTCCCAGAAGGATCAGCGTGGAAACTTCCGGAATCTGGTAGCTTATTATCGTTCCCGGGGGGAAAAATTTGTCAACCAAAATAGCTGCTCTCCTGCGCTGTAAATTTGATGAATTATTTCGTATTTGCCCTTAACGCTTCATCCGTGTTGATCCGCGTCCCATTAAATCTTTTCTCTTTGACTATACCCCTTTTTCTAATTTTTTCAATCTATTCCAAAATTAACTCAGAAATATTATAATGCACCCACCTACGGATGCCGGATCGGTCCGTGATTACAACCAAAATGCGAAAGGACGGAAACGATGGGAGCACCGCATATACTTTACGAGGTTTCGGGGAACGTTGCTCTTCTCACCTTGAACCGACCCGAGGTGAGAAACGCCTTCAGCGCGGAGATGATCCGGCTGTGGCGTGAATACCTGGAAAAGGCCCATGAAGACGCCGGCGCGCGGGTCATCGTGGTCACCGGCAAGGGCGATACTTTCTGTTCGGGGGGGGACATCCGGGACATGGCGGAAGGAAAGCTCCAGTCCTGGGAGATGAAAAGATTTCTCTGGGAGGGGGTGCACCGCATCGCCCTGACGATGGAGGACCTGGACAAACCCGTCATCGCGGCCATCAACGGGGCGGCCATGGGCGCGGGGTTGGATATGGCCCTCATGTGCGACCTGCGCATCTGTTCGGACCGGGCAAAGCTGGGTGAGTCGTACATCCTCATGGGGCTGGCCCCGGGGGACGGCGGGGCCTATTATCTCCCCCGGCTGGTGGGCCCGGCCAAAGCTCTGGAATTATGTCTCACCGGAGATGTCGTTACCCCCCAGGAAGCAGCAGCCATGGGAATGGTGAACCGCGTGGTTCCCCACGAGCATCTCATGGAGGAGACGATGAACCTGGCCGCCAAAATCGCCGCCAAGCCGCCGCTCGCCATCCGCATGACGAAAAGGGCTGTCTATCAGGGATTGACCAGCACCCTCCGGGCTCACCTGGACTACATCTCTTCCCATATGGGGCTCCTGTCTGAGACGAAAGACCACCGGGAAGCCGCCCGGGCGTTTCTGGAAAAGAGGAAGCCGGTTTTTGAAGGGAAGTAATATGATAAAAAAAGCCCGCTGATTCATCGAACCAGCGGGCTTCCCAATTCCCCGATTTTTTAAATTCTTACTTCCTTCTCCGAACCGCCCACACCCCCAACAACCCAGCGCCCAGCAGCAGCAATGTCCCGGGTTCAGGCACAGGAACGCCGTTATTGAACCACGATATGTGGCTCACACCCTGTTGTTGTTCTGGGTGATCCAATATGTTAGAGCCATCGTTTTCATAGGCGATCCAATAGTTACCATATTTTACAATAGCGTAAGTCCAGGCGAATCCAGGGTTATAGTGGGATAAGCTCTTGGGACCATCAATAAATTGCACTCTATTGTAGGCATAACTCCAAGCTGCATCGTATTCGAATCCCAGAAGTGCTTTCAACCACGCCGTTTCCGTGGCATCACTTGCGTTATTAAGCTGGCTGTTGCCATATGCATTATAGTCATTTCCACCCCAGTAGGGTGAAATTTGGTTTTTATCACTGGGGGGATTTAATGGATTATCTAGGTCGACTACCAACATGCTCGCTACTGCGGGAGTAGCTGCCAATATCCATAATAAGGCTAAGTAATAAATGAGCTTTTTCATCCTTATCCTCCTCAAATACAATTTTTGCTTTAGCGATACTATTGTTCTCTATATATTCAAAAAATATGCCAGGAAGAAATCAGTTATGGAATTTTTTCGTAAATCTCATAATATATCAACTTAATTGAAGATATTTTTCCTTTTAGATAATGTTCTAACCTATTCCCCTTAGTAAAAGCGTAAAACCGTAAAACTTCTTTACGATTTTGGCGTTTTTATGCTTGAAATTATAATCTTCCCAGCCTCATCTCTCATTTTTTGAAAATTTTCAAAACCTTATCTTATTGAAATCATTAATTAATTTATGCGCGCTGGCCAATAAAATTTAATCGATGGTTTTTAAAATCTTTTTCCCCGCCTCCCCAGGCTTTCTGTTTTCCTCTATCCTATGAGCTATCAGCTATCAGCCATCAGCCTGCCGTTCCCCGCGTCAGTCTTTTTCTCGTTCCTCGAACCTCGCACCTCGCTCCTGTTTTTTCCCGGCAACCGGCAATATGGACGCTGCACTATTTTTCCCTTATCCATTCCGCAATCTGAGAAGGTGCATCCGGCGAGCGGTAACCAGTCTTTCATTCCGCAATCCGCATTCCGCATTCCGCATTCTAAGGACCCTGCTCCCTGACTATTTCCTCTCAATCCCCAGCTTCTCCATCAACTCATAGAGCGTCGGCCGGCTTATGCCCAGGGCTTCGGCCGCGCGGGTCACGTTATCCTTGGTCTTGGTCAGGGCCTTCAGGATCATCTCTTTTTCCATCGCCTCTCTTGCTTCCCTCAGGTTCAGGAATTCATCCCTGGCGTGCTGCATTCCCAACTCCAGGTCAGCCGGGCTAATCTTGTTTCCCTCGGCCATGATCACGGCACGCTTGATCCGGTTTTCCAGTTCCCGCACATTCCCCGGCCAGGAGTAATTCTCAATGGCCCTCATGGCCTGGTTGGTGAAGCCGGTGATTTTCCGCTTGGCCTCCTCCGCGTAGCGGTTCAGAAAAGTTTTGGCCAGCATGAAAACATCCCCTTCCCGGTCGCGCAGGAGGGGCATTTGAACGGAAACCACGGCCAGCCGGAAATAAAGGTCCTCCCGGAAGGCCGCGGTTTTCATCGCCTGCTTCAGGTCGCGGTTCGTGGCGGTGATGACCCGGGCATCCACCCGGATCTGCTCCCTTCCGCCGATGCGCTCGATCACCTGCTCCTGGAGGTAGCGGAGCAGCTTTACCTGCAGGCCGAGGGAAAGCTCCCCGATTTCGTCCAGGAAAAGGGTTCCTCCCCTGGCGGCCTCGATCCTCCCCTTCCTCTGAATGTGCGCTCCCGTGAATGCCCCTTTCTCGTGGCCGAAGAGCTCGCTTTCCAGGAGTGTTTCCGGGATGGCCCCGCAGTTGATCACGACAAAGGGACCTTCTTTCCGCGGGCTCAGCCGGTGGATGGCCTGGGCCACGAGCTCTTTTCCGGTCCCGCTGTCCCCCACGATGAGGACGGGAGCGTCGGTGGTGGCTACCTTGCGGACGATGGAAAAGACTTCCTGCATTTGAGGGCTCCCGCCCAGCATTCCCTGGAAACCCTCTTCCCCGATCTGCCTTTGCAGAAAATGGTGCTCCCGTTCCAGGGAGGCAATGTAGAAAGCCCTCTTCAGCACCACTTTGAGCTCGTCGATCTCGACGGGCTTGTACAGAAAATCATAAGCCCCCTCCCCCACCGCCTTGAGGGCGTGCTCTTTTTCGCCGCGCCCGGTGATGATAATCACTTTGATGAAGGAATCCGCGGAAAGCATTTCGGAGAGGGCCGCGAATCCCTCTTCCACATGCGCCGGCCGGGGAGGGAGCCCGAGGTCCAGCGTGACCACCGGAGGCTGTTCCTTGCCCACGATCTCCATGGCGCTCCCCCGGTCTCCGGCCAGGAATACCTGATAATCCTGCGCCAGCGCCCATTTCATCTGGGTGCGTATGTCTTCCTCGTCGTCGACGATCAAAAGCTTGGGGAGCAGGGGGCTGGGTGCAGGGTGCAGAGCATTCAAAGAATTTGGATCTTCCATAAACGTCTCCTATCGAATTTTAGGATTTGTTTGAAAAGAACGTGATGGATCATTTTTCAGGAGTTATTCGCAGATTGGCAGAGCCCTAACCGAGAGCCAGGATTTTTCTTAGGGCCACTATCCTGCCAGAAATCCCCCCTGCCCCCCTTTAGGAAAGGGGGGTTGGGGGGGATTTCAGAGACGGTCCGGCCAAACACGATTTTTAGCTTTTAGCCTTCCAACGAGCAACCAGCAACGAGCAATGAGTAACGAGTAACCAATAACGAGTTTTTTTGTATTTGCCTCAAGGCCGGAGGCCGCTCCTCGAGTCACGCCCTGGCGTGACGGTCCTCAAGCGAAGCGATCTTTTCTTTTGTCCCCTGCCCCCTGAATTCAAAACCGGCAACGGGCAACTGGGAACTTGCTTTTTTATCCTTTTCATTCCGCAATCCCCATTCCGCATTCCGCAATCTGAAGTCCCTACCCCCTACACCCTATTCCTGCCCTTACACCCTACACCCTACCCCCTACACCCTGTTCTTTATAGGTATTAGCACTTTAAAGGTGGTCCCCTTCCCCTCCTGGCTCTCCACTTCGATCCTTCCCTGGTGGGCTTCGATGATTTTCTTGCAGTGGAAAAGGCCGATCCCCATCCCCTGCTTTTTCGTGGTCTGGAAGGGCCGGAAGAGGTGACGGTCCATGAAGTCCCTGGACATCCCGCAACCGTCATCCGCGATGGAAAGGACCGCCCAGTTCCCCTGGGCAGCGGTGGAAACCCGGATGTTCCCCCCGTTCTCGATGGCCTCGTTGGCGTTCAAAAAGAGGTTGATGAGAACCTTCTGGAACTGTTCGGCGTCCAGCCTTACCTTCGGGAGAGGCCGCAGATCGGCGGCCGGTTTGGCCTTGAGCAGCCCGTCCAGGCCGCCCAGGACGTTTCTGACCGCCTCGTTCAAATCCGTCTCCTGGAGTCGAAGCTCCAGTTTCTGGCTGAGGAGCGAGAGGCGGTTGCACATTCCGTTGATTTTTTCCAGGCTCTGTGAAATGGTTTTCAGGGCGTCATTGCGGAATTCGGGATTGTCGAAATGAACCGGCAGGTTCTGGGTAACCAGGGAAAGCCGGGAGGCCAGGTTTTTCAGGTCATGCATGAAGAAGGCCGACATGACCTGGAAAGCCTCCATTTCCCTGGCCTGCTGCAGGCGTTCCCCCAGACGGAGGGTCAGGAGATTGGCGGCGGCCTGGTCGGCCACGGTCTTCAGGAGTTCGCGATCTTCGAAGGGATAGGCTTCTCCCGCGATCCTGGCCCCCACGGTGAGGATGCCCACCAGCTGCCCGGCGGCGCTCAAGGGAACGCACAGGTCAGCCCTCCCCTGTTTCAGCGACTCGTTCAGGATCCGCTTCAGATCCTCCACCCATCCGTCCGCCGATTCCCGAAGATCCACCGGCTGGGTCTGATGACCCAACGCCTCGATCACCGCCTTGGCCTCTTTTCCGCCGATTTTCGGGCTCTCTCCTTTCCCCGGCGCAGGGGCCGTGGAACTGCCCAGGGAAAGAACTTCCTCCTGCTCATCCCACAGCCAGATGCTGACCGAGAGGACTTCGAGGGTCTCCGACACCATGCGCGCGATGTTCCCGCAGAGGTCCTTTATGCCGGTCAAAGAAGCGGTTCGCTCCGTGAAACTGGCCCAGACCCTCGGGTAATCGTACCGGGGCCGTTTGAAATGCCGGCTGATGAGGCGCTTCCTCTGCAGGCGCAGACGATCGGAAAGAAGAAAAACGGCCAGCCCAAGGATGGCCGCAAAGACCAGAAAGGTTATGACCGCGGGATCCTGGGTCCCCCGGAAATAATAGACAACCCTGGCCGCCACCCCCACGGAAATGAAATAGATCCCCACCAGGAGGACGGTGACCGAGTTGTAAAGAACGGTGTGGGAAAGGTAGAAATCGAACTTGAGCAGCCTGGCCCTGGCCAGAGACCGGGCCATGAGGATATTGGCGATGAGGAGGGCCCCCGTGTTGACCACCTGGATATCGACTTCCAGGAGGGAGAAGAGGACGATCTGGCTGCCGGTGTAGATGCGGGCGCCGAAGATGCTGGCCATGCCCAGGACCAGGAACTTGACCTGCCAGCGGGTGTGTCCCACGGAATAGCGCAGGGTTCTTTCCAGATTCATCAGGACCAGGACTGCCACGATCAGGCAGAAAACGTGGAGGGCGTATCCCGACCACCCGATGGGGACGAACACCCGGGAATATTCATCATAGATCGGGGAACGAACAAAAATCTCCTCCGGGAATATGATTAAGAGCGCCAGCGGAAGGGCGAAGACGCCGATGATCGTCCATTTCCACCGGCTCAGAAACTCCCGGTAGTTGGCCCGCCCGAAACTCAGGCTGAATATGAGCCAGATCCCCGGGATCAGGGCGAAGGGGATCATCTGGTAGCGCTGCCAGGGGGTCACCTCGGTGTAGGAGAGGTCGTAGAACATCAACCCGGTCAACCCCGCCTCCGCGGCCAGCACCACCATCCCCCCCGCGAAGACCCGGTGGACAAAGGACCGGGGGTCCCGGTAAAGGACCCAGACGGCCATCCCCGCCGAGGCGATCACGGCCAGGTAAGAGATGAAGGTGTTGATGTCCATGCCTGGTTAGGGTTGAGGGATCAGGGTCGAGTGTTCAGTGTTCGGTAGGGCAATCAGTGCCGCCTGTGAAACCCGCCGGTCTTTTATCCTTTCAATTTTCATTTACGGTATGGAACCAAAAATAATACAGGATACAGGAGTCAGGAGTGGGAAAACAGGATAACAAATCGAGTAATAAGAAACGGCTATTCCTTTCGTCCTTCCGCGCTCCATGCTCCTTGCTCCCTGCTCTCTGCTTTGTTGGCTGGCCTCAAGCGAAGCGGTCCTCGAGGCCGAAGGCCGGTCCTCGAGTCATGCCCCCGGCATGACGCTCCTCAAGCGAAGCGATCTTTTCGTTTACCCCCTGCCCCCTGCCCCCTGCCCCCTGCCCCTTGCCTTCTCAGCGCCCAGAGGGCGAGCCCCAAAAGGCCCAGCGCCGGAATGAAGAAAATGAACCCCCCGGACTGGTGAAGGAAGCTGCCGGTCAGAAATTTGGGGTCCACATAGGCTCCCAGCAGGGAAAGGGTGATGATTCGAATTCCATTCTTAAAGACGGTCACCGGAAAGACGAAGACCGCCAAAGCCGCCTTCTTCCACAGCTTGTCCAGGAAAAAATGACCCGCCAGAATGCTGGTTATGAATAAGGCCAGGCTCGACCGGATCCCGCTGCAGACTTCCGCCACTTCCACGCTGATCCCCGGCAGGTGAAAGACAAATCCGTCCCGCGTGTAGGGAACGCGGCTCAGGCCGAACAGAACATCGGAAATCTCGGTGGAGGCAACCTGGAGGGCATAAATGATCTTCTGCAGGATCGCTCCGGGGATGGGAATCATGAAAACCAGGAATAAAAAGGGAAAGGGGTACTTTCGAAAGGCCTCCCAGCCGTAGAGCAGGATGAATCCCCCGGTCCAGAAAACAACGGCGGAGAAGACCCAGAGGGCCACAAGGTCGTTTTCGCTGAATCTGGCGCCCTGGCTCATCACCAGCAAATAGAGGGCGATCCCTCCGAGGACCCCAACACCCCCCATCCCATAAGCAGGAGAAGGGGTTCCCAGAAGTTCTTTCCTCTTTGAATAAATCAGATAACCGGTGACCAGGGGGATCAGGATGATATGGGAATAATACTCTCCCCGCAAAGCGGACCCCATCAGGTCTCTGAGCGGCTGAAAGACCAGGGCCAGGGCAACGAGCGTGAAGCCGCCAAAAGCCAGGAATCTCTTATCCATCATCAAGCCACACTCCCCCGAAAAATAAAATCTCCCTCCCGCAAAGTCCTCAAGGATCGCGGAGAAGACTCAAAAATGAATAACCTCAAAGATCTTAATCTTGAATTTTGAGGAATTAAGCTTTCCCTGTGAGCTCTGCGTGCTCTAGCGAAGCGGGCGAGAGGAAAAAGAGGATTCAGGCCTCAGGTTTCAGGATTCAGGATTCAGGATTCAGGCGCCAGGAGCGAATCTTTCATTCCGCATTCCGAATTCCGCATTCCGAATTCCGCAATCCGCAATCGGAGAACGAGCAACCAGCAACGTGCAACGTCTTTTCAGTTTTTACCGCCTCAAGCGAAGCGCTCCTCAAGGCCGGAGGGCACTCCTCAAGCGAAGCGATCTCTGCGAACTCAATCATACCCGGCTGGATTGCCGGATTGCCAGCGCCAGGCGTCGGCGCACATCTCCCCCAAACCCCTGGTGGCCTGCCAGCCCAGTTCGCGCCGCGCCAGGGTGGCATCGGCGTAGGAACTGGCCACATCCCCCGGACGACGACCCACGATTCTATGAGGGATCGGTTTCCCGCAGGCCTGGCTGAAGGCGGCAATCGCCTCCAACACGCTGTAGCCGCGCCCGGTCCCCAGATTATACGTGACCAGCCCGGGCCCGGTTCTCAACTTCTCCAGCGCCCGGAGATGGCCGCGGGCCAAATCCACCACGTGGATGTAATCGCGGATTCCCGTCCCGTCCGGGGTCGGATAATCGTTGCCGAACACCTCCAGCTGTTTCAGCTTTCCCACCGCCACCTGGGCGATGTACGGGAAAAGATTGTTGGGAATGCCGTTGGGATCTTCACCGATCCGGCCGCTTTGGTGAGCGCCCACCGGGTTGAAGTAGCGGAGGAGAGCAATCCGCCATCCGGAATCGGCGGCCTGCAGATCACGCAGAATCTCCTCGATCATGAGTTTTGTCCTTCCATAAGGATTCGTGGGGGATACGGGAAAATCCTCGGTGATGGGGACGGTGCGGGGATTTCCGTACACCGTGGCCGAAGAACTGAAAACCACCGTCTTCACCCCGAATTCTTTCATGACTTCGCAAAGCGTCACGGTGCCGGTGATGTTGTTGTGGTAATAACGCAGGGGGATCCGGATGGATTCGCCCACCGCTTTCAACCCCGCGAAATGGAGGACCGCTTCGATTTCGTGGCTGCGAAACACCGCGGCCAGCGCCGTCCTGTCCAATAGATCCGCGCGGTAGAAGCTCAGGGAGCGCCCGGCGATCTCTTGCACCCGCTTCAAAGATTCCGCTTTGCTGTTGCTGAGATTGTCAACGGCCACCACTTCATGCCCGGCCTGCAGGAGCTCCAGGCACGTATGACTGCCGATATAGCCGGCCCCGCCAGTCGTCAATATCTTCATCGGCGTTGGATTCCTTTCTCCATGTTCCCTGCTCCCTGCGTTGTTGCCGGCCTCAAAAAAGGCGGGCGAGAGAAAAAAGTCTTGTCTCTCACCGAGCCCGCAGGGATCGCAGAGAAGACCCGAATATGAAAACCTATAAGACCTTTGGTTTGCATTTTAAAAATGTTGTGCTTTCTCTGTGGCCCCTGCGGCCTCTAGCGAAGCGGGCGAGAGAAAAAAGCCGTTGCCTCTCGCAGAGCCAGCGGGGATCCCAGAGAAAACACAAAAATGAATGACCTGGAAGGCCCAGGTTTTGTATTTTAGAAATATTGTGCATCCTCTGTGAGCTCTGCGCCTCTAGCGAAGCGGGCGAGAGATAAAGAAGGATTCAGGCCCCAGGCCTCAGGATTCAGGCGCCAGGAGCGAATCTTTCATTCCGCATTCCGAATTCCGCAATCCGCAATCGGAGAACGAGTAACCAATAACGAATAACGTTTTCCAATTTTTACTGCCTCAAGCGAAGCGCTCCTCAAGGCCGGAGGCCGCTCCTCAAGTCACGCCTTGGCGTGACGGTCCTCCAGCGAAATTCAGTAATTAGGGACGGTAAATGCGCAGGCCGGAAATGGTAGCGATTCTATCGAAATCATTATCCTGGTGGAGTAAAAATAGGCTATGGTCTAGCGCGGTTTGAGCGATCAAACAATCGATTGTTTTTCTGATTGTAATCCCCTCTTTCCGACAGGTCCTGTATAACTGGGCCGCTCTTACGTAGCCTTCAGGGGATTGAAGACTGTATATTGGAAAATGAAGCAGATGGATCTTAGCGGACTCGAACTCCTCGTTGTTCTTGAAACCTTGCAGTGTTTCGGCGAGTATGACATTGCTTATGCAGACAGGATCTTCAGCCTCGATCATTTTGTGGAGGCACCCGGCTCCAGGACTGTTTATTCCGTTGAAAAAATCGACCCAAACCGAAGTATCAACCAGGATTTCCAAAACGCCCCTCTCTCATTTCATTCAGATCCCCCTCCCAGTGCAATTTCCCCGCAAGCTTCAATATTTCTTTTCTCTCTTTGTGTTTTATCAGTTCCTGCAGGGCATAGTTGATAACTTCCTTCTTTGTTTTTAAGCCTGTGTAATTTTTTGCTTTTTTCATTATTTTCTCATCAATTACTACATTTGTGCGCATACTTCCCTCTTTTTATACACCATTTTTTAGCTCTTTAGACACATGATACCCCATTATTATGCGTCTGTCCATCAATTAGCTTCTTCTGCTCGATCCCAGCCCTCCTGCCCTGCCCCTTTTATTTATGCCCCTACCCTAGAACCCGGTTTTGCCCAGGCGCCTCTAGCGAAGCGGGCGAGAAAAAAAAGCTTTTGTCTCTCGCAGAGCCCGCATGGTACGCAGAGAAGACCCAAAAATGAATGACCTGGAAGGCCCAGGTTTTGTATTTTAGAAATATTGTGCATTCTCTGTGAACTCTGCGTGCTCTAGCGAAGCGGGCGAGAGAAAAAAGAGGACTCAGGAATCAGGTTTCCAACGAGTAACGATTTTTCCTTTCGTCCTTGCGCGCTCCTTGCTCCACGCTCTCCGCTCTCTGCTTCCATATGCGAAGCGGGCGAGAGAAAAAGTTGACATTTTCCGTATTCCATATTAGCATACCAATAGTAATACATGGAGGAATACGAACATGACTACGATTTCAATTCGTCTCCCCGATAACGTCTTGAACGAGGTGGATAAGATCGCGAAAGATCTGAATGTGCCTCGCACCGCGTACCTGCGCCAGGCCATCCTGGCGATGAACAGCAAAGTCAAAGAAGACAGGCGAAGAGCCCGGGTCATGAAGCTCAGCAGGCGAGTCCGCAAGGAAAGCATGCGGATCAATGCGCAATTCAGCGAGGTGGAACATGACCCCGGCTTTTAAGCACGGGGCGATCTGGTTGGCAAATCTCAACCCGCAAAAAGGGACGAAGCCTGGAAAAACGAGACCCGTCCTCATTCTTCAGGATCAGGCCCTTTTGGATGCCGGACATCCATCCACGATCATCATCCCCCTGACGACGAATCTCATCGACGATGCAGAGCCACTCCGCATCAGGGTCAAAGCCCGTGAAAAGCTGACCCGGGATTCCGATCTGCTCATTGACCAGATCCGTGCCATCGACAACCGGCGAATCACATCCGGCCCCATCGCCAATTTGGAACCTGAACTGATGAAGAGAGTCTACCAGGCCGTTCTGGAAGTTTTCGGGATTAATCTTTTTGCCGCTGATTGACCGGCTGAGGGGAACCAGCCCCTTACCGATTTCCTCGCACAGACTTTCTAGCCCAATCATCTTATCCCGACAACGGCCAACCGGCAAAGTTTCTTTCTCGTGCTTTTTCATTCCGCAATCCGCATTCCGAATTCCGCCTTCTGAGAACTGGCAACCGGGAACCGGCAACGTTCCTTTTTCTATTCTGCCTCAAGCGAAGCGGTCCTCGAGTGCGCCTTGGCGCACGGTCCTCAAGTGACGCCGAAGGCGGAACGATCCTCTTGCGGAGCCCTTGGCTCCCTGTCCTGTTTCCTGATTCCTGATGCCTGATTCCTGACCCCTTGCTCTTGTCAAATGTCAAAACCTGA
>Ga0315294_10005893_pt1 | contig 13452 bp, 17 predicted proteins | sample YL17G13_40_MG_FD_203626 | JGI IMG/M metagenome (GOLD analysis project Ga0315294, IMG submission 203626) | Sediment microbial communities from Yellowstone Lake, YNP, Wyoming, USA - YL17G13_40 | ecosystem: Environmental > Aquatic > Freshwater > Lake > Sediment | place: USA: Wyoming | collected... | reverse complement strand
GAATGTGCAAAACATCCCTAGATACCAACAATTACCTTGCGGTTTCGAACTAATGACGTTATGTATGTTAATTGTTTTCATAGTGTTTCTAATAATTATTACAAATATAAGCAAAGTTTCGTATTAAGTCAAATATTTTATTAATAATCTTTGTCGTCGTTATACGATTTAAGATTTGCGAGTTCAATATTCAATCTCACAACCTCATCGTTTAATAGTTTAATATCTTCCAATCTTTCTTTCAAAACAGAAAATGAATAATTAATTATTTCTTTTTCTGAATCTGTTAAATCTTCTTTTTTTATTAAGAGATAATTTAACACACCGTCAATATATTCTTCTTTGGGGGTTTGGAATAATTTATTTATATTTTCGTCCATAATCGGGATGTGCTTTGAATCCTTTACATCCACTATGTCCTGTGGAGCAAGAAGTAATTGACATAGATAAAATAACAACGGCAAATAGAGTGATTAGTATACTTTTCATATTAGTTGGTTTTAGATTGTTTGACAAAGATACAAAAATATTTCAATACACCAAAATCATTTTAAAAAATTGAATGGTCTCCGTGAGTATTATCCCATTCATCCTGAATATAAGGATTGGTGTTAATAGGTTCGGGTTGGATTGTGTCAGAAATAACACATAATAGTTCCAATCCCTCTGACTGAGCGGAATCCGATTGGTAAATACTTTCACCATATGGGTACTTACTAAAGTAAGCATCAAGAAGATTTACAACTTCCGTTATTTTTTGGTTGTTCCAGTTAATATTATACATTGTTATGGGGGTTTTTAAGAGCCGAGGGCCGGATTCGAACCGGCGTGTGGAAAAATCCATCTTCATTACAAATGAGGTGCAATCGACCATCTATGCGACCTCGGCTTATTATTAGTGTTCCCAACAGGAATCGAACCTGTACCAAAAAATTAGAAGTTTTTTATTCTATCCGTTGAACTATGGGAACAATATTATTTAAATCTTTCTCACTTCATACTTATAACCACTATCAGAATTTTTCTCCATAATGTCTCTCATCTTATCTGCTTCCTCAAAAGTATCAAATTCTAAGACCTCATTATGAGTATCAATTATAATAACCGGCATTTCAACACCTTTATTGTTTTTAATGAATTTTAAAATTACGAACATATTCTACTATTAATTATTGTTTTATTTTGTTTTATTTTGTTTTACAAAGGTAATATAAATTTATCAAAACTACAACACCTTTATATTTTTTTTGTACTCCCGACGGGAATCGGACCCGTGTTCCAAGAATGAAAATCTTGTGTCCTAACCCCTAGACGACAGGAGCATAAACCATTAATTATATAACATACTAATCAATTCAATGTCGATCGGAGCATATTCATTAGTTTCAGTCCAACCTTGATAAAAAATACTATTAGGGTAGTCATAAGTGTCATTAAATAACCCCAACGATTGTGTTAACTCCTCTCTTAGTAAGTGTTTCTTTGCTGATTTTGTAGATGACCTTTCAGTGTCAACATACATACTACCCCCACCTATTGAAACACCACCATCCACAACGAATAATCCATAATTATGTTCAGTTAAACCTATTGATGTTGAGCATATTTCATTATAACCTGATTGACCACCAAAAAATACGACAAAGTTCGACTCGCTCTCATCATCAACAATTTTAATATTAATAGTTTTAATAATATCATTCAACTCACCAACTATCTTATTTAATTCATTCATTAAATAATCAGGTTTATCCCCTTTAACATAAATCTTCATATCCTTTCTCCATCTGTGTGGTTGAAATTTTCCTGACGAAAATTCGGACTTAGTTGCCACACTATTAAAATACTTAACAGATTCATCAGAATACTTCTCAGTATTAATTTCCTGATCGGATTCTTCGTTTAATGCGGTTTCCTCGTTTGATACCACATTGGACGAAGTGGTATCACTCACATAATCGGTATCATCTGACGTAACAACAGATTTATTGTTATTATACGCATACACTCCTAAAGCAATCAATACAACAAAAAGTAAATTTTTCATAGTTCCGTTTTTAGATTAGACCACAAAGTTACAAAAATATTTCAAAGAACAAAATTTATTTAAAACAAAAAACCCACCTCTTTTTGGGAGATGGGTTTGAATATTTTGATTTACCGCAATATTACAACATCTCCCTTCGGGTTAATCTCTCCTCCGTTCTATACGTTGTATTATATGTCTGGTTTAAATTTTTCATATGACAAATGTAGTAATAATAATATATAAGTATATAAGTTTTTAAAAAATTATTTTAACATCTTAAAAACCTTGATGAAGTATAAAGGATCCTTCATTTCATACCTATATACGTTATCCGTAACCAAGTTTTCAATTACAATTGTCTTAGTTGGATATGTAGATATCAGTTTAGTTTGGTATGGTGTTAACCTAAACCAAGCATCAATTTTACAACTCACTCTATTACGAATATTGTAAGTTGAGAATGAGTCAACAGAGGTAACAAATGTAAGCTTACCAGAGTCACTACAATAGTGATTATCTTTGTAAGTAACCTTAAATTCTTGAATATACTGAAACTCTTTACTCATATCAGCATTATCAATAACAGGTTGTACAATTATTAACGAATCCTTATGAATATAAGGAGCAGGTTGCTCACCATATGGTTTAATGTCCTTATTCTCATATGTTTTTATAAATTCACAATGAGAGCAAGGTTCATTTTGACCAATTGGAGCAAAGGACAGAAAAAACATAAGAATCAACGAGGTAATTATGGATAGTTTCATAACAATAAATATCAAGAAAACTTGATAATTTAAAAATTAATATTAAATAATCTTTACATTTATTACACTACTCGTATTATTTTAGATAAATTAATTTTAACTAAACCCCATTTTTAGTTATGGTTAGGATATTACTAAATTGTTTACTATATTTGCGTTAATCAACATAAAATAAAACATAATAGAATGAAATGGAAAGGGTTTTAGTATTAAATTCGGATTATACCCCTCTGAACGTAACTACTATGATCAGAGGATTCAATTTGGTTAATAAAGGTAAAGCGGAGATTCTAAAGGCGGGAGATAAACCCATATTGACAGGGGAACAAACATTTACAAGACCATTAATTATAAGGTTATTTACTTATATTAAATACAGAGTTAAAAATCTTAAAGTTAGTAGAAGTCGTTTATATAAAAGAGATGGACATAAATGTTCATATTGTGGGTCACCAAAGAATTTAACAATAGACCACGTAATACCAAAATCTAAGGGTGGGACAAATAGATGGACTAATTTAATTACCTGTTGCGGGTCTTGTAATAGGAAAAAAGGTAACAAAACACCCGAAGAAGCGGGAATGACATTAAACATAATACCATATGAGCCTTCACTATTTTCGGAGGTGTTTCACAATTCAATCGAAGCGGTATGGAACGAATTTCAAAAAACAATGGGTTTCAAATGAAAAAACTACTTATATCACTTAATTTAATATTACTTTCGTTTGTTGGGTTCTCCCAAAATGATTGTATGGGATTTCAAAGTTCGGTTGTTAATCCCTTACCTGTTGGTGGGGGTTACGCTCCCGGTACTATTGTTCAATATTGTGTTACATACAATAATTGGAATACTAATTTAGGTACTAATTGGTGTGAAGGATTTAACATTACAATCGGACCTGGTTGGGTATCGGGTTCAATAACTTCAGTAACCCTACCAAATAACTTAAATGGTGGAAATGGTCAATGGTTGTGGGTTCCGGGAACATTTAATGGAGACCCAGGTTCATCGGGTGGAGCGGGAAATAACTTTGGACCGGGGTTCTTTTTTGATGAAGATAGTGATGGGATTACAAATAATGATTGGGGTGATTTTGGGACAGGTCCTTGGACTTTTTGTTTTAACCTTACAGTCGGATTGGTCGGAGGATCATCATTATCTCTACAGGTATCGCCCGTTAGTGATGGGTATGCGGGTAGTTGGATTAATCCGGGGTGTAATGGAGAATATCAATATCAATTATCACCCGGTAATACGGTATTAACTTGTATTGTTCCACCTCTTGTAACCCAACTATCAGTTACCGACGCTACTTGTAGTGGATTCGCCGATGGATCCTTTAATGTTGTGGGGTCAAACGGAGTCTCTCCTTACACTTATTATGTAAATGGTGTCGTAACACCAATGCCGGTAAATAATGTTCTTGCAGGGGTTTATGTGGTGTCTTGTGAAGATGATGATGGATGTAATAGTTTATCAATCAATGTTACCGTGGGTGAAAACACAACGGTGGTTAATAATACCTCACAATTACAAGATAATGTTTGTTTTGGGGAATCCAATGGTAGTTTTACAATAAGTTCTGTTAATGGTTTACTACCTTACACATACACATTAAACGGGGGGTCAAATAACACGGGAATATTCACAAACTTAACCACAGGAAATTATGTTGTGAATGTTTCGGATGATAATGGTTGTAATACTAATCATAATGTAACTATATCCGAACCAACCCAACTAACAAACACGATACCCGTTATAACTGACATTGATTGTTTTGGAAATACAAATGGAACAATATCGGTTACTGCCAATAATGGAACTCCCCAATACACATACACCTTAAATGGGGGTTCAAATAACACAGGTAACTTTACAAACTTGGGTGCGGGCACTTACTCTATGAATATCACCGATGATAATGGTTGTCAGATAATCATCCCAAGTATCGTTATATCAGGTCCGGCTCAACCATTACAAGGTAATCTATCTACGGTACAACCAACTTGTTTTGGGTATTCAGATGGGTCAATATCGTCAGTTGTTATTGGTGGAACTCCCCCATATACTTATCTTTGGAATAATTTACAAATCACCCCACTAATAACCAATTTATCTTCGGGGTGGTACCAAGTTGTGGTAACTGATGATAATCTTTGTCAGACAACATTAACTCATCAATTGGGGCAACCTATGAGGATTGATTTAACAGGTGTTAATTCAGAGGTTATTTGTTTTGGTGAGGATGTTTACATATCAGTTAGTCAGATAAATGCTATTACACCATATAATATTGTTTGGACTAACTCCATAAACGCAACAACTAACAATAATGATGTTTGGGTTGTTGCCCCATCCGATGTAACTTATGTATCAACATTAACGGACAATAATGGTTGTATATCAACACATAATTTTAATGTAACCGTAAATCCATTACCCGACCCCTCCTTCACTCAAACTGATATAACAGGATGTAACCCCAAGTGTATTGATTTCTCAATTATAAACCCTAACCCTAATTATATTTACAATTGGACTATGAGCACTGGGTCTGATCGTAGTGGTGATAGTATTAAGTATTGTTATCCTATGAATGGTACTTATGATGTCAGAGTAATTGCCACCACAGATTTGGGATGTAAGGATACCTTATTTAAACCCAATCATATTATAATTAATCTGTCACCTGTTGTTCAATTTTCAATATCACCTGAGAGTATAACTGACATTATGTCACCTTATTTTGAATTTAGTAACTTATCTAAGGACGCAATGTCATATTTTTGGAGTTTTGACGATTCTCAAACATCAACAGATGAAAATACTGAACATACTTATATATCTCCCGGTGAATATTGTGTTAAATTAATCGCCACATCAACTCATATCACGGGAATACCAACTTGTGTTGATTCTATTATAAATTGCGTCATAATTAACCCATTATCAGTTTTATATATACCCAATGCGTTCTCACCAAATGGTGATGGTATCAATGATTACTTCTTGGTTAGTTCGTCAAGGATATATGACTACCATTTAACCATTTTTAATAGGTGGGGAACTACCGTATTTCAAACATACGATTTGGATGCCACTTGGGATGGGACTTATGGTCAAACTATAATACAGGATGGTGTATATTACTATTATGTAAGTTATAGGGATGTGGAAATGAAAAAATATACGAAGAGCGGTACGGTAACCCTATTAAAATAAAAGGGTATCTCTCGATACCCTTTTATTAGATTTGGAACACCCCCCTTTCTTAGATGTTTATACTAAACAGACCTCAAGTCCGAAAAGTCACTTTAATTTCCTAATACTTTATCTTTCATAGTATTAGAAACTTTCTCTAATTTGTCACCGAGCCCACTTGTTAATTTACATACGTGAGGTGTCAAACTAGCCGCCATACTCTTATAAACATCACTTGTTGTTAGCATTTCAACTAACCCATTTCTAATTGTTGACATAAAAATACCATCAAATCCTTTTTCATCCATTAATTTCTTACCATAACCCTCAACAAATGAATGTGCTAAAAATTCTGTGGTAAAATTACAATCTGTAAATAATTTAGGTATCTCAGATAGACTTAATTCACCTGCTGCGGTTTGTAAAACTTCTGAAATATATGAAGTTGGTGATACTCCTAATTTTTCTAAAAACCACTTCATTCCGATTTCTTTAAATGTGTCTAAGAATCCTCCACCAAATAATGAACCCATTGAACTAAAGAACGATTTTTCTTGTTCCATTAATAATTCTTCAGAGAATCCTTGTTTTCTCAATGAAACCATTTCAATTAACATTTTAGATGATACGTCTCTTTGACTTCTTTTAGATCTTGAAGTTATCCCTTCAGAAATAATAGAATATCTACTGATAATAATTTTTTGCTCAGTCAATAAACTTTTTTTATTTTCTTTTGCTTCCAATATATTAGTTTTAATTATTTTTTTTAAATCACTCTCACGTAATCCATATTTACCAACATATCTAGATCTAGATACCAATATTTTTTCTAAGTTTTTTTGAGTTCCTAACATAAATTTATGTTGTGAATTACAAGAGCTTATGTATTGTTTGGAGGCATCAATCATAGCATCATTCTCAACCGGAAATTTGTTTTCTGCGGCGTTTTGATACATATTAATTAATTGTCTACACATTTTTTTATCTGTATTAGAGATACCATTAGTTATTTTATCTTCATTAGTGGATAAAAACGTATTAAATTCATTTGGGGTAAGACTGAAATCTGTTTTCTGAACCATACAGAAATCCGTGGCGAAAGTTTCAGGAAATTTAACTTTAAAGTTAAGTATTTCTGCCGCAAAATCGTCAGTAATTTTAGTATTACACGGAACTTCTACATATTTTATCTTTTTGTATTTATCAATAATAGCCTTTTGTTCAGGCTTTGTTGCCGTCTGTTCACTCGCTTGTAGGTAAACAAAATACTTTCCAGGTTCGGGAAATAAAGACGAATTACCATATGTTTTATCAGCGTGTAAATCTATTTGACTCCATTTACCGTGTTTCAATTCAACGGGGTCAACATCTAATACGACACCATATTTAGCAACTAAACCATCTTTATATTCTTTTTGGTCAGGGGTTAATCTTTCATCTGTTGCCACAATAGGGGTATTTGATATTAAAGACGGACACGACCATTTTTTAGTGACATCGGTTATAATGTTTCTTGCAGTAAAATCAGAATAAAATACAATAGTTTGACCTTTACTATTTTTACCAAACCAAACTGGTTTCCCTAAATAATCATCACTGAATTTTCCGTTCTTTAACCAAGTTGGATAACATCCTTGTTTGCTTGCTTGCAATAATATTTCCTTTGGTGACATATTATTTAGTTTAGATTGTTCTTGTAAATTTTTCATATTTTTCATATTTTTCATATATTAAAATTCTTCGTCGTTAGATACGTCTGTTGATTGAGGTTCTGTTACTACCGGTTCTTGTTGTCCTCCACCACCGGACAAACTACAAATTTTATCTACATCTTTAGCCATAAATGATTTACTTTTGGTTTTTGAAAGTAGAGCAGCCTCGGTATTACCTCCAAATAACCCATCGGATTTAACACCAATACATTCTTGTACCTTATGTAATGGACCGTTAGGGTCTGTTTCTTTACATCCTCTTGAATAAGGGTCGGCACAAACTCTCCATTTAGATTTATTTGGTCCGGGTGGTGGAACTACTGGTGTATCTCCACCGCCCGCCACAACGCATTTTTTTGTTTTCGGATCCATAATCTCACCCTCCTTACAAGGATTTTCGTCTTTAAGTTTTAAAAGGCTATCCTCAACACAATTTCTAATTGGTCTATATATTTTAGTCCACACACTTTCTTCATCAATATCACTATCTAAATCATCAAATAAATCAACATCCGCATTATTTTTGTTGTAGTAATTAACTAAAGCACAAAAATCAGAGGCGGTTCCATTTGTAAGTTGTCCGAATGTTTGATACAATGAATCCTCATCAGTACCCGCCAAAAAACCTAATGTTTCATAATTTATAGCGTCTGTTATAGCGTCGGCCATATTTCTAATTTCTCCATCACTTATTTTACGTTCTAGTTTTGCCACATTAGTCGCATCACTTGAACAATACTGAATCATTTTTTTTACTTTTTCTGAACCTGTGTCTTTAGTGATTAACCAATACACTAATGGTACTACCGCTAATGCTGCAGCACCACCTATAACCGCAGCACCACCCGATAATCCAATACCTAAAAAAGCTCCAATCACTTCGGCGGCGCCTCCAATACCTGTTACCCCTATAGTACCCAAACCCGCCACTGTGGCGGTACCAGGTAATACCCCCAACGCTGCGGCTCCCGCCCCAACTACAGCTCCACCACCCGCCCCAACGGCCGCCGCAGTACCAGGTCCTTCTGATATGGCTTCTTTATTCTCGGTTAGAGTTTTTCTTGAGTCATAATTCATCATTAGTTTAACTCTTTCTAACGCTTCTTTAGTATTATATTCTTGTCTTTTCATAAACTTTTTTTTAATAAATATCTTTAATATGTGAAATAATTTTAATTGTTATAACTTTACTTTCATTAATTATTCTCGTACGTACTAAGCGTTTGTATATCCGGGTTGATTTGTATTTGTTTGGGGTGCCGCAGAATCAATTGCGTTAGTTTGAGTTTGGTTCTGATTTTGGTTTCGTTTTTTCATTTTTTCTTGTTTTTTTGAAAAACGATTAAATTGTCTTTTTTGTTTTCCTGTCATATTTTGGTCAATAGGTGCCGCTTGTTGGAGTTGATTGTTGGGAAGTTGTAACTCAGGTTGTGTGGTAGTGCCATCGGTAGTTTGAGCGGTACCGGCAGCGGGTGTTGTTGGTGTGACCGTAGTTGCTTTTAAAGGTTTTAAAGTTTCTAATTTAGGATTTAAATATTCATTTCCGTATTTGATCCACGCTTTACTTGTTCTACCACCAAATTTACCATCAGCACCATAACTACCAAGTATTGTTTTATCACCCTTGATGCCAACAACCCATTCTTGAAACTTCTTAACTCCTGCTGAATCTTTTAATTGTGGAGGTATTGGTATTTTGGTTCCTCCTCCATCTACGACAGTACTTCCACAAGAAAAATTCATCATTTTATTTGTTTGTTTATCAGTCGCCTTACCATTTGTAAAAATCTCATAAATTTTTTTAGTTTTTATATTTTCAAAATATAAGGATATGGCCGGGGGTTTTAGATCCGTCCTATTTACATATTTAATATATTTGTATTCCGTTTTAAGACAAGGAAATTTTTCATATATGGTAATTATTGTTTTAGTTACTGTGTTCGCGTCCGCACCACCCGCCCCTACCACTTCCGGATCAGTAGTTTTTTTAGTTGGATCTGTTGTCACCTTTGCGTATTGTATATTTATCGTACCGATCGGTGTTGAACCTATCTCTTTTTTACCAGGTGTTATTGAACCTGTTAATCCAGGTATCTTATTAATAACATAATTTATAGTCGGAAGGCATTTTAGGATTCTATTTGTTAAATCAGCACCTTTTAAATTTGATTGAAACTCGTAATTAATCATATCAGCTATCCCTTTATAAGTACTACCATTTCTTGTAGATTGGGCGACAAATTTATTTTGTACATCAAAAAATTGTTCTGCCGTTTTTATTTGTGATAGAGAGTTTACTATTTGTTCAGGATTTGTGCCTAAACCCGTAGATGCTAACCATAAAGCACTCGCAATTTTTTGATTAGTTTCGTTAAAATCAATTTCATTTAAAATCTCACGATTCTCAGTTAAAGTTTTTCTTGTGTCGTAATTCATCATAAATTTGATGGATTCGATGTCTTCTTTAATTAGTTTTTTATTTTTCATAATAATAAATATGTTAATTTATAGTAATGTATTACCTTTACCCCTCTTTATTGTGTAAAGTGCTGACCATTTTGATTTTGGGTCTATTGTGTTAGCAAGACCCCTTGTTAATCCTGTCTCCCACTTTGTAACCGTAGGATATCCTTTACCTCCCCCACCACCTGTGGACGCACCACCCGCAGCTTCCTGTTCACCCAATTCTGAATCTACTCCATCATTGGTGTTACTCCTCATTAGAGAGATTAATTTTTCAATGTCAAATGTCATATGAATAAATATTAGGATAATTGAAATAGTTATTATATATTTGTAATTATGAAAACTCATCCACTATATCAAAGCCCAAGATACGATGATAATGAGAATATCCGTAAAAAGGGATATAATGAGCGTTGTATTAGTTGTAATAAACCAATGAGACAACAAGACATTAAGTATTATGTTCATATGACAACTGATTGGGTTGCCATTGATAGTGAGAACTTATCTTTGATATCTAAATTGGGGTATCAATCCCAAGGGTATTACCCAATCGGGGGAGAATGTCGTAAGAATATGCCACCTGAGTTCATATTCAAGAGAATGAAATGAAAAAATATAGATTCTTTTTTCATTATAGACACCAAACCAAATCAATGTCAATACATTATAGGGGTAAGTGTGTTCCTGTTAAAGAAGTTATCTGTAATGCTCCGTGTGAGACCAAATGGAATAAGACACAACCTGTGTTGGTAATGCAGGGTTATTCACCTAATGTTGAGTTCATTGACGATAAAGTAATAATTCACGAATAAAAATTTTGGCAGTTAAAAACTAATTCGTATATTTGTAAAACAATCTAAAACCAATTAAAATGAAAAATATAATCGTATTATTCGTATTACTAATTTTACTGATATCTTGTTCCGCTAATAAAAACATCCCAACTCCTACTACCTCAACTGATGAGGTTATGGAAGATACATTAATTTTTGTTGTTGATACAACATACAATCCAAGAGAAACTTTTTATATACTAACTAATAGAACTATTGTAAATGGTATTGAATATGATAAAATTTTTAAAGATGCTTGGGACAAATCTTTCGGTAATTTAACTGAAGAAGAAAAGGAGTTATTGATGTTAAATAATCTTAAAATATCAATTGATACTTTAAATCAAAAATAGGACGAAATCTCATTAATTATATCTGGCTTGTTTGATATTTGACCCCAACTATCTGTTCCAAATTCCGCATCATCTCTTGTTAAATAATACTTAGCGAAACTCCATTGGAAATTACTTAGTGATCCACCTGATTCATTTTGTAGGTTATATGTATCGGCATACCTTATTGTTTGTCTAATATCACGGCCGGGTGTTGAAGTAGGTTTATACCCAAGTTTTTCTGTATGTGGTATCGTTATAACATTATCAAATGTTTTTTTATTTACATCGTCCTGATATATTTTTATACTAAACGGTTCAATTACCTGTGAATCTTTAAGTTTTACTTCGGTGGTTATACCAAAAATTGCGTTTCTCGTTAATAACATATTAGAATTAGATACGGTAAATCCACTTATTTCCGCTCTTTCCTTTATCCATTGGTCAACCCCGTAGTAATATTTTTGGTATTTATATGCGTTTGGTTCTCTATGAGTTATAAGTTTAAATGGAGTTGGTTTTGGTGGATTATTATTCGCTATTGATATTCTGGCATTCACAAATTGTTCGTCTTTATATGCTGCGGCATTATCCATCTTAGCCTTAGTTTTTTCTTGTGCGGTTCCATTTTTAGGATACTCAGTTTTACCAAGTTTAATAACAGATTCAGAAAATGTTGGCATTTGAGTAATAGCACCACCGTCTATTAATCCTTGGAAATATTGTGTGAGTTTCTGTTTTAGTGATTCCGCTCTTTTTTTCGCTAAATCACCTTCAGCTAAAGTAACTCCACCCGCCTCATTATCTTTATTAGTAACTTTTGATTCTCCCGCAGTTATATTAACCACAAATTTAGAATCTTGATTTTTCGTTAAATATTCCTTTAAAGCAATTAATTCATTATTAAATAATATTTGACCTTCAGGTGAGAAATTAGAATAATAACCCATCGGAAAACTATCACCTAAATTTAACTCAAATCCTGTTGGGGTTACCCCCTCAATAATTAATTTTTTTTCTTTATACAGGTTTAATATTTGATGTCTCTCCTGTTCGGTTACTATAAATTTCTTCATTAAAATAATTCGCTTTTTGGTAATTTTTCTTGGTAGATTGTATAATACTCATTTAAAAATGATAACAATTCTTGGTGGTCAATATAATCAATATCGTCAGATAGGAAACTCTCAAAGAAATCATCATCATTGTCACCACTAAATTCATCCAAAAACTCGGAATCGGATTTTATTATATCATAACCGAATGCGGAAATCTCAACAATGGGAATCTCGTCATTTCTAAGTTGATTATCCTCATCGTCTAATGTCCTAAAACTAACTTCTAATGTTTCTGCCGCATTATTAACGTAGTACGACACAATTTCCCTAATCTCCATATTAATTGTATTTATTAACCCTTCTGAACCAATCTAATGACTCATTTACGTTATCTTTAATGTCCCCAACGGAATCTTCATCCTCAACATCATCAAGGAATTCAACACCTATCTTAAACTCAGGTTTTTTGTTACCCTCATCTTCAAATGACTCATAATCTTCATATAAATCATAAGAACCACCACACCATTCACATTGTTCATCGGTAAATTCGTCATATCCACGACCACCACAATGCGAACATAAATCTTCATCTTCGTCACCCATTGTTCCGTATTCTAAATCATCCTCACCATCACCAATCATATCTAATGGTAAATCCATACTTTCGTTGATACCCATATTTGTATATTTCTTCACCTCACCCCTATTATTAACGGTAATACCGTTTTTATCGTTAGCCAAATCCTGAACATACAAAGGTTGTTCCTTATTAGTTCCGTAATTGGTAACATAACCATCATAAAGGTGTTTATGTTTGTCAAGGATGTTGTTTCTTTCTTCCTCTGTAATGTTAAAAAAGTATGCTGCCATATCGTTATATTTTACTTATAAATATATTGATTAGTTAAAATAATAGTTATATGATTAAAATATGAAATTTAATTTTGAAGACTTCCCAGAAGATGCCATCGTATTGGACGGATTGGATGAAGCAATAATAGGCATCACCGAAGAATTCGGTGGTAATGGTAGAATATTATA
>Ga0315294_10005892_pt1 | contig 13453 bp, 14 predicted proteins | sample YL17G13_40_MG_FD_203626 | JGI IMG/M metagenome (GOLD analysis project Ga0315294, IMG submission 203626) | Sediment microbial communities from Yellowstone Lake, YNP, Wyoming, USA - YL17G13_40 | ecosystem: Environmental > Aquatic > Freshwater > Lake > Sediment | place: USA: Wyoming | collected... | reverse complement strand
GGGTTATGCTTTTGCTTGATGAGGATGAAAAGGCATGGGATCAACTATCGATGTCTCAATTCTTGAAGGGATACTCAGAAAAAGACGCAATCTATGATAACCTATAACCTTGGGGATATTGTCCTCATCGGTTTTCCACACACAGATTTGTAGGGAGTATCAAAGAGGCCGGCGATTGTCTTGTATGATTCGGGTGATCAGGATGTCCTTTCTCAAAATCGAAAAAGATTTGGGAAGCCTAAAAATTCATAAAATTCTGTTTTCCCAGGCGAAGCCTTCCATTTCTAAAGTTGACGTCTATAAATTAATCAAAATAGGAACGACTTCAATCTGTTCCTTTTAAGAATTCGAGTGCGCTGGCTGCATAGATTTTCGCTGTCAGGCAGAGATCCTCAACTGACACCCATTCGTCCTTTTGATGGGGAATCATCCATTTACCTGCACCTAAAGTGACGATCGGGATTCCTGCCCAGGCAGAAAGAAAAGTTCCATCTGTTGCACCAGGGACGCCATCGTAAATCGGTTCCTGTCCAGTGACGGATCGATATGCTCTCGAAACCGCCTGGACAATCGGTTCATCCCGAGAGGTCTTGGTCCAAGGCCTATCTTCAAACACATGGAGTTTTGCCTGAAACGAAATCCCCTTGGATAAACCTTTTTGAAATTCCTCTCGGTTCTCCTTTAAGGGACCGGATTCGAGACTGGCACAGATCGACCTCTCCTCCTCTTGGACAATATTCTCCAACTCTTTCTTCAGGGTTTCATGGGACTGGCCGGGAATGGTTCTGATGTCCAATAATGCTCTGCACTGTTGGGGAATCACATTGAGCTGGGGTTCACCTTTCACAGGAGCCTGGAGCACAGTGGGCGTGATGCTTGGGTATCCCAAAAAGGTGTCCCTTTCCAATCTTTCAATCTCCTCTGCCTCTAACCGCCTGATCTTTTCTAAGATCGACACCATCGGAGGAATGGGATTGAAACCGACTAAGGGCATGGCTCCATGACCCATCTTTCCGCTTGTAATCAATTCTGCCCTGAGGGCTCCCTTCTGGGTGATGCAGAGATGATTATCCACAGGCTCGCAGATAATGGCTGCGCTGACCCCGTTGGCCCACCCCTGACGAATAAAATGTTTTACTCCACTCATCATTCCTTCCTCATCAACCAGTATGCCTAAAAGGATCTTCCCTCTAAAGGGGATGTCCGATTGATTGATTGCCTGGACAGCCTTTACAGCAGCCGCTAAATTTCCTTTGGTGTCACAAGCCCCTCTTCCATAGATCCGATTGCCTACTAATCTCCCTTCATAGGGTCCGTATTTCCATTCGGAGGCATCGCCCTCGGTGACGACATCCGTGTGACATTCAAACATCAGACACGGGCCTCCCTCTTGCCCCTCAAGCACACCGATGACATTCAGAGAACAAGGCTCAACTTCCTCAACGACCACATCGAGTCCCATCTTCTCTAAAAGATGAGCGAGGAAAAGGGCTACCTCTTCTTCACCTCCTTGGATCCCTTGACGCCTGACACTGGGAATTCGAATGAGATCCTGGGTGAGCTGGACTAACTCTACTTTCTTTATCTCTTTCAGGATGTGATCGATCTTCAAGGTTCTTCTCCTTCCCCTTAACAACTGCAAGTCCCACATAGGGCATAGAGCATAGCGCAAAGCGTGTAACTCAGCCATTCATGGCTGACCTTTCAGGGCTGAAGCCCTGAGATACAAAACTCTATGCTCTCTGCGCCATGCTCTCTGCGGTTTTATCTTTTATATTCGTCCTTGGATCCGTGCAAGCTTTGGATCGAGAATATCTCTTAATCCATCTCCAAGGAGATTGAATCCCAATACGGCTAAGGCAATGGCACACCCGGGAAAGATTGCCAACCAGGAGGAAGTCCCCATAAAGGTCTGAGCCTCATTGAGCATCCTTCCCCAACTGGCATGGGGAGGCTGGGTCCCTAAACCCAAATAGCTCAGGCCTGCTTCAGCTAAGATGGCGATGGCGAATTGAACGGTTCCTTGAACGATAAGAGAGGAAAGGATATTAGGAAGGATGTATTTCCAGACAATCCCCACATCACTTCTTCCAATTGCCTTGGCGGAGGTGACATAATCTCGTTCCCATATGGAGAGAGACACGGCACGGGTCAACCTCGCAAAGATGGGGATGTTGAAGATCCCAATGGCAATCATACTATTAACAACTCCGGGGCCAAGGATAGAAGTGATGAGAATGGCACTCAGGACAGCCGGAAACCCATAAAGCACATCTGAGATTCTCATGATGGCTTCGTCCACCCACTTTTTATAAAAGGCAGCCAAGGAACCGAGGAGAATCCCAAAACTCATACCAATTGAGACGGCCACCAGACCAACGAGAATGGAATTGGCCGATCCCTTCATCACCCGACTGAAGATATCTCTTCCATATTGATCGGTTCCCAGCCAGTGAGTTCCATTGGGGGACTGAAATCTTTCGGAGAGGTTCATCCGATTCGGATCATAAGGGGTATAACTGAAGCTGAGAAGAGCTGTGAAAAGAATTGTCAGTGTGATGGAAAAACCAATAGCGAAGCTGATGTTTCGAAAGAGGCGCCGATTGATCATCTGCATTTTGCCCCTAGCAATAACGATTTAGTAATCCCCCCTTGCCCCCCTTTAGCAAAGAGGGGGTGGGGGGATTTGGTATAGAAAAAATTCCGATTATTCATATCGAATCCGTGGGTCAAGGTACCTATAGATAATATCGATCATGAAGTTGATGAAAACGATGATCGTGGTGATAAAAAGAACGACCCCTTGGACTACTGGAAGATCCCTCTGACCAATCGCCTCAAAGACCAACCTTCCAATCCCTGGGAGATGGAATACATTTTCAATGATGATCGCACCCGCAAGAAGATCACCCACCTGAAGCCCGATGATCGTTACCACAGGGATGATGGCGTTTCGAAAGGCATGCTTGTAGACCACGATTCTTTCCGGCACCCCCTTGCTCCTGGCCGTTCGAATATAATCCTCTCCCAAGACCTCAAGCATGGAGGATCGTGTCATTCGGGTAAGAACGGCTGCTCGCACCAAACCGAGAGAGAAGGCAGGGAGAATAAGGGATTTCAACGCTCTCAGCGGATCCATCAGCCAAGGCTGAAATCCTCCCGCAGGGAACCAATGCAGGGTCACGGCAAAAAGGAGAATCAGGAGGATACCTGCCCAGAAAGCGGGCACAGCCAGACCGATCTGTGAAAAAACCATGATACCGTAATCTCCAATTTGATTTCGATGCAACGAAGAGTAAGTTCCCATGGGAATAGATAGGAAGACGGCAAAAATCATCGACAGGATTGCAAGAGGGATGGTCACCTGAAGCCTGGAAATAATCAATGAGCGAATCGATACATCATAATGAATAGATCGCTCCATGTCTCCCATTGCCAGATTTTTCATATAGCTGAGATATTGAATGACCACAGGTCGATCCAAACCCAGTTGATGCCTCAACTCGCGAAGCGTTTCTGGGGTTGCATGAATGCCCAAAATGATCTGGGCGGGGTCCCCCGGTATCACCATGAGCACGGCGAAGATGGTGATCGAAACGAGGATGAGCGTTAAGAGCAGAATGAAAGTTCGTTTGAGCAAATAGGCAGTCATCTCTTTATCTCGGGATTCCGTTTATAAGGAAAGAAAAGGCCTGAGGTTTTGAAGGAGCATCCTCAAGCCCACTGAGAAATTAAACTTCAGATTTTTCAATCTGCTATCTGCAATACTTACTTTTGAATCCAGACCTCTGTCACATCGACGGCAGTCATCGGATAATCCATCCACCAGTTCACGACCTCTTTCTTCATGGTGGGAAGACTGGGCAATACATATAAAAACCCATTCACTGCATCCTCTGTAATGATCTTCTGGCAGGCAATGTAAAGCTCTTTTCGAATTTTGGGATCAGCTTCCATCTCAGCCTTTTTCAGCCCCTCCTGAAACTTTGGGCTGTCGTAACGGAAATAATAGGTCGGGTTCGCATAGATGTTGATGTCGAAGGGCTCTGCATGGCCGATGACCGTGAGGTCATAATCGGCATTCTTGAAGACCCGATCAATCCACTGTCCCCATTCAGTCAACTCAATCTTCAATTTGATCCCCACCTGAGAGAGCATATCTGCAATGATCTCTCCAGTGCGTCGCGCATAGGCATACCGCTCGGGGAGTTTAATGATCGCCTCAAAGCCATTTGGATAACCGGCATCCGTGAGGAGTTGTTTTGCCTTTTGAGGATCATAGGGATAAACCGAGGTTAGATCGATATAATAAGGATTGCCCGGATCCATATGGCTTCCGATAGGAACTCCGTAGCCTGACATCGCCCCTTTGATCAAGGCGGTTCGATCAATGGCGTGGGTCATTGCTTTGCGGACCCTGATATCGTTGAAGGGTTTTCTTGAATGGTTAGTTGAGAGAATGACTTTGGTCGTAGTGTAACCATTGAAGACCTTGAATTTTGGATCCTTCTCGAGGAGAAGGGCATTTTCCGGGCTGACATCGTAGGCAATCGCATCGATGTCACCGGCTTTAAGGCTCGCAATCTGGGCACTCGGATCTCCAATAAATTTGAATGTGACCTTGTCGAGGTAGGGGATACCTTTTCTGTGGTAGCCCTCAAATTTTGCGAGGGTCACGTGGTCGCCTCGCATCCATTCCACAAACTTAAAGGGACCCGTTCCGATGGGTGCGCTCTTCAGCTTATCTACTGCCTGTTTGTTTACTATAATCGAATCCGGCCTGGCAAGATTGAATAGGAACATTGAATTGACGTTCTTCAGTTTGATCTTGATCGTATGGCTGTCCAACGCTTGAACCAAATCAATATCTTTATAGTATTCTGGATGGGCAGTGGCGGTCTTTGGGTCCATTAATCTATCAAAGGTAAACTTCACATCCTCTGCATCGAAAGGCTTACCGTCATGGAACTTGACTCCTCTCTTTAGAATGAAGGTGTATTCTTTCCCATCTTTTGAAATCTTTAAATCCTTGGCCAATGCTGGTGCAACTTTTCCATTTCGGTCAATCTTAACCAGGCCTTCCAATACATTACTATAAACAACCCTTGGGATGGCTGTAGAGGTAGCAGTAGTGGGATCCAATCCTGGAGGTTCCACTCCTTGTGCGATTGTGATAGATCCTCCATAGATTGGCTTCTGGGCATGGGCGAACGGGGTTAAAAGAATAAGGGTTAAAAAGATAAAGCCTGAAAAGAAGAATTTTCTCATCAGTTCCTCCTTTGTTTTAATAATTTTATTTTCAAAATACTATCCAAATCACATCCCATTGTCAAACTCCATGGGAGGCCGAAATTTTCTCAAATGTCCAGTCCATGATCTCTATAGCGCGATCAATCTCTTCCTTTTTGATCGTCAGCGGTGGAGTGATACGGATGACGTTTCCATAGAAACCACCCCTCCCAATGAGGAGCCCTGCCTCCTTCGTCCGTTCGAATAGCTCTAAGACAAAATCGGCTGCAGGTTCTTTCTTTGCCTTGACAATCTCAATGCCCTGAATCAAACCCATTCCACGAACCTCACCGATGATTGGGTATTTTTCCTTTAAGCCATCCAATTGATCTCTTAAATACCAACCCATCTTCTCCGCATTTTGAACAAGCTTCTTCTGTTCGATCACATCGATCGTAGCGATGACAGCAGTGGCTGTGACCGGATTTCCACCAAAGGTCGAGAGGTGCAACCCTTTGAGGGCATCTCCGACCTCCGGCGTTGCAATGGTAATACCAACAGGAGCGCCATTGGCTGCTCCCTTTGCCATCACCATGATGTCGGGCTCAACACCCCAGTGTTCGATCCCGAACATCTTTCCTCCTGTTCTTCCCCAACCCGTTTGGACCTCATCGCAGATGAAGAGGCCTCCATAACTCTTAACAATGGAGACAACCTCTTTGAAGTATTCTTTGGGTGGGGTGATGAACCCTCCAACACCCTGGATAGGCTCAGCGATAAAGGCAGAGGGATGGCCAGAGGTCGTTGTCTCGATCAATTCCTTAACATCCCTGGCACATTCGAGATCACAAGCTGGATATTCCCTTCCAAAGGCACATCGATAACAGTAGGCGTTATGAGCATGTTTAATGCCCGGAATAAGACTTCCGGCAAGGCGCCAATTCGAGTGACCTGTGAGGTTCATTGCTAATAGGGAACTCCCGCTGTAACAATATCGGAGGGCAATGACCTCATGGCTTTTTGTATAAAGTTGTGCCAGGAGAATAGCCGTTTCGATTGCCTCTGTTCCGCTATTGGTGAAGAAAGATTTTTGTAATTTACCAGGAGTGATTTCTGCCAATTTTTCTGCGAGGGAAATGATTGGGATATTGGGATATAAGGTTGAAGTATGCTGAAGCCTTTTCATTTGTTCATAAGTTTTTGAGGTAATCTCATCATCACAATGGCCTACACTGATCGTGATAATGCCTCCAAAAAAGTCGAGATATTCTTTCCCATCAATATCGTACAGATATTCTCCCTTCCCACGATCCAAGATGAGAGGCTCTTTATAATAATTGGCAACACAAGGGACTAAATACTTTTTATGTCTCTCATAAATTTCCTTCTTTTCCATTTGTATCTCCTCCCGGTAAAAGGTTTGTTAACCTTGATCATTACTTTGTTTGGGCTGACAAGAATTATAGCCGATACCTTTGGTTATGCTACTTTTATTCAACCCTTCGGCTCCCCAGCATAAATGTAGGGACTTGCTCAGGGTTGACCCCTTCGACTTCGCTCAGGGCAAGCTCTGAGCGGCGCTTTACACACTGCACTGAAGGGCGGAGCTTGGCGCCGCCGAATGGGTCAACAGGCTCATCAGAAGCTAAGCTCGAACATTTGTTCTGTAACTGTTCTCCCCCATTGGTTACCCTCACGTTGCTCACAAAGTCTGAACCCCCATTTCTCATAAAGGTGGCGTGCTACATCGAGCCCCGCAAAAGTCCAAAGATATACTCGGTTGAACTTTGTTCTCCTACAAAATTCGACGGCTTCTTTAATCAATATCTTCCCGGTACCTCGGCCTTGGTTTTCCTGTGCCACAATGAACCACCTCAAGTGACCACCTTTGGTATCGTAATCGATACCATCGATGGCGATAGAGCCTACAATTTTTTCTTCTACAGTCGCCACCCAAAATCCATCTCGCGCTTTATTGAAGCGACACAGAAACTCTGAAAGCTCAGTTGCCACTTTGGATTCGAAGAACAGATCGAAACCCCAGTATTCGTGGTAATACCTTCCATGAAGTTCGGCAATTCGACCAATTGCACCAGGAGTATACCCGGACAATGTTACGCCATTCATGGTAGCTTTCCCGTTAGTCCCTTCATTTTCTGTTTTTCAACCTCTGCTTCACCCTCTTTTGAATCCTTTGAAGAAGTTTGAGCATTCCGAGCTGTGAGGCTTTTTGATGGACATAAGGCCAATCCATCTCGACATAATGTGCATCCATCAGCATCTCTGATTGAGCCTGGGCTTGGAGGTCTTTCCATTCCTGAGCCATGACAAGTCTGTCCAGAAGGATATCCTCCACCCTCAGGATCTTCAGTTTTATCTTCCCGATCTCGATTTCATTCACTTCCTGAATAGGTAAATGTCCGATTTGGAGTGGCCCTGGTGGAAATTCAACCGGCACCGGAATCTTTGGATGGAGCCAATGACGATAATCTTCGAAACGCTCAAATCCGAGCTCTTGCATGACCCTCTCAATTTCCCTCTTTTCTAAAGGAGGGAGCACCATATCAATATCCCCTGTCATATATCCTCCCGCAGTATAGTATTCCACAACTGTTCCACCAACAAGAACGGCATAAATGCCTTCTTCTTCAAAGGAGCCAGAAATAGCAGCAGCAACATAAAGTTGCCTTTCTAATTTCTTCTCTGTATTCGCCGCCTGATAGAGTAATTTCTGGACCTTGTCAGAGAGGGTCACGCCAATCTCTCCAGGAGCCTTTTTTCAGCAGGATGACGCGGTCTTTGGCGCTTTAGGTCTTTCCCATATTCTTCAGCAATCGCCTTTGATCGTTTTTTCCAGGTCTTTCTCTTTTCCATTGCTTCTTTGAGAGTGAAACGCTGTAAAACCCTGGGAGGAGTAGAAAAGCCTGTTGCTTTATCAAGAAAGGCTTTCAATTCATTTAGAAGAAAATATCGGGGGTTCACTTTGAAACGCCTTTGATTCCCCTCGGCCCATGAAAGAAGAAACCCTATCTGTTCAAGTCTATCCAATTCTCTTTTGATGATAGAGGCAGGTTCTCCAATATTTCGGCTGAGTTCTCTCAGATGATATTCTTTTGCCTGGTTGTTCAGAAGATAAACAAGTACCTTCCGCCTCGAAGCCGAAGAAATAAAGAACTCGAGCATGAAACCCTCCAAATGGGTTAGAAAGAAGATAAGAAACCTTCACTCACTTATTGTTACAATTTTTATAACAATTTTAAAAGGGCTTGTCAACCCTCAAAATGAGGGGAGAAGGAGTTGAATGAAAAGAACGGATTGCTCTCTGACCCTGAGATTTCGCTGTTGCCAAGATCTATTAGAGGTTTTTAGAAAAATTAAGAAAATACGAAGCATTAGAAACGGGAGTGAAAAAAGATACCCTTAAAATGCCCAATTTCAAGCTCTGCCCTTAAAGGTTTATTTTATGCCATACCGATTAATATCCCTTTACATATTTTTTTATAAAAATACCTGTTGAATACCGCCCAGCTCTGCTGGGCGGATGAAAACAGGTTCGCTGAAGGCGAAATGTTTTAGGGTTTTAAATTGATAATTCCATGTAGCTTGCTATAAATTTACCTCATCTGTCATTCCCACGAAAGTGGGAATCCAGCCCCGTATCAAGTACGGGGTGTCCCTGTGAAAACAGGGAACCAATATAAACTGGATTCCTGCTCCCCGCTTTCGCGGGGACAAGTTTACCCCTGCGAAGGCAGGGGCAGGAATGACAACATGGAAATAGGTTTTGAATTTTAATGCCCCGCAGCTCTGCTGCGGGGTAGTTTACTAAAAAAAATTTTTACACCAAGGACAAAAAAAGGACAAAAAAAGATGAAATTTATCTTGACAAATTTCATAAAGAATAATAAAATTGATTTAAAGTAATTTTATGGAAATATGAGATTATCTACTCAAAGTCGGTACGGAGTGAGAGCTATTTTTGATATTGCTTATCATTCCGAAGGGTTAGAAACACAGGTCAAGGATATTTCCAGAAGGCAGGAGATATCTCCACGCTATTTAGAGCAGATCTTTCAGAAATTAAAAAAAGGAGGAATTGTTGGTAGCAAAAGGGGTCCTTCAGGAGGATATTTTTTAAATAAAAAGCCCGAGGAGATCACGATTGGTCAAATCGTTCGAATTACAGAGGGGGGTATTGACCCTGTTCTCTGTCTGAATCCTGAGGATTTGAGCCAACCCTGCGATAGATTAGGTGAGTGTGTAACTCGAATCATTTGGAGTGAAGCTGGAAAAAGGTTAAAAGAATATTTTGATTCTGTAACCATCAAAGATTTATGTAAGATGGCTCAAGAAATGGGATTAAAAAAAGAATTAGGTCGAAGATTCATGTACTATATTTAATTTTTATCTTGACATATTTGATAAAGTATTTTATTATACCAGTCAAAAAATAATTTTAATTTATTTTATTTCTAGATAATTCATAATTATGATAATGTGAAGTTTATAAAGGGAAATTTAAAGATTCCCTTTATTTTTTAAAGGGATTCTTGATAAAAATTATAAAGATATTTAAATAAATTTATTATAAAAAAGGTGGTAATATGAGATATACAGAAGGTCTTAAATGTAGAGAATGTAGAAGGGAATATTCCATCGGTCCTATCCATGTTTGTGAATTCTGCTTTGGTCCATTGCTGGTGGATCTTCTCTTAAGAGAAGGGTAACGCTCACTTTTCCGCCGAAACTCATTAAGGAACCTGTCATCTATAATATTGGCCACCGATTTAGGGTGGTTACGAATATCCGTAGTGCAAATGTTTCAGAAAATGTGGGTTGGGTGACCCTTGAGATCGATGGAGAAGAAGAGGAATATTCAAAAGCCCTCGATTATTTGAAAGAGATCGGTGTAAAGGTTGAGCCCGTTGAGAGGAATGTCATTGAGTAGGACAGTGAGTTTAGCGCGAATGAAGGAATAGGAAATAATAGGAGTGTGGAAGAATGGTAGGGGCATACAATACGATTAAATCTTTTAAAGAGTGGTCAACAATAGAGGCAAATAAAGGGGCCTCTGAGATCTCGATCGAAGAAACTCATCGATTCATTCAAAATGGGGATCGAATCATTCTCCTCGATGTTCGAGAAGAAGAAGAGATTGCGCTGGGTTATATCAAGGGAGCGATCTTTATTCCAATGGATGAATTGGAGGAGAAAGCTGAGACCCTTCTGCCCGAAAAGGACATCCCTATAGTGGTTTATTGCGCAGTTGGGATCCGTTCGCTTACTGCTACCAAGATTTTGAAAAAGATGGGTTATACCACTGTCTTCTCCATGGCCAAAGGGATCGAAGCATGGGAGGCCGCTGGCTTTGAGGTGGTGGCTGATTCCAAATTGACTTCAGATCAACTTACCCGCTACAGTCGGAATATTCTGCTCAAAGAGGTTGGAATGGAGGGGCAGATTCAACTATTGAAAGCAAAAGTTCTTTTGGTCGGGGCAGGAGGCCTGGGTTGTCCAGCGGGACTTTATCTTGCAGCTGCAGGGGTGGGGACATTAGGAATCGTCGATTCTGACATAGTAGATTTGTCTAATCTCCAACGGCAAGTCTTACACAGTACTTACGATGTAGGAAGGCCAAAGACTGAGTCGGCCAAAGATGCCATTAGCCTAATCAATCCCGGTGTTAAGGTGGTAACCTATCAAGAGCGATTGACCCATCAGAATGCTCTCGATATTTTTCGAGACTACGATATCATTATAGATGGATCGGACAATTTCCCCACGAAGTATCTTGTTAACGATGCTTCCTTTTTTACAGGGAAACCTTATGTTTATGGGGGTGTTTTTAAATTTGAAGGGCAGTTAAGTGTTTTCTTCCCCAAAGAAGGAGGACCCTGTCTGCGTTGCCTCTTTCCCGAACCTCCTCCACCTGGCCTCGTCCCCAGCTGAGACGAAGCAGGCGTCCTGGGAGTTGTGCCCGGGCAGATTGGAATACTTCAGGCGACAGAGGCAATCAAACTCATCTTAAAAAAGGGAAAGCCATTAATCGGCCAATTTTTAGTCTATCATTCCTTGGAATCGGATTTTAGACTATTTGCGGTTAAGAAAAATCCGGCATGTCCTCTCTGTAGTGGAGAACCTAAGATAAGGGACTTGGCTGATTATCACGTTGAATGCACCTTAGAGGCGGGGGGTTCGTCAGCCGTTTAATCCAGAAAGATTTGAGGCGGTGGAATGATTCGGATTCCTAAATCCATCTATCAGAGAATGGTTGAACATGCAAAGAAGGAGTGGCCCTTGGAATGCTGTGGGATTCTGAGTGGGAGAGATGAAACCGTTGAGAAGGCCTACGAACTCCAGAATGAAGAAGGGAGTTCCGTTCGATATTCAATGCCTCCACGGGAGCAGCTAAGAGTGTTCGAGGAGATGGAGAAAAAATCGATTGACATGATAGCGATCTATCATTCCCACCCCCATACCATTCCTTTTCCATCTGAGACCGATGTGAAATTTGCCTTCTATCCTGAAGTGGCATCGATCATCATCTCCTTAAAGGAAGAAGGAAACCCAGTGGTGAATGCCTTCCGGATTGGGAAAGAGACGATCTATCTTGAAGAGATGGAGATCATCCCTTGATCGGGAATTGAAAAATCTGAAGTGAGGAAGAGGCATTTATTTAAGGCTGAGAGCCTTAACATACATGATTTTTCACCATAAAATACAGATTTCACCCTATTTACATGCGGATTTAGTTTTAATAGCCTTGTAATTAGGGAGATGAGCAGGCTTCCGAGCCTTCCATAAGGAGTTACCTCAATTTCTATGAGTTTTTTCTTAAGGATTTAAAAATAAAGCTCTTGGCCAGGGGCCTAATTAAAATTAGGTCCAGATTGCTAAAGCCTTCACCCCCCTTAAGGTTTAGCCATAGGCCAAGAGCTTTTTTGTTTTGATATTGAACAAGAAGGGTCAAAATTGATACGGGATGATAACAACTTCAAATCATAATATGTTTTAAAATTTTTACTCCTAAAAATTTTCTCTTTGTTGTAAAATTAATCAAATATCAATTTCCAGAAAGTAGGTGATGTTATGGTTTTTAGGTTATCTCAATTGGCTAAAGCGATTTTTTTCTCCTTTCTCGTATTCATACCTCTCTCCTCACAAGCTCAGCCGGAGAAGCCACTGCTGAATGTCGATCAGTTGATCGATGAAGCACTCCAGAATAATCCGGAAATCTTGGCTGCAAAGAAGAGATGGGAAGTATTCAAGGAGAAGATACCCCAGGCCTTTGCGTTGGAAGATCCCATGTTAGGGTTCGGAATCATCAATCTTCCCACCAATTTTAGGTTTAGGGACGAAGATATGACGATGAAGGAGATCTCCATCTCGCAGAAACTTCCTTTTCCTGGAAAGAGACCTTTAATAAGAGAGATGGCAGAGAAAGAAGCAGAAGCTGTCTTTAATGAGATTCAAGGGAAGGTCCATCAAATTATCAAAGATGTGAAGACCGCTTATTACGATCTCTCCCATATCCACCGGACGACTGAAGTCACACAAAGGAATAAAAATATCCTGGAGAATTTTGTAAAGATTGCCGAGACACGGTATGCCGTTGGAGAAGGGATTCAGCAAGATGTGTTAAAGGCCCATCTGGAGGTTTCCAAGATGGTGGATGAATTAATTATGCTGGAACAGAAGAAAAGAGCCCTGGGAGCAAAACTGAATGCCCTCCTGAATCGGCCTCCGGAGACCCAAGTAGGAATACCAGAAGAGGTGATTTTTAGAGAATTTCCTTTCACCATTGAAGAACTTCAGAAGATGGCATCGGAGATGAATCCTACCTTGAAAGTGATGAAGAAGATGATCGAATCGAAAGAAAAAGCCTACGCCCTTGCGAAGAGGGAATATTATCCAGACTTTAATTTTCGGTTCGCCTATGGTCAGAGAGATAACGGTCTAGAGATGAAAAGGAGGGATACGCTTACGGGAATGATGGAGATCAATATCCCCATCTTCTATAAGTCGAAACAGGATCGGAAAGTAGCAGAGATAAAGGCCGATACCCAGGCGATTGAGGCTCAGTACCAGGCAATGAAGAATGAGATCCTTTTCATGATTACAGATATGGGTTCAATGATCCAGCGAGGAGAGAGGCAACTGGAGCTCTATAAAACAGGGATCATCCCCCAGGCGAGTTTCCAGATCAATTCAGCTATGAGCGCCT
>Ga0315294_10005889_pt1 | contig 13456 bp, 10 predicted proteins | sample YL17G13_40_MG_FD_203626 | JGI IMG/M metagenome (GOLD analysis project Ga0315294, IMG submission 203626) | Sediment microbial communities from Yellowstone Lake, YNP, Wyoming, USA - YL17G13_40 | ecosystem: Environmental > Aquatic > Freshwater > Lake > Sediment | place: USA: Wyoming | collected... | reverse complement strand
GGTGCATTTGAGAACGAGTAATACCGAGCCGGTGATGCGGCTCATAGTTGAAGCCAAAAATAAACACACTGCTCAGGAATATATTGACACTGTTTCAAACATCCGTAAAAAAGCACTGAATCAGGGCCGGGTATGAGTGACGATAGAAGAAACGTTGACAGCAAGGCGATAAAATCGGTTACGAATCTCAGCATCGTAATAAATATTATTCTTACCGCCGCAAAGATGGTCATCGGTTTTCTGGCCGGTTCAATGGCTGTGGTATCCGATGGGATACATTCGCTTTCCGATATGGTTACCGACGTGGCGGTTATCTTTGGCGTTCAGCTCGGCTCGAAAGAACCTGATTCGGAACATCCTTATGGTCACGGACGAATCGAAACTTTCGCAGGCAGTTTTGTTGCCGTAGCCTTGGTTATTGTTGGCATAGGAATGATTTGCTATGCTGTCGTTGGTGTTGCCAAAGGAAATATTATTGTCCCCACCGCAGGCATGTTCATAGTGACGATTACCTCTATTATCTCGAAAGAATGGCTTTATCAGATAACTAAAAAAGTTGCCGTCAGGACACATAGTTCTGCGACCTATGCCAATGCCTGGCATCACCGCAGCGACGCCTTTAGTTCCGTGGCTGTTCTGATTGGTATCGTAGCGCTGAAATTTGGTTTCAAATACGGAGACCAGATCGCAGCGATAGTGGTTGGTCTTATGATAATCTGGGTTGGCGTCAGCGTAGTAAGGGATTGCCTGCATGAGTTAATCGAAGGTTCCGTTGATACAGAAGTTGTTGAGCATATCCAGAATATAATAAAAACCAATAGTCAGGTACGCCAGTGGCACAAACTCAGAACCCGCACGGTTGGCAGGGAATTGTTTCTCGACATGCACATTCTAGTTGACCCTGATTTAAGTATAGCTGCTGCCCATGAGATAGCGGAGAGTTTGGAAAAAGCCATGCATGAGCAGATGACCCGTCCGGTCAACATAACTGTGCACGTTGAGCCAGACTTGCCGAGCCTGAGAAAATAGACCTAGCAAAGCCTAAATTCCCACCTGTCGTCTTCGATATGGGTAAGAATGAATTTGCCTTTTAGAAATTTTCCCTCTAGCAGCAGCTCTTGGCGGCGTTCGTTTGCATTTAGCATCTGATACGTTCCTGCTTCAGCTATTTCCACAGTGCCCTTACCTTTATTTACACTACCTTGGTAGGTCAGGAACTTCACAGGATGGTCGAAAATCTTGAGGGCCACGCTTGTTTGTTGCGGTAGTTTTTCCGGCGGCAGTTGTAGTCTATATGTCTGAAGGACTTTGCCTGTTTCCAGCATCAAGTCCCAGTGCACCTCGCCCGCTTTAGTGTGTTTCTGTATAACAAATCTTTTGACTGGTTCCATGTTCTCAAAGCCTATTGTACAAATAATGACTTGTAGGCACATCTTGAATAATACCAAAATATTTTGCAATTGAACGCGATATGCAATAGAATATTTTGTCTTTTAGGACTGTTACTGGTTCAGAAAGGACACAACTTACAATGGGTCTGGATAAATTTTTCAATCCGCAATCTGTTGCCATTGTCGGCGCGTCTGCAAAGAAAGGTAAGGTTGGGTACGAAACACTAATAAGCATGACTGGTGCCGGATATGAGGGCAAAATATTTCCGGTCAATCCTAACGCCCAGACAATAGAAGGGCTAAAGTGCTATCCTGACCTTGTCTCCATCGGAGAAATCCCCGACCTTGTGATTATTATTGTTCCGGCAAAAACTGTCCCGGCGGTTATGCAGCAATGTGCCAAAGTTGGGGCAAAGGCTGTTATCATTATCACCGCCGGTTTCAAAGAAATAGGCCAGGAGGGCAGAGCCCTTGAAGACCAGGTTATTCAGATCGCAAAACAGGCGCAAATCAGGTTGCTTGGCCCCAACTGCCTGGGGGTGATAGTCCCTGCAAATAAGCTTAATGCCAGTTTCGGCGGAAACCTTCCGCATGCAGGAGCCATCGGATATCTTTCGCAGTCAGGGGCATTGCTGGCTGCTATTCTTGATATGGCAAACGCAAACGGCATTGGTTTCAGCAAGCTGGTCAGCATAGGTAACAAAGCAGATATTGGTGAACTGGAGGTCATCAATGCCCTTGGCGCCGACCCGGATACCAAGGTTATCGCAGGTTATCTCGAAAGTATTACCGAGGGTGATGTCTTTGTGCGGAAGACGGAGCAAATTTCGCACGAAAAACCAATTCTGCTGATTAAATCGGGCGGAACATCCGCCGGTGCAAAGGCCGCTTCTTCGCACACCGGAAGTCTTGCAGGCGGCGAAACTGCATACGAGTGTGTATTTGAACGAGCGGGAATCATCCGCTGCAGTTCTATTAAGCAGCAGTTTGGTTATGCTCAGGCCTTTGCCTATCAGCCGCTTCCTGCTGGGCGAAGCGTTGCTGTTATCACAAATGCGGGCGGGGCGGGAATTATGGCTGCTGATGCAATTGAGCAGCAAGGCCTGACCTTTGCAAAACTAGCTGACGAGACGATTAAAAAATTAGCCGCCAAGCTGCCGCTGGCTGCGAATTTGTACAATCCGGTTGACATTCTGGGCGATGCACTGCCTGACCGGTATGAATATGCGCTTGATGTGGTGCTCGATGACCGCAACGTTAATACGATTTTGGTGCTGCTGACACCGCAGGCAATGACAGACTCCGCTGCTACTGCTGAAGCTGTTGTCAGGATAGCACGTCAAAAAACTGCAAAGCCTATTCTTGCCTGTTTCCTCGGCTCCGGCAAAGTTGCCGACGCAATGAAAATTCTGCGGGAGGGAAAAATTCCTTACTATGATTCTCCTGAGAGTGCTGTTGCCGCAATAACAGCTATGGCCGATTATGTCAGATGGCGCTCAAGACCAAAAAGGGTGGTCAAACTCTTTCCTGTTAACCGCAGGAAAGCGGAGAACATTATCGACAGGCACTTGCGCCAGGGAATAAGGGAAATCGTCGAGGCAGATTCGAAAGAGATACTCGAAGCTTATGGTTTTGTGACGCCGAAAGGTGCTATCGCAACCACGGCTGAGCAGGCGGCGAATATAGCTGAACAACTTGGGTATCCGGTCGTATTGAAAATTTGGTCGCCGGATATCCTTCACAAATCGGATGTAGGCGGCGTTAAGGTGGGTCTCACTAGTGCCAGAGAAGTGATGGATGCTTTCGACCTGATGATGTATCGAATACCCAAACAAGTTCCAAATGCCAACATCATGGGCGTTCTTGTTCAGGAAATGTGCAAGAAAGGAAAAGAGGTTATACTTGGAATGAACCGTGACCCGCATTTTGGCCCATTGATGATGTTCGGCATGGGAGGAACAATGGTCGAAGTGCTTAAAGATGTGTCTTTCTACCTGGCGCCGCTGACAGCAGAGGAAGCGAAAGAAATGCTGATAAATACAAGAACATATAAAATATTAACGGGGGTACGCGGCGAGGAGGGAGTGGACATCGATGCTGTAGCCGAAGGTTTGCAAAGGCTTTCGCAATTGGCGATGGAATTTCCGCAGATTCAGGAAGTCGATATAAACCCATATGTTGTCGGCCCTGAGGGTACGGTGCCCGTAGCGGTTGATGCCAGAATAAGTGTAGAAAAAGTTTAGCCAAGAAGGATGAATATGCCGGAATTTGATTGGAAAGAAAAGTATAAAGCGAAAATAAATACAGCTGCGGCGGCGATGGAGTTAATCAAGCCAGGCAACACTGTATTTATAGGGACAGGTTGCGGTCAACCTCAACATCTTGTAAACGCCCTGGTTGAGTATTCCGGCCATATTTATGACGCTCATATTGTACATCTGCTGACGATGGGTTCGGCACCGTATGCTGATGAGAAATTCCGTGAAAGGTTCAAGATGAACACATTCTTCATCGGTGAGAATGTCCGCGATGCTCTCAGAAAAGGTATCGGCGATTACACGCCAATATTCCTCTCAGAGATACCCAGCGAGTTTGAGTCGGGAAGAATTCCCATCGATGTTGCCTTAATCAGCGTAACGCCGCCGGATGTGAATGGCCTGTGCAGTCTTGGCGTTTCCGTGGATATTGTTAAATCGGCTGCTGCTAATGCCAAGTATGTCATAGCGCAGGTCAATAACAGAATGCCTCGGACGATGGGAGATGGTTTTATTCGCATCAATACCATCGATATGTTGGTGCCGTATGACGAGGACCTCATTGAAATTCCAATATCTAAAACCGACGAAACATTGCGCCGTATCGGGCAAAATGTAGCCAGACTTGTCGAAGATGGCAGCACTATTGAGTGCGGTATAGGACGCATACCTCAGGTTGTAGCTGATTACCTGGTCTACAAGAAAGACCTCGGCGTTCACACCGAGATGTTCAGCGATTGGATTGTTGATTTAATCGAGTGTGGTGCTATCACCTGCGCGAAAAAAACCATTAATCGGGGCAAAGTCGTGGCAAGTTTCTGTATGGGTACCAAGCGGCTTTATGATTATATCAACAATAATCCATTTTTCGAATTTCACCCGACAGAGTATGTCAACGACCCTAATATCATAAGCCAGCATGAAAAAATGGTAGGAATCAATGTTGGTCTGGAAATCGATTTGACTGGTCAGGTGTGCGCGGATTCACTCGGTTACCAGTTCTACAGCGGTATTGGCGGGCAGGTTGACTTTATTCGTGGTGCTGCACGGAGCAGGGGCGGTAAGGCAATTATCGCAATGCCTTCTACTGCAAAAGATGACCAGATATCGAGAATCGTAGCCCATCTGACCGAGGGGGCCGGTGTTGTCACCACTCGCGGCGATGTCCACTACGTAGTTACCGAATACGGAATTGCATATCTGCATGGCAGAAGCATCAGAGAAAGAGCTTTGGCCCTGATTAACATCGCGCATCCTAAATTCAGGACCCAACTCATCCAGGCCGCAAAAACTCAACGGTACATTTACCAGGACCAGATAGAGCTGGACACCGAAAAGGTTAAATATCCGGAAGAGCTGGAACGATATGAGACCCTGCGCGACGGCACGGAGATATTCTTCAGGCCCGTTAAACCTACCGATGAGGCGGCATTGACTGAAATGCTGTATTCGCTCAGCGAAGAGTCTGTCCGGACACGCTACATGACACATACGATGGCGTTTCCTCACAAAGACGTTCAAATGCTGACAAATATTGATTACCAGCAGAATCTCACTATTGTTGGTGTGGTTCCCGGCGTTTCAGGAGAGCAGATAGTTGCGATTGCTCAGTATTTCCTCGACCCCAAAACGCAGGCGGCTGAAGTAGCCTTTCTTGTACAGGACGAATGGCAGCAAAAAGGTATGGGAACGTTTCTGCTCGAGTATATTACCCAAATTGCTAAGCAATATGGGGTGAAGCGTTTCTACGCAAAGGTACTGCCGGTTAATAAACCTATGCTTGGTATTTTTTACAATTCCGGCTACACGGTAAACACCGAATTCGATGGCGACGTCTACAGTATAACATACGATTTGAAAAAAGAGGAAAATAGGAGTAACCTTTGACAATAAGAAGAGCTGCTTTTATTCATTCGCCCCAGCTGGAAAAGTATCGCTATCCGCCGAAGTGTCCCTTTAATACCCAGCGAGCAGGCAAAACACGAAAAGTTCTAAACTCTATGGGCCTGCTTTCAGGTCCCGGCAGAAGTGAAGTGGCGCCTGTGCCGGCGGAAAGAATCGTCCTAAAAAAGTTTCACTCGGCTCGATACCTGCATGCTTTAAAAACGGCAGCCCAGGGCCATTGGGACTATGAAGCAATAGATATGGGGATAGGAACATCAGATTGCCCCGTTTTCAGGGATATGTATGACTGTTCGGTCTGGGCTTGCGGGGCCACACTTACAGGGGCGAATTTGATTCTTTCTGACTCGGCTGATGTTGCGTTCAATCCTTCGGGAGGATTGCATCATGCCGGCCCTGAACTTGCATCCGGCTTTTGCTATATCAACGATATGGCTATCGCCTGTACGATACTTGCCGAAGCCGGCAAGAAAGTATTGTATCTTGATGTGGATGTTCATCACGGCGACGGCGTTCAGAATGCGTTTTATGACCGCTGCGACGTAATGACCATATCATTCCACGAAAGCGGACGAACCTTGTTTCCCGGCACCGGATTTGAGTACGACATCGGCACTGGCGCAGGAAAAGGCTATTCGGTCAACGTACCTTTGCCGGTCGGCACCTACGACGAGGTGTATATGAAGGCATTTAAGGCAATAGCTCTGCCATTGATTGGCGTTTATAATCCGGATGTAATTGTTTTTGAGTTGGGAGCAGATGCTCTCGCAGGCGACCCTCTTGCACACCTGTATCTGACTAACAATACTTATGCTGAAATCATAAATCATCTGTTAAGTTTCAGTAAACCTATTCTTGCAGCCGGCGGCGGGGGATATAACATCAATAACACTGTCAGGGCCTGGGCCTTGGCATGGAGTGTTATGTGTGGTGCCGCGGAGCACGATATGAACCTTGGTGCCGGCGGTGTCATGCTTGAGAGTACTGACTGGCAGGGTGGGCTGCGAGACAGGATTCTTATCATAAGCAGCCAGCAGAGGGATGCAGTAGTTCCACAAGTCGATGCCACTATTGAGACAGTTAGAGCAAACGTTTTTCCTTTTCATGGCCTTTAGGTCTTTCAAATCTGGACATAAAAAAATGGCTCGAGGTTTTCGCTCGGGCCATTTTTATTATTGCAGGAATTTGCCGACAGATTTAGATAGCGGCAGGGTTAGTCCTGACAGGCTTAAGTAAAAGTGTAACGCCGGCAGCAATCAGGCACGCGATACCTGCTGGAATAAACGCCCATATCCAGATTTTTGCGTCGCCCATTGCGCCGCCGAGAATCGGACCAATTACGCCGCCGACCCCGTACGCCAGAAAAACCCAGGGGTAGTTGACGCCAACGATCTTGTTGCCGAAAAAGTCTGCTGTGGCAGCGGGGAATAGAGCAAAGTTGCCCCCGAAATTAAAACCGACTACGGCCGCTCCAAGACATAGTCCTAATTCCGAACTGCCGACAAAATAAAATGCAATCATCATAACACCCTGAATTAAGCTCATAAGAGCGATTGCGTTGCGCCGGCCTGTTTTGTCGGAAACGCTGCCCCAGATTATACGTCCCAGTCCGTTAAGCAGGGCATAAAACAGCCCCATTGCGGTTCCGGTTATTACGTTGGCTTTCGCAGCGTCAACACCATTTGCGACCAGCGCATCAATACCAAAGAGTTTTATTATCCCAATCACCATAAGTCCCGCTGTTGCACCGACAGCAAATATGGAGAAAAGTCCCCAGTACTGCGGCGTACGTACCATCTGCGCGACGGTGAAGTCTATTCCGCCAGAGCCTGAGGCGTTAGTTGTCGGCGGGTTCCAGCCTGCCGGCTTCCATCCATCAGGTGGATTTATAAGAAACAGTGACCCAAGTACCACAAGTGCGGCAAAGAGAACACCGTATAGGGTAAATACATTGCTGACCGTCCAGCCGGCACCGTACAGACCTTTCCAGCCAGGTGTGAGGTTAATAGGGCCAAAATCGAAACCGCTGGTTAATTTTATCCAAATCAAAGCACCAAAACCAAATCCTGCTACTGCAAGTCCTGTTATCAGGCCTTTCTTGTCGGGAAACCATTTCACACAAACCGCAATAGGACAGACATAGGCTAGTCCTATACCCGCGCCGCCCAGAAGACCAACGCCGAGCAATATTGTTGTGAAACTCGTGCCTGCAAGGCCGGCAAACAAATAGCCAAGACCAAGTAGTAGTCCGCCGGCAATTGACACGGTCCTGGGACAAGCTTTTTTCTGCCACCTCCCCCCGAAAAATGCCATAACAATCGCAAATGAAAGCAGGCCCACCGAGAAAATAATCTGAGTCTGAGTTTTGGTGAAGTTGAAGGGCAGGTCCGTCAGTTTTTTGGTGAATGCCGACCATGCATATATTGCCCCAAGACACAGCTGCACTACAATAGCGCCAATAACTACGAGCCAGCGATTCATGACTTTTTCTTGGGCCATAGTTACTCCTTTCATTTAAAATAGCCGGACACGTGTTTTAGTACGTGCCCGGCTTTTAATCCATCAAGTCAGAAACAACTTGTTTAGCCTCGACCTTTGACCAGGGCCTCAACCACACTTGGGTCTGCAAGAGTCGTGATGTCTCCAAGATTGCTCATATCTTTTTCAGCTATCTTGCGCAAAATCCGCCGCATTATTTTGCCGGAACGGGTTTTGGGAAGTGCCGGGGCAAACTGAATTACCTCAGGGACCGCGATAGGACCAATCTCCTTTCGAACGTGAAGGGCAAGCTCCTTTTTCAGCTCGTCGCTTTCCTTGACGCCATCTTTGAGGGTAACAAAAGCATACAGTCCTTGTCCCTTGATCTCATGGGGCATTGGAGTAACTGCAGCTTCAGCAACTTTTTGGTGACTGACAAGGGCGCTTTCAACCTCAGCGGTCCCGATGCGGTGCCCGGAAACATTAACGACATCGTCGATTCTTCCCATCAACCAGTAATCACCGTCTGTGTCAACTCGGCAGCCGTCGGCCGTGAAATAAATGTCATTAAACATCGTGAAGTACGTGTCGATGAACCTTTCGTGGTCGCCCCACATGGTACGCATCATTCCGGGCCAGGGCTTGCGTATGCACAGCTTCCCCCCCTCGTTTACAGCGCATTGGGTTCCGTCGTCACGCAGAACAACAGGGTCAACGCCAAAGAAAGGTCGGCTTGCACTTCCTGGCTTTAATGTGTGAGCGCCTGGCAGCGGTGTGATTAAAATGCCGCCGGTTTCGGTTTGCCACCATGTATCGACGATAGGGCATTTGCTTCGGCCAATTTTCTCATAGTACCATATCCACGCTTCGGGGTTTATTGGCTCCCCAACGGTGCCGAGAACTCTCATAGTATTCAGTTTGTATTTTGCGGGCCATTCATCGCCAAGACGCATCAGAGCTCTGATGGCCGTCGGTGCTGTATAAAAAACAGTAACGCCGAACTTGTCACAAATCTGCCAGAATCGCCCCGCATCAGGATAGGTGGGGACTCCTTCGAACATCAGTGATGTTGCACCGTTTGCAAGTGGGCCGTAGACAATATAACTATGCCCAGTTACCCACCCAATGTCGGCAGTGCACCAATAAATGTCATCATCATGAATATTGAAAATGACTTTGTGACTGAAGGCGCAATGCAGCAGGTATCCGGCTGTGGTGTGGACAACCCCCTTCGGCTTGCCGGTCGAGCCGGATGTGTAAAGGATAAACAATGGGTCGTCGGCATTCATACGCTCAGCGGCACACCGCGGGTTTGCCTTTGCCATTTCGTCATGATACCAGCTATCTCTGCCGGCTTTTATATTGCAGGGGTCGTCGGTGACTTTGACAACTATGACATTTTCAATTGAAGGGGTGTTTTTTAACGCTTCATCTGCAATTTCCTTAAGTTTTATATGCTTGCCGGCACGCAATGACACGTTGCTGGTTACGAGCAGTTTGCAGGTGGAATCGTTAATGCGGTCCTTTAGAGAATCCGCGCTGAAGCCGCCAAAGACAACCGAGTGAATCGCACCAATCCGGGTGCAGGCGAGCATAACTATCGACAGCTCCGGTATCATCGGCAGGTAAATCGCCACGCGGTCACCCTTTTTAACCCCCTTCGATTTAAGAACGTTGGCAAATTTGCAGACTTCCTTGTGGAGTTCCTCGTAAGTGAATTTCCTGACGGCATTGTCTGCTTCACCCTGCCAGAGCAAAGCTGTTTTCTTTGCTATCGGCGTTCCGAGATGACTATCCAGGCAGTTGTGTGAAACGTTCAGCTGGCCGTCTGCAAACCAGCTGTGCTCGATTTTACGCCTTTTCACGTCCCATGTATATTCAAGACCCTTGGTTGGTGCCTTGAACCAGACCAGGCTTTTTGCCTGTTCCAGCCAGAAACCGTCCGGGTCATTAATCGACTGCTCCCACATCTTTTGGTATTGTTTCATGCTGTTTACGTATGCATTAGCCCTGACTCTTTCCGACGGTGGGAATGTCCGCGTTTCTGTCATAAGGGAACTAATGATTTTTTGCTGCTCTGCCATACCACGCTCCTTTTTGTATATAAGCTATTATGCCTTAACACCTTTATCCGAATACAAACACGATAAAAAAAATATTGTATTTGAATTCGTAAGGCACGTCAACCGAAAAACCTTAAAACTTGTACATAAACGATGTTTGTGCACGCACGGCGTCCGCATCGCCTGAGCCTTTGTACCCGGTTTGCCAGTGTGAAGGCCCAAGCCCGATTTTTATTAATTTTAGAATTTGTATCTCATACTGAGCATTGTATATGTTATGTCTTTATGCTTGGAAATCGAGTCGTCCATAGTTACCTGATGATAAAGGGCCGGCACGAAAGCAAGATTATTGGTAATATTAAATTTGGTTGATATTCCGGCAGTGAAGTATGCCCAATCGCTAACTCTGTTGGCAAGACCGTCATAATAGGCAACCTCCGTTGTCAGGTTGACAGGGTTTGGCAGGTTAAATGCATTAATGTCGCGACCAATCAGGAAACGATGAACCCAGCCGGCATTTTTCCTGTTTGCATCGCCGCTGGAGGCGGGATATTCATAGTGGGCAATGTAATAGGGCTTCAACCCATAAGGCAGGAGATTCGGCCAAGAGAAAGTATAAATCCATTCGTAAGTGGTGTTTGCTTTGTGACGAGAAAGACCTGTGTAGGATTCATAACCAACACTTAAATTGTATTTTGTGAAATATTTTGTGTCGGCGAAAAGCGAACCTTTATAATAAGGACGATAATCAATTCTCTGCTGGTCAACGGATCCTGATGAAGTAGCGTTTCTATGTGTAACGTCCAATCCGAAACCTGTGCCATAGAAGTCAATGTCGATTGTTTTGAAAAGTCCGCCTTTTGAACCGTAAGCTTCAATGCCTTTGCTTAGCCACTTGCTGGTATATGTTAGGTCCAGTGTTACACCCAGCTTCTTTTCTTCCAGCTTCACTTCTTCATTGGCATGACAGATGCTCATACCCATCAGCGTCACTGCAATCATCAATATCCTTGTGCTTTTCATAAGAATTCCTTTCTTGTTTATTTGCCCCGCAGGGTTCGCCCAGCGGGAAAAAGAATTTCGCATTCTATCTATAAACCGATGGGCCTGTCAAGAAATGGCGGGGAAAATTATGGTGCGTTGGGGGGTGGCTGCACGAAATTGCGCCTGACAAGGCTCGAACTTGTAACCTTCGGTTCCGTAGACCGACGCTCTATCCAATTGAGCTACAGGCGCAGCTAAACGATACATCTCCGGCGAAATCCAAAATCAATCTTACAATCATCAGCTGGCTATTTCAAGAAAATTAGGTCCAGAGCAAATATCTTCCAAGCAGCAGCCCGAATAAGGATGCCAAGTCTAAAACCGACCTGATTTTGAAAAACCCTATTGATAACTGCCTTGTGTTGTGGAATAATTAGGCGGCGTATGAGGACTGGAACGAAAAAATTGTTGGTCGCAGCGGCATTTGGTTTTTGCCTTGCTGGCTTTGCTAAGGCTGATTTGGCAAAACGAATTGATGAAATTATCAGCCAGCCTGCACAAAAAAAGGTTCGGTTTTCAATCTATGTTGTGGAGGCTGGCTCTGGCAAAGCGGTGTACAGTCATGATGCTAATACTGCAATGGCGCCGGCTTCAAATATGAAAATAATTACCACCGCTGCGGCACTGAAGTATTTAGGGCCGGATTACAAATATACAACAAAAGTTGGGCTTTGCGGTGATATGCTGGCAGTAGTAGGAAGCGGCGACCCGCTTCTGGGTGACAGGGAGACGGATTCTAAATATGGCAGGCAAAGCAGCTGGATATTTGAAGACATAGCGGCAGTGCTCAAGCGAAATGGTATTACAGGCATCAAGGGTATTATTGTTGATGCCAGCATATTTGATGACCAGCGAGTCCATCCCAATTGGCCCAAAGAACAGCTGAACCGCTCATATGCCTGTGAAGTGAGCGGCTTGAATTTTAACGGAAATTGTATAGAGATAAGTGCGAAGACTGTTGGCAACAAAGTGGTTCTTTTTATCAATCCGGAAACCAACTATGTGAAGGTCATCAATAAGGTTGTGCCGAAGTCAAAAGGTAAAAGTGCCGTAGGGTCCTATCGACAGCCCGAATCCAATAAAATTACCGTGTTCGGCAATTGCAAAAATGAAGCTGGCCCGTTTGCTGTCGCAATTGAAAACCCAGCTGCCTTCTTTGCGTTCCTGTTACAGGAAAATTTGACTAAGGCCGGGATAAAAACAGAAGGGCAATTTGTAGAAAAGACCATAGGCCGGGATTCTGATTTCAAAATGCTTGCCGAATATAATACCACGATAGCCGATTGCCTGGCGCGGTGCAATAAGGATAGTTTCGGTTTGGCAGCCGAAGCATTAATTAAGACGATAGCGGTTAATCGTGGGTTGACCCTGGGGACGGGCAGTTGGACACAGGGAAGAGATGCAGTTTCGCTATACCTCTCGGCGCTGGGTGTGGACAAGGGGGAATTTTATGTCGATGATGGCCGTGGATTGAGCAGGGAAAACAAGCTCAGCGCAAATGCTATAACAAAGGTGCTGTTGAATGTCTACAAGAGCAAAAATTGGCCGCTATACGAAAATTGCCTTGCGGTAGGGGGTGTAGAAGGGACGATTGAAAGGTATTTCAAAGAAGAAAAGTACAAGAACAAGGTCCTTGGCAAGACCGGGTATATTCAGGGCGTTAAATCATTTTCAGGAATATGTAAGACCGCAAAGGGCGACTATTTATTTTCCATTCTCACTGATGGCGCCAATGGCCAAACACGCGAAGCAATCTATGATATAGCAAAAATGATTATTGATGAGGCTGAATCAGAAAAAGATAGTTGTGCAATCCAAAATCGATAGCTATAATTTGGTCGCCGTTATATAGTTTTATCAATGTCAGGGATACTCTTATTATAGAGAAGGAAGATTGTCATGTTTAAAGTTATGATAATTGCTGCCGCAATTATATTGGCATTGGGATGGATAGCATACGGAATATGGACCGTTATGGAGAATATTAAGGAGAAGAAGAGACCAAGACCAACGACGAAGCATCTGGAGGAGGTAAAAAAGTCATTTGATGACTATCTAAAGAAGGTGAAAAAGTTTGAGAAAAAAACCTATGAACGAGATGAACTAAAGTAGTGGGTAAACCATCTTCGGAGATGCTCGATTTTTGCTTTTGATACTGGTTACTCTTGTGGGGTATAAACTTTATTGTCATATCACTGTATGGAAAGAGATCGGATGTACTCAGCAGTAATTTTTGATTTGGATGGGCTCATAGTCGATACGGAAACCATCGCCCGAGCTGCGTGGAAACGGGCTGCAGCTGATTTTGGGTTTTTGCTTGAGG
>Ga0315294_10005888_pt1 | contig 13457 bp, 12 predicted proteins | sample YL17G13_40_MG_FD_203626 | JGI IMG/M metagenome (GOLD analysis project Ga0315294, IMG submission 203626) | Sediment microbial communities from Yellowstone Lake, YNP, Wyoming, USA - YL17G13_40 | ecosystem: Environmental > Aquatic > Freshwater > Lake > Sediment | place: USA: Wyoming | collected... | reverse complement strand
TTTAGCCTTTTCAGCAAAAATGGGGTGGACATTAAAGGGCCCCTGAGGGATATATTTATTCCTCTCTGCGAGTAAAGATTCATTCGTTTTCATACGGATTAACCCTTTCTTCCTTAATGGCAATAAGAAATCTTAGATCGATTGAGCTCAGGCGCCGGGCGGTAGCACGGTTGTTAGGCGTCCAGTGTCTTTGAGAACAATACTCGATCACCACCAGGCCCATCATAGTTCTTGGCCACTGCAATATCATCAACTGTTGATTCACTCGACTCAATGGTAAAGCCCATACGAAGGTGGAATGCAACAGAGTTTTTATTCACTGGTGAGGTTACACAGCGCACCAACTTACGACCCAGCTTGTTCACGGCCTCGAAGAATCGCTCATATAAAGCACGACCTAACCCCTTTTTTCGGAAATTAGGGTGTATACCCGCAAAATGTATGTATGCCTCATACGGAAAAGTCTGCGAGACAAAGCCGATAATGAAACCCACGATTTCCCCACCAGTCTCAGCCACAAAACTCGTTTGACGGAAGTGAACAAAGAAGAGCTTCGGCAACATGTCGCTCATGGTCCGGCCACCCCACCACTCGTTGACCACCCTGATTATCGGCTGATAATCGGCCGATTCAGCGTGACGAATGAGAAATCCTTCCGCTGCTATCACCAGTGTACTCTCGTTTATGGTGCATAACATAATCTTACATTATCTTACATTATCTTACATTTTCCGTACCAAAAATATTAAGTTTATTCTTTTTTAAATTGAATTTGAGGTCTTTCTTATAAGTCTTTGAATTTGTAGATAAAATTAATTGATGATTTTGTGGTTAATGGAAGGTGGATGAAGGAAGGGATAGACTTAACTTATGCAAAATCACATAATATTACCCTTTAAATATGATTAAATTTGTAATTCCTAAATAAAATCAAAAAATTAAATTGATGCAAGCTAGCATTTATTTATGCAATATTACATCACTTTGAGAAATTCTATATTTCTTTATCTTTCTTGAAATTGTTGCTTGATCAACCCTTAGGATTTTTGCCGCTTCATGTTGAGAGCCATATTTCTTAACCGTACTTTCAATAATATAACTTTCACATCTTTCCAAGGCATCTTTTAGTGAAATCCCCTCAAACAAGAAAGAGTAAGATATTTCTTTAGCCCTATAACCCGCTATTGCATTTGGAAGATCTTGGACTTCAATTCGTTCCTTTTCTGTTACCACCACAAGCCTTTCAATAATATTGGCTATTTCACGAACATTTCCTGGAAAATCATATTTGCAAAGAACATCAATAATCTCTGGAGAAAGAACCTTTTCTTTTTGATAGGTTTTATTAAATTTTTCAAGAAAATAGTAAATAAGCGGCAGGATATCATCCCGTCTTTCCCTTAAAGCTGGAATATAAATCGGAACAACGTTAAGTCGGTAATAGAGGTCTTCTCTGAAATTTTTAGCAGATACCATTTCTTCAATATTTCTATTTGTGGCAGCAATAATCCTGACATCAATTTCTTTAGGGACTGCTCCTCCGACACGTATAATTTCATGATCTTCTAAAAAACGCAGGAGCTTTGATTGAGAGGTGAGCGGGATTTCTCCAATTTCATCGAGGAAGAGCGTCCCCTTATTAGCAAGTTCAAAGAAACCCGGTTTCCCTTCCGCCCTAGCTCCGGTAAAAGCGCCCTTTTCATATCCGAATAGTTCCGATTCAATGAGTGAATCCGGAATACCCGCAAGGTCAACACGAATGAAAGGCCCTTTGCTTCGATCCGATTGCTTGTGGATCAATTTAGCGATCAGGCTTTTTCCAACACCCGATTCTCCCAGAAGAAGAATGGTTGAGTCGACCCGAGCAATCCTCAAGGTCATTTCAATAATTCTTTGCATCTCCCCGCTTCGAAAGATGATATTGGAAAGATCAACGCCCCTCATCTCCAACTCGGAGAGTTTCGAAATATATCCTTTCGCTAATGCTTGGGTTTCCTGGAGCTGTGTTCTAAGGTGATCCAGTTCCGTGATATCCCGATCATTTGTTACAACGAAAATAATTTCTCCCTTCTCATTGAAAATTGGATTACCTGTCACCAAAATTCTTTTCTCTCCTTTGATTTGTTGAATCATCGTTACTGACGTTCTTCTCTTCAGAACCTCTAAAGTGACTGACTTATCGAATAGTCCTTCGCCAATAAGATCGTTCATGTTTTTTCCAATCACCTCTTCGGCTTTTACTCCGTTGATTCTCTCTGAGGCCTTATTAATCCTGATTACTTTCCCTTCATGGTCGCAGATCCAGAGGCCATCATAAGAGGAATCAATGATGGTATCGAGCCAATTTTTCATATTTTTAAAGAGATCCAGTTCTTTTGAAATGTTCTCAATTTCGGATATATCCTGGAAAACGCTGACGACGCCGGAGATTTTTCCATTCGTCACAATCGGATTTATATTGGAGACCAGGGTGACTTCTTCCCCTTTCAGTTTTTCTCCATAAAATGGTTTTCCTGTTTTTAAACATTCCACTAATTTACCGCCTGTGTTAGGAAGGACATCCAGGATATATAGATGACTGGCCTCATGCGCAGGAATATTAAAGATCCTTTCTGCCGTTTTATTGAAATAAGTGATAACACCTTCCCCATCTATGGCTACAATACCGTTGTGAATTGCATCGAGTACCAAACGGTGATCAAACGTTTTTGAGCTTTCTATCATTTTAACCCTCCCTAGCGTTCAAACCTACCAGGTTTATATATGAAATTTTCTTTTATTTCAAAGCTACTAACAAAGGGTGCATAATTAGCAAGTAAAGGTAAGGGGAAAGGAACAATAAAACAATCGAGAAAATAAAATGAATTAATTCATTATGAAAACACCTACAGAGTTAATAAGCGGACCTATAGATGGTGATAGCGTCTTCGAGGGTTATCTTTCTTGGGTTATTGGCTAAGAGTCTGGTCACTTTCATGGCCGCCTCGGCTAACCCGGGAATTGCATTCTCTGGAATTCCAACATCTCTGAGTCTCCTTGGGACCTTGATGTCATCGGAGAGCCGTTCCACAAACTTGACTGCGGCCTCCGCCCCATCGAGTTCAGAGAGCCCGTCGACCTTTTCTCCAAAAGCTCTTGCCATCTGAGCAAACTTATGGGGGCATCCCAAAATATTATAACGCATCACATAGGGAAGCATCAGTGTATTGGCTAGGCCGTGGGGAATATGGAACTCTCCTCCGAGAGGATACGCAAAGGCATGAACCGCCCCCACGCCTGCATTCGCAAAGGCCATTCCTCCCAGAAGGCTTCCCAACATCATATTGGAGCGGGCTAGCAGATTATCCCCATTGGCAAAAGCGATTCTTAAGTATTGTGAGATGAGTTCCATTCCCCTGAAAGCGAGAAGATCTGATAATTCGGTGGCATTTACTGAATAGTAGGATTCTATGGCATGTGTCAGGGCGTCCATCCCTGTGAAGGCTGTGACTGACGGAGGAAGGCGGAGTGTCAGTTTGGGATCGATAAGGGCGACCTCTGGAAAGAGATAGGAACTGACAATTCCTTTTTTTAATTTTTCTTTCGTGTCAGAAAGAATGGCTACAGGGGTTGCTTCACTGCCCGTCCCTGCGGTGGTTGGAACCAGGATCACCGGGATCCCTGAATTGGGAACAAGATCGATTCCGAAGAAACCGTCTATCTTCCCGGGATTGGTGAGCAGAATGGACGTCACCTTGGCGATGTCGAGGGAACTCCCCCCTCCAAAACCGATGATGAGATCGATACCTTCCTCTCTGGCTAATTGAACGCTCTTCTCCGCCACTTCAATTCTCGGATCGGGTTCGACCCCGTCGAAGACCACAAAGGGAAGACCAACAGACTGAAGGGATTTTTGAACCTCTTCAAGAAGGCCAGCTTGAATCACACCTGTATCGGTAACAATGAAAACTTTCTTTGCTTTGAGAAGTTGAGCTTCAGCACCTATTTTTTCAACCGCTCCAGGTCCGAAAAGAATTCGTTTTGTCGTCCTGAAAAGAGTGAGTTTTTCTATCATGATGACCCTCCTAAAAAGGTTCTGTAAATGGTTTGAGGGGAATTAGGATACCATAATTAAAGATTGATTTAAGATCTTAGGTTCTAAGTTTTTTCATTCAATCTGAAATCTGCAATCCGAAATCCGAAATCCGAAATGGGGAAGATTACTTCCCAACAAGCTTTAAGAGCCTCTCGTTTTCAAGAATTTCTCGAGGATGCCCCTCAAATATAATTTCTCCCCTTTCTATAATATAGGTCTTCTCTGTGACTTGCGATACGATTCGGACGTTCGATTCCGCTAAGAGTATCGTCACTCCCAATTTTCTGATCTGACGTAATGCCTCCATAAAATGATTCACTACGAGAGGAGCCAACCCTTCAAAGGCTTCATCCAACAGTAATAATGAGGGATTGAGCGCTAAGGCTCGGGCAACAGAGACCATCTTCTTTTCCCCTCCGCTCAAGTTAAGCCCTTTTCTGTCCAAGAAATCCTTAATCCTTGGGAAAATAGCAAAAATTGTTTCGTAACTAAATATCTCTCCTTTTCCGCGAACCCACGTCGAAAGGTTAATATTTTCTTCTACAGTGAGTTCTGTAAAGATTCTTGTATCTTCGGGAGAATATCCGATTCCTAAAAGGACTTTCTTTCGCGGGGAGAAAGAGGTAATGTCTTTTTCTTTAAAAATGATCTTGCCTGATCTGGAAGGATAAAGACCAATGGTGCTTTTGATAATGGAGCTTTTCCCTGCACCATTCCTACCTAACAAACAAACGATTTCCCCTTCGTTCACACCTAATGAAATATTTCTTAGAATTTGAGTCGAACCGATAAACACGTCTAAATTTTCAATCTTGAGTAGCATATCCATTAACTCACGATGCCAAATACGGTGGCTTTGACTTCTTTATTTTCCATGATTTCATCGGGTTTACCTTCTGCCATGACCTTGCCTTCGTGCATCACAATCACTCGGTCCGAATACCCTGAAACGATATCCATGTCATGTTCGATGATGAGGGTTGAGATCCCTTCCTTCTTTATTGCCTTAACGATGGAATCCATGACTTTAAATTTATCGTTTGTGGCCACTCCGCTGGTGGGTTCATCCAATAAGAGAAGTTTCGATTTCAAGGCAAAGGCGATGGCGATATCAAGAATTTTTAAATCTCCCTCTGAAAGGCCTGTCGGAGTCAGATTCTTTTTATCCGACATATTAAAATTATCAAGAACTTCAATGGCCTCCTCGGTAACAGAGGAATAGCGATCCGCTGGCAATAGCCCCCTTCGTATCATCCCATATTTTGAGAAGAGGGCCGTTCTGACATTATCCAGGACCGTGATATTGGAAAAGAGTTGAATCAGTTGGAAGCTTCGGCCCACACCCAATTTAATCCTGACATAGGGGGAAGCATAGGTGATGTCTTTGTCTAAAAATAGAATGCGCCCACTATCCGGTTTTAAATACCCACTAATTAAATTGACTAAGGTCGTTTTTCCAGCTCCGTTGGTACCAATAATTGAAACAATCTCCCCTTCCTTGATTTCTAAATTGACGTAATCTACGGCTTTGACAAATCCAAAATGTTTCTTCAAGTTGTCTATCGTTAACATGAAATTTCCTCAATCGCTTTTCTTTATTATTTTAGTCCATAGGCTTGAAACAGCTCCTGCAACGCCATTTGGAAGAAGCATCACGAGAACGATGAGCGTTGCTCCGATGACGAACATCCAATATTGTGTGTTTCCCATGGCATATAATTTTAAGTAAGTAAAGATGATTGCCCCGATAATGGGTCCTTCAAAGATTCCGAAGCCCCCGAGCAAGGTCATATAAACGATTTCACCTGAAAAAACCCAGTGGGATAAATCTGCTGTGACATGGCCATTGACAAAGGTCCAGAGGGCACCCCCTAACCCAACAAACACACCGGAGATGCAGAAGGCGTAAAGGCGATATCGACGAACGCGGATACCAATTAATTCCGCCCGCACCTCGTTATCTCTGATCGCCTGGAGGGCTTTACCAAAGGGGGAGCTGACAATCCCTCTCATGACGATAAAGCTTATAGCGAATACGATTAACAAGAAATAATAATAAGTCCCTGAAAGAAACTCAGGCCTCCTGATTCCCTTGAATGACATGCCAAACAGAGTGGGAAGGGGCACACGGAGTCCGTCGGATCCTCCTGTAATGTGATAGAGTTTAAATAACAAAGCGAAGAGAAGCATCGAGAGAGAGAGTGCGAGGATGGAAAAAAAGATCTTTGTATGCCTTACACAAACAAAACCAAAAATGATGGAGAGTACCAATGAGAAGAAGAGGGCTGCTGGAATCAATATCTCGAGAGAATAAGCTTGCGGAAAGTATTTGCCAATCATAGCGACGGTATAGGCTCCGGCTGCAAAATAGGCGCCGTGACCAAAAGATAAAAGGCCGGTATATCCTAAGAGGAGATTGAACCCAAGTCCTACAATGGCGAAGGTTATTCCATATTCGAAGAGCATGAGGTCATGGATAGAGAGAAAACGGGGGATAAATAATAAAGTAATGAGGATCAATAGATAGAGGATCCATCTCGGGTTTTTAAACATTCTTTTTAAAGACACCTTCTATCTCCCAAAAAGACCTTGTGGTTTTACGACTAAAATAATGCCGGCAATTAAGAATAATAAGGGCAATTCAATTTCTGGAAATATGGCAATACCGAAAGATCTTGTAAAGCCTACAAGCAGTGCTCCGACCAGGGCACCCTTGAGACTTCCAAGGCCACCCACGACGACCACAATAAAACCGAGGATGAGGGGTTCATGGCCAAACCCCAAAAGGGCCGGGGTCGTGGGGACGACTAAAGCCCCGGCTAGCCCAGCCAGTCCCGATCCCAGGACAAAAGCAAAGGTGCTGAGTCTGTTAATATCCAGCCCTAATCCTGTGGCCATTTCTCTGTCCAAAGAGATGGCCCTTAGCATAATCCCCAGCTTCGTTTTTGACATAAAAAGCCAGATAAACAGTCCTGCCATTAAGGCAATGATCATCACAAATAGAAAGTAGGTCGGGTAAATATTTCCCCCAATATCGACTTTGCCTAAAAGATCAAAAGGGGCAGAGGCGTAATAGGCCTGTCCTCCCCATATCATTTTGATAACATCTTCAAGGAGCATCAGCGCTCCAAAGGTGAGTAGAAGTTGGTACTCAAGGGTACGTTTATACATAAATCTGATTAAGGATTTTTCCATTAAAAACCCAACGAAGCCAGCCAGCACGAATCCACTTAAGAGCGTTATATAGAGAAAAAATGGCGGGACCTTCATCCCGATAGCAATGATGATCCAGGCAGCTATAAATGCACCAATCGCATATAAGGACCCATGCGCCAGGTTGAGGATCCCCATGACACCCAATATGATATTAAGCCCCAAGGAGATGAGGAATAAAAGGGCAGCAAAATATAGTCCATTAAGAGTATAGACAACCCACATTACAATTCCAGTTCCTCTTCAAATTCAAAAAAAAGACTCTCACCCCTACTCGCGAACGAGTAGGAGTGAGAGAGGGGAAAATCTGTTTATCATTTCCAGCTATTGATCCAGTCCACTGTCTTTATGCCAACAGGGGCGTTCACCTGACTCGCTGGGAAAACCTCCAGCCTTTTTGGATCAAGTATTGGGAAAGGATATTTTGGTGTCAGTTTTGTAAATCCAACCAGTACATCCTCAATGGCGTTGTGATCTTCTCTTATCGTTAGAGTGCCTGAAGGGGTTTGAAATGATAGACCTACCGTTGCCTTGGCGATATCATCGAGTTCAGGCCAGCCGCCCACTGCTTTAGCAGCCTTTTCTACAGCATACTTATATGCATAGATGGCTTGATAGGCGTGATAACAAGGATACGTCGGATATTTCCCATACCTTTTTTGATACTCCGTAACAAACCATTTATTGAGAGGCGATTTGTCATGCGGTGGATAGAGGAAGTAATGAGTTCCAGCACAGCAGATAATCTGCTCTTGAGGAAAATTTTTTCCCACTTCTTGAGGATAGGGTTCACCGCGCGAATAGGCCATTTTAATATTTTTAAAAAAGCCCATTCCCATCGCTTGTTTGGTGTAAGTGACAGCATCTCCTCCCCAAAGGGATGAATGGACGATATCTGGTTTGGCTCCCATCAATGCACTGATATGGGCAGTGTAATCTGTGTTGCCGAGTGGAGGCCATAAGGTTTTTACCACCTCCACCTGTGGCATCAGTTTCTTCATCGCCACTTCAAAGATTTGCCAGCTTTCTCTTCCCCAGGCATAATCAGGGTTGATTCCGGCGATGGTTTTAATTTTAGGAAAGTATTTCTTAATCACCAAAGCCAATCCAATATTATCAATACCTAAGTGGGCTTTGCTCCTGAAACCGAGTTTGAATTTTGGGACTTCATAAGGAGATTTGGCCCCTTCCATCAACTCATGGGTTCCGCAATCATAGGCGATGATTAATCCTCCCAGTTCATCGGCGAGTGGAAGGACGGCCTGACAGCTCGCAGAGGAAATGTAACCCAAAATGACATCCACCTTATCTTCCAAAACCAATTTTCTACAAAGCTTGACCTGTGCATCCACGCCACCTGCTTCATCCTTGCTGAGCAATTCAATTTTCCGACCAAGAATACCACCTTCTTTATTAATCACATCAGCACACATTGCAAAAGTATTGTAACCAGGGATACCAAAAGGAGCGGCTGCAGCACCGGTCAAGAAACTCACCGCTGCAATTTTGACAGGTGTGGTGGGAATGGGTTTTTTAGTCTGACCGACTACCTTCGTGGCAGCACTAAGAGAACCCACTGAAACAGCAGTGGCCCCCATATATTTTAAAAACTTTCTCCTCGAAATATTATTTGACATTCTTCCTACCTCCTTCCTTTCTCATGGATTATTCCATCAAAATAAAGTTAACAATCTTTCTATTTCACCTCCTTTTTGATTGGGAATGGTTTTAATTTTGAATTGTGATATTTTTATCAAATAGAATAGATTAATGTCAATAAAATTGTTGGTAAGAAAATTGATCCATCACTGGAATCTCGACCGGAAAATATTTTTATGGTATACGAATAAAACGAATGACACCGAATGTGCCGAATGAAGAATGATTCGGGAGGATTCGTTGTCATTCGGGAGATTAGTTTGTTTTAAAGAGGAGAGCTCTTTATGCAAGAAAAAATGAGGGCGGCCAGGTTTTACAAGGTTGGGGATCCCCTAAAAATAGATACCCTCCCTGTTCCAGAGTTGGAACCGGAAGAGGTTCTGGTGGATATAAAAGCTTGCGGTATCTGTGGCTCGGATATTCACATCGTTTACGAAGGTGTGACTCCAACAGCTTATTCGCCTATTACACTGGGCCATGAACCATCTGGGCTGATCGCTGCTTTGGGGTCTGAGGTCGAAGGTTGGAAGGTTGGAAATAGAGTGACCATCAACCCATTTCTGACCTGCGGGAAATGTATCAATTGCCTTTCAGGGAACTCACAGATCTGTTTGTCACGGCGTGTCATCGGCATTCACACAGAAGGAGGATTGGCAGAATTTTTAAGGGTCCCTGCAGAAAATCTTATACGTTTGCCTGAAAATATCCCTTTTGATCAAGGAGGGATCGCTGTGGATGCAGTGGCCACTCCCTTTCATGCTATTACAAACAGAGGAGCCCTAAAGGCAGGAGAGAAAGTCGCTGTTTTTGGTTGCGGTGGATTAGGCATCCATGGAGTTCAAATCGCAAAGGTTTGTGGTGCATCGCTAGTCATCGCTGTGGATACCATTGATTCGGTCCTTGAGAGGGCGAAGAATGTAGGGGCCGATGAGGTGATTAATCCAAAAAGAGAGAAACCGATTCGAAAGATTAAAGAAATGACAGGAGGCATGGGGGTTGATTTAGCACTGGAGTTTATTGGACTCAAGGAGACGATCGATCAAGCCGTTAGATGTGTGAGGATAGGGGGAAGAACTGTGGCCGTTGGTCTTGGGCCTGAAGAGATCTCTCTCCCTCCGCCCACAACGTTTGTCCGGTCAGAATTATCATTGCTCGGTTCTTATGGTTCAACGACATTAGAGATCCAAAACGTGGTAGATCTTATTGCCAGTGGTAAATTGAACCTTTCAAATTCTATTACGGAAAGATTTTCACTGGAGGAAGTGAATAAAGGATTGGACCATCTCCACAAAAAAATTGGAAACCCCATCCGCTTTGTTATTCTAATAGATTAAGTTTAATCAATTCCTACAATGCGTTTGGCCCAGCGTTTCTTCTGCTCAAGGTTTCCCAGTCGACCATACATCACTTTTTGGGTCTGAGGTGATCCTGCTCCATGCATGGACTCGACCAGGGCCGTTCCTCCGCTCATATTCTCAATCAGCCGGAGGATCTTCATACGGTCTTTTACGGGAACCCCTTTAGCGCCTGCTAAATATTTCTTCACATAACGGCCCACTTCACTGCTCTCAAGATCACCCTGGAAGGGCATGGTGGCAATGATTCCTCCAGCGATATCATGAGCCAGGCGGGCGATCTCATAGATGTGACGTGTGACATTATGTTTTGTGGTGTTGGCTAAAAGGGGATCCGGATAGTAAGCTCCAGAAGGAGTCTTATATCCCATGGCAGAACAGGCCACAGATCCTGAATAGATCGTTTCGGCCAGATGAATCATCTCTGCCAGTTTTTCTTTAATGTGAGAAGCACTGGCTGTTCCCTGATACTCTGCGGCCAATGCAGTGGCTCCTACCAGGACATCGGAAACTCCTCCTTTGCAACCTCCATAGTTTTGGCGATGCAAAGTGGCAAACCTTTCCACCAGCAACCCGGCCATGTCATATTCACCGCAAAGAAAAACTCTATCCCAAGGGACGAAGACATCTTCAAAGATAATGAGGGCTTCCCCTCCGACAAGTCCGTAGAGAGGGTTGCCAACATCGATCCCTTCCTCTAATTTGCGTTCTTCATTGGTCTGGCGGCCAAATATGAGGACCACTCCTGGTGCATTAAGGGGAAATGCACAGGCCAAGGCATAGTCTTTATCTTCCTCCCTCATCGCCTGAGTGGGCATGATCAGAATCTCGTGGGAGTTGACACCTCCTGTCATATGGGCCTTAGCTCCACGAATGATAATTCCATCTGATCGTCGTTCTACGACGTGCGTGAAAAGATCTGGATCTGCCTGCTTGCTGGGAGGAAGGGACCTGTCCCCCTTCGGATCGGTCATGCCACCCACCAACATCACATTGCTATCCTGGACATGAATCAAATACTTCTTGAATCGTTCAAAATAGTCTGTCTTATATTTCTGATCGATGTCATACGTGGTCATGTAGGTGGCATTCAGAGCATCGAATCCCACGCACCGTTGAAAGCACGAACCTGTCTCATGTCCGATAAGACGAAGCATCTGGACCTTTTTGATCAGATCATCCACGCTTTGATGAATGTGAGTGAATCGGTTGATCTTCCTGCCGGTGAGATGAGAAGTGGCTGTCATCAATTCCTCATATTCGGGACGAAGGGCAAGCTCATAGGTGAGGGCCGCAGCGCCAATGTGGGGACGAATTCCAGGATGCTCAGTAATATCCTCCACAGGTTTTCCGTTGTAATAGACAGCATGATGAAGATCTTTGAGGCTCTGGATGTAATCCTCTTTGGTCACGATGGGTTTCATTTTTTTCTCCTTCCAAATATCTGATTCCACCCTCACCCTCTCCCTCCCCCATCAAGGGGGAGGGTTTTCGGATTGATTTTCCAAATTGAGTCCCACCCTCCCCTGGTGGGAGAGGGTGAGGGGGAGAATTAGTTACGTCTTCCTAAGGGCCCTTCTCAAGAATTTCCCGGTGGCGGTCTTGGGTACCTCTTTGACAAACTCAACCTGTCTCGGATATTTGTAAGCAGCCATTCGTTCCTTACAATGGGATACGATCTCTTCTTCCTTCACCTTTCCTTCGAATCCCTCCTTTAAAGCTACAAATGCCTTGACGGTCTCTCCTCGGTATGGATCCGGAACTCCGACTACTGCGACCTCACGAACAGAAGGATGAAGATAAATAACATCTTCCACCTCTCTTGGCCAGACTTTGAACCCGGAGGCAATGATCATGTCCTTCTTCCTGTCTAAGAGATAAATCCATCCCTTACTATCCATTGTGCCTACATCTCCGGTAAAAAGCCAGCCCTGCCGAATGGCGTGGGCGGTTTCCTCAGGTTTGTTCCAGTATCCTGAAATGATTCCCGGCCCTTTGATAGCCAGCTCTCCTACCTCTCCAGGTGGAAGCTCTTTTTCAGGATCACTCAGGTCCATAACCTTCGCCTCATGGCTCGGGATGGGAACTCCAATGGCAATGGCTCCGGTCGAGGGATCTACAGGTGCCCTCGATCCAAGGGGGATCAGAGTCGCAGGTGAAGTGCTTTCGGTGAGACCGTAAACATTGTGGATATAAGTGCCTGTGAGTTTTTCGAATCGTTCGACAACAGCAGGAATAACAGGAGCTCCACCGCTGTAAACTTTCCGAAAGGAGGAGAGGTCATACTTTCCAATTTCAGGGTCATTCATCAAAGCGATAAAGACTGTGATGGCCGCGATCGTGCATGTGGCCTTCCATTTTTCGATCATCTGAAATGTTGTCTTGGGATCAAAACGGTAAAATAGAATGAGGGGAGTTCCGGAAGCGATGCAGGTTCCAATATGGCCGACCATGCCAGTGACGTGAAAGAAGGGGGCTGCCCCAAGCATAATATCGGAAGGAGTCAGCTTCCAGCAATGACGATAAACCTCACAGTTAAAGGCAACGTTCCCATGGGTATTCATGGCTCCTTTTGGAGGACCCGTGGTGCCGGATGTATAAGTGAGATAGGCGACATCGTCTCGAGAAAGTTTGATCTCTGGAGGATGCTTTTCTCGATATCGTTCGAGAAGTTTCACGAAGTCTGAGGTTTCCAAGCCCTTTGCTTTTTCCACTCCTTTAAGAATCGAAGGGAGTGGACTTTTGGGGTCGAGAAAATCCAACTCTGAGGTGGTGATCACATGCTCAACTCCGGTTTCTTTGGCCACTTTTCGAATCATCTCCCCATAAAGGGATTCCATACAGACAAGTACCCGAACAGAGGCATCCCGAAAATAGTAGGTGAGTTCTTTTTCCCTGTACATGGGATTTAAGGGGACAACTATTCCGCCTATTTTCCAGATGCCGAATTGGCCAATGATAAATTGCGGAATATTTTGAAGGTAAAGAGATACCCGATCCCCTTTCTTCACACCGAGATCTATAAGAACACAGGCAAAGGCATCGCTCATCTCATCCAGTTCTTTGTAAGAGATGACCTTATCGAAATAGTAAAGAGCGGGCCTGTTGCCATGTAACTGGACCGTTTTTCCGAGGTGCTCTAAAGAATTTGTGGC
>Ga0315294_10005887_pt1 | contig 13458 bp, 12 predicted proteins | sample YL17G13_40_MG_FD_203626 | JGI IMG/M metagenome (GOLD analysis project Ga0315294, IMG submission 203626) | Sediment microbial communities from Yellowstone Lake, YNP, Wyoming, USA - YL17G13_40 | ecosystem: Environmental > Aquatic > Freshwater > Lake > Sediment | place: USA: Wyoming | collected... | reverse complement strand
ATGCCTTCATCCTGTCAGGAGGCATGCCTGACGGCGCGTATCGGGCCATATCGCAATCCTGGAAGAGTTCCATTATTTTTTTCATGATCTCCTCATCGGTCCCTTTCGGCTTCAAGACCTCTTCAATGATATGCGCGGTGATCCCCGCCGATGGGATATGGAGCCTGTTCCCCAGATACCCCTGCAGCGTCTTGAATATGACGTGGTAAAATTCCTCCGATTTTTTTTCATTGAGGAACCGTTTCGCCTCAGCGATCCCCCGCTTCGCCTCTTTAGGAGCCCTGAGAAGCCGCGCGTATCTTTGATCGTTGCGCAGGCGTTCGAACCGAGCATAGACCAGGGATATGAGGATAAACATCGCCAGCGGGACTATCTGCAGATAGAGAAATGCCGGCTTTCGATAGAGCGCCTTTTGCTTTCTCTCTATCGTCCCCAAAGAATCCTTTATATAGATGATGTCACGGCCGAGGACCTCTTCCCGCGGCCCCAGGGGGACTGCCCGGGGCGATTCGACGATCTGCGGTCTCGAGGTCTCCTGCGACTTGGTCACCAAAAGAGGGACCGGTCCCTGGACTATCCTTTTATATATCCCTTCCTTCGGATTAAAGAATGAAAAACTGATCTTCGGGATCTCCTTTACCTGGTCTGATTCGGGGATGATTACCTGCTCAAAGACGCGGCGGTTTTCCTCGGTCTTCATGGTCGGTTCATAGACCTTGAATCCCTTGGTAGTCTCAAACTTCGGGATCTTGACCGTATTAAAATTCCCGGTCCCATTGATCGACATAGTCAGGGTTATCGGATCTCCGGCCTTGAGGTCTTTCGGCTCCGCCTTCAAAATGAACTGGTAGTCCCCGAGAGCGCCTGAAAAATCATCGTATCTTCCCGTTTCAGGCAGCGGCATGATCTCCATCGGGATATCGGCTGATTTCAGGGTTATCGGATAATTTTCATACCGGGTGAGGAAATCGTCGAAGAATGAATCGTCAAAACCGCCACCGAAGAAATCTTCATCTGAATGCGGCCCCCTGCGGCGCTGCCTCTGCAGGACCAGATTGCACTTGACCTCTGCCGGCCCGAGCGTAAAGGTGCCGGTCTTGGTGCCGAAGACCCTGGTGTCGAACTCGATGACGTCATAGTGAATGCCATTGAGGGTCTCGGTATATTGCTTCGGTGCGCCGAACTCCGCCTTCGAGAAACCTTCCTGCCCGAAGGTTGGATACTGGATATCGCGGACGGCGAGCCTGTTGATATACATCTTGATGGCAACGGGGACGACCTCGTTGATGTATGCCTTGTGTTTATCTGCCGACATCATCATGAAGAGCCGGTTCTCCAGGTTCGGCGCCGGTTCGGTCAGACCGGAGGATGACGGCGCGGCCGGCCTCTCTTCCAGTACCTCAACCGTGACCGGACCCGATATATAGGTATCTCCCCGATGATCAAACTCGAAAGGACCTATTTCAAATTTTCCGACCCTGAGCGGGATAAGGATATAGGTATGCGTGATGGATGATGAGACTTTCCCGTTCACGATCGACATCATCGTCGAAGGACCGAGATACCGGATCTGGAATCCGTCGATATTTTTGATATCCGGGACCGGCATTTCCTGAGTCTCGTAAAAGGTGAGGTTAAGCCGGAGCCTTTCTCCGATGGCGACCCTGTCGCTGTCAACGGTAACCTCAAAATTCCTTTCTTTTGCAAAAAGATGAGTCTGGCCGATCGCGGCGGAAAAGATCGCGAGCGCCGCGAGCGAAACGAATACGCATTTACCCGTGAACCAGTCCCGCGTTACGGGACGGTTCAGCCCCGAACCACATTTACATGGGTTCAGGGCTACCCTGAACCGAACTTTGTTCTGGTTCAGAGGCAGGGTTCCGCTCCATGGCGGAACCCTGAAAGAAAAGATGCCACGGCTGTAAGGCCGTGGAGCTTCACTGTTTATCTTCATAACTACCAGTCCTTCCGTGTCTCCGGGTAATCAGCCTTTTTTCTTCTCAGGAAGCGGACTTCTTTGCGGGTCGCCGCTTCTTCCTCTTCGAGGCCTTCCAAAAGCATGTTCGCTTCCTCTTTCGTCATCTCGCGCGGTTCGATTTCTTTCTGATAGAACGAAAGCCCGTCCTTATCCTTCTGTTGGTCTTTCTTCTCTTCCTCGCCTTGCTGCTGGCCTTCGGGCTGTTCGCCGCTGCTCTCCTGGCCGCTTTCTTTTTGTTTCTCCTTGGGCTTGCCCTGATCACCTTTTTCTTCCTGGCTTTTGGATTTCTGGTTCTCCTGCCGGTCGCCGTCTTGTCCTTCCTGCTTTTCCTGCTGATTCTTTTGTTCCTGCTGTTGGGCGCCCTGACCGGATTCATTCTTGTGCTGCGCCGATGACTCTTGCTTCTCTTCTTTGCCGGATGGGGCATTATCCTGCTTTCCCTTTGACTCTTGAGACTGCTCGGAGCGTTCGCCTTTTCCCCCTTGAGGACTCTCCTTTTGGTCCTGCCTGGATTCCTGTTCGCGGGAGGATTGCTTTTGCTTCTCCTGCATCTTCTGAGAGAGCGATCTGATCTTGCTCGCGACAAATTCATAGTTGAATTTCGGGTCGATATCGTCTGGATCCAGCTCCATACTGCGCTTGTAATAGTCAAGAGCCGCCCGGTAATCGGAAAGCGCTTTTTCGGGGTCTTTCGATTCGCGGGATTCGCCTGTTCTATACGCGCTGTTGCCAAGATTATAATTCGCCTTCGCCTCAAGAGTGCTCTCTTCCGAAAAACCGAGTGCCTGGTTAAACGACTCGACCGCTTGAGCGTATTCCTTTTTTTTATAGCGCGCGGCGCCACTGTTAAAATGCGCGATATCCGAATCGGGCTTTAAGCGAAGCGCCTGTGCATAGCGATTGAGCGCCTCATCAAAATTTTTCCCCGCATAGAGCGTGTTTCCGCGATGGATATCGTCCTGGAAGGACCCTGCGAGGCAGGTCCCGGGGACCCCTGCGGCGATGATCAGCATAAGCGCTATCCGTGCCCGGCTCATGTTCTCGCCGACCTCCTGTCGGGAATGAACGGCTCGATAAAAAGCAGCGCGACCGCGCAGGCGAGGAATATCTGGAAGCGGTCCTGATACCGTTTTCTCATCTTTGATTCTATGTCCCGTTTCTCCATTTTTGAGATGGTCTGGTCATATATCAGATTAAGGCCGAATTCGACCCCGGACGCGCGGATATAAGCGCCTCCCGTGCCCAGGGCGATCCTTTTAAGGATACCTTCGTTCAGCCGGCTCTTGACGATGTTTCCCGCCTCATCCTTGACAAAGCCCCTCTTCCCGTATTCATCGGGAGCCGAGATGAGCTCTCCTTCTTCGGTCCCGACACCGACAGTGAATATCCTGACACCCGATTCTTTCGCCTTTTCGGCCATCTTTACCGCGTCGCCCTCATGGTCTTCACCGTCGGTAATAACGATCAGGACCTTGTATTTCTGCTCGGGCCCCTTGAACACCTTGAGCGATTCGGCGATCGCCGATGAGATCGACGTGCCGCCCCGCGGGATTATCCTCGTCGTTATATCATCGAGGGCAAGTAAAAAGCCTCCGTAATCCTGCGTCAGCGGGCATTGGAGAAAAGAGGTCCCGGCGAACGCGATGAGCCCTATCCTGTCGCCTTTAAGCTTTCTCGCCATATCTCTTATCGCCAGTTTTGACCGGTCAAGCCGGTTTGGTTTTATATCGGCCGCCAGCATGCTCCGGGAGGTATCGATCGCCACGAGGATATCAAGCCCGCTCCTCTTAACCTCTTCCCACTGAAATCCCCACTGCGGCCTCATGAGAGAAAACATGATGAGAAATACCGCGGCTATCAGGGCGCACGCCTTGATAACCCTTCTCTTTTTGCTGAAATCAAGGGCGATGGCGTCGACCAACTCTTTCCTGACGAAGCGCTCGGTGAGCGCTCTTCTCCTTCTGAACGACCAGAAGAAGAAGAGGATGACGGCTGTTATGGTGAAACCGGTCACGCTAAATCGTGGATTTCCGTACATCATAGGTTTTTACGACATCCTTGGATTCCGCCTCGAGCGTCACGGGATCCTTATGAAAACGGTATTCAATAAGATGATCTCAAAAAGCAAAAACGCCAATGCACCTATCAGAAAGTAACCGAAGAGCTCCTTATACTCCCGATAACCGGTATGCTCGATTGTGGTCTTCTCGAGCCTGTCGATCTCACCGTAGATCTTTCTCAATGTCTCGGTGTCTGTCGCACGGTAATACTTTCCGTTCGTCAGGTCCGCGATCTCCTGGAGCGTCTTCTCGTCAAGGTCGATGCTGATATTCTGATAAAAGACCCTGCCGAATTGATCTTTGACCGGATAAGGGACCGGGCCTTTCGATCCGACGCCGACGGCATAGATCTTGATCGCAAGTGCCTTTGCCGATTCCGCGGCCGTGAGCGGTGTTATCTTGCCCGCGTTGTTCACGCCATCGGTGACCAGGATGACGATCTTGCTCTTCGCGTGCGTTTCTTTAAGTCTGGAGAGCGACGCCGCGATGGCGGAACCTACCGCGGTAGCGTCCTCGATCATGCCGACCGTCACCCGGTCAAGGTTCTCCGAAAGCCACTGATGGTCGAATGTGAGCGGACAGACGGTATAAGGCCTGGCGGCGAACGCGACAATAGCCATCCGGTCATCTTTTCTTCTCTCGATAAAATCCTTGACGACTTCTCTCGTCACATCGAACCGGTTGAGGCGTTTCCCGTCGCCTTTAAAATCCTCGGCGAGCATGCTCGTCGACGTATCGAGCGCGAGGACAATGTCGACACCTTCCGTCGAGGTCTTGAATTCCTCCACGACGACCTGGGGCCTCGCCAGGGCGACGATCGCCAACGCGAAGGCCAAAGCCCTGAGAAAGACGACTGCTCGCGCTAACCTCATCTTCACGGTATACCTGAAGGGCTCGATAAGCTTTCCGGACGGAAAGGAAAATGACGAATGCAGGCGCCTCCTCTCGGCGAACATGATGAGGGGGATAGCCAGAACGATAAACCCCAGGATCCACGGGTCATGGAATCTCATCGCTTATCCTTCTGCCGGAAGCGCCCGGGCTCAGTCTCTATAGTCTCTTTTGTCTGATCGATAAAGCGCTTCGCTAACTGGAAAGAGGTTTCGGCCTCATCGCACCCCGGATGAGAGCGCGCGAATTTAACCATATCGCAGCTCGAGAGAAAATCCTTAAGGAGGTTCTTATGCTCGCCCGATAAAAGGTCCGCATCCTTAACAGAGACCAGGAATTCCTCGGTCGTCATCTCGGGAGCCCGTATGGAGAAGCGGTTCTCGAGATATCTGCGGATACACTGCGACACGAGCACGTAATACTCATTTATTCTGCCCTGCTGGATAAGGCCTCTCCTTTTGATATCCTCCAGTGTCTCATACGCGATCTCGTGCGCCGGCCGGATGATCAACCGCCTGGAACCCGAGGCTCTCGTAATCAATCGAAAGATTGCGAATACCGCGAGCCCGATCAGCGCCGCGGAAAGCAAAAGTATGAAGATCCACCGGTATGACGGCAGCTCAAGGGGGTTCTTGATATCCCTGATATCCCGCGCTCCGGCAGCGGCTGACAGGATGCTTTTTATCTCTATCGTGACCGGCTCTGTGCTGCGCTCGGTCCAATCGCTTCCCGGCGTCCTGTACCGGACCGCGACCGGCTGAAGTTCGTGTTTTCCGATCTCGTAAGCGGTGAGGACTGAGCGCAGTATCTGGTGTCTTCCGCCAAAAAGACGCTCACGTCTGGTGATCTTTTTATCGATAACGGTGAAGGCGCCTGTCGTCTTTCCGATATCCGGTAATTTGATTTCAATGCGCGGGTCCCTGAAAGAGACATCGATGGAAAGGGTGATCCTGTCCCCGATAAAGGCTTCTGTTTTGTCGACGTCTGTCCGGACCGATACCGGCTCCGAGCCTTTTTGAACGGCCCCTGCCTCGTTCGGCGAGGCCGCAAGCGCAAGGACGACGGTCGCTATGATGAAAACTCTTTGTGAATTATTCATACTCTTCCGTACCGAAGGCCCCGTCCAAAAAAGCTCGTCAGAGCCTCTGTTCCCTCATCCTGAAGAATGAGATCAGGGGTTTGATATATGACTCGTCCGTCCTGATATCGATATAATCAACCCCGATCGATTGGAAAAGCCGCGCCCGTTCCTCATGAAGCCTTTTCGTGTGCTCCGCATAGCGCTGCCGTAAAGCCGGATTCGAGGTATCGATCAGGAACTGCTCTCCGGTCTCGGCGTCAATGATGTCGACGATCCCGGCGTCAGGGACCTCGCGCTCACGTGGATCTGTAATGGTTACGGCAATTACATCGTGACGCTTATTGACGATCGAGAGCGATTTCTTAAAATCTCCGTCATAGAAGTCCGATATGATAAAGGCTACGACCCTGCGCTTGATGACCCTGTTGAGATACTCGAGCGCTCCTGTGATATCCGTCTTTTTCCCGGTCGGTTTGAAATATAAGGCCTCGCGGATGACTCTCAGCACATGCCGCATCCCTTTTCTGGGCGGGATGAATTTCTCCACGGTATCAGTAAATACCATAAAACCCACGCGGTCCTTGTTCTGCATCGTGCAGAATGCGAGGACCCCTGACAGTTCAGCGGCCAACTCACTCTTCAGCTGCCGTACCGCCCCGAAGCTGCACGACCGCGACGCGTCCAGGATAATCATTACCGTCAGCTGTCTCTCTTCTACGAACTTCTTCACATAGGGATGCCCCATACGCGCGGTGACGTTCCAATCGATGGAACGGATATCGTCGCCCGGTGTATATTCGCGCACCTCATCGAACTCCATGCCGCGCCCCTTGAAGACGCTCTCATACTGACCGGCAAAGAGATCAGTTACGACGCGCGAGGTGGTTATCTGGATCCGCTTTATCTTGCGTATGACTTCGGGACTGATCATGGCACCTCAACCTCTTCGAATATCCTTTTGACGACATCCTCTGAGGTCTTGTCTTCCGCCTCCGCTTCGTACGTCACGATGACCCTGTGCCGCAATACATCCATCCCGATCGATTTCACATCGTGCGGGGTAACATAGCCTCTGCCCTGGATAAAGGCGTGCGCCTTGGCGGCGAGCGTCAGATAGATGCTCGCCCGAGGCGACGCGCCGTACTGGATGAGCGAAGCGAGATCGCCTAATTTGTACGCCTTCGGATCCCTGCTGGCGAATACGAGATCGATGATATAGCGCTCTATCTTTTCGTCGATATAGACCTCGTCGACGATGCTGCGGGCCCTGATGATGTCCTCGGGTTTCACGACCGGAGCCACCTCGATCTTCTTATTGGTCACCGCCATCCGTTTGAGGATCGTGTGCTCCTCCTCTTTGTTCGGATATCCTACCTTAAGCTTCAGCATGAACCGGTCGATCTGCGCTTCCGGCAGGGGATACGTCCCTTCCTGCTCGATCGGGTTCTGCGTCGCCAGCACCAAAAACGGATCATCAAGCTTGAAAGTCGTCTCGCCGATAGTTACCTGCCGCTCCTGCATCGCCTCCAGGAGCGCGCTCTGGACCTTCGCCGGGGCCCTGTTGATCTCATCGGCCAGAATGATATTGGCGAAGATGGGTCCTTTCTTGGTGGAAAAGGTCCCGTCCTTGGGATTGTAGACCATGGTCCCGATAAGGTCGGCAGGGAGAAGGTCCGGTGTAAACTGCAACCTTTGGAATTTTGTCTTAATGGCCTGCGCCAGGACCTTTACGGACATGGTCTTCGCCAGCCCGGGAACGCCCTCAATAAGGATATGGCCGTTCGCCAGAAGGCCGACGAGAAGACGCTCAAGCAGATATTTCTGCCCTACGATGACCTTTTCCATCTCCAAGATCAAAAGATGAATAAAGGAAGACTCATTTTTTACTTTTTCATTTATTGCGGTTATCCCTTCTGCCATATATCCTCCTTGTGCGGTAATTTATGGAGCCCCCACGCCTTTACAGGCGTGGTACCTTTGTTTACCCCGACTCGTAAGATATGTCGGGGTATCCGCCTGCATGTTTCAGTGCGACATCCTGAGTTTATCGAATCCTTCGACAAGCTCAGGATTCGATTCTGAGTTAATCGAAGGACAAAAGACGCCAGAAGCGTCTTGTCGCATTCACCCCCGCCTTACTAGGCGGGGTTCTCTAAAGAAGGCGGATAGATTCTCTCATTTTATAGAGAAATAGTATACCATAGTATGCCAAGAATTTCGGCCATCCCTGCAATCGAAGGATCAACCTTGTGGAGCCCTTCCGGCCCTGCCGGCGAGGCGGCAGGGCCTCTAGCTCCCTCCCCGAAGCAGAAATACTACTGCTCGCACGAATTTCGCTATCGCGAAATTCGTGCGGAGGGGATTAAAAGAAAGATGCCGGCGAGGACCAGGGCAATTCCGATCACATTGGGGACGGTCACCGTCTCTTGGAAAATGATGACACCCAGGATAAACGCGATGAGCGGGTATGCCCCGGTTATCGGCGTCACCATCGATACCTCTCCCGCCTTGAGGGCGTTATAGAAGAGGAGCTGCCCGATGAAATTCGCCAGAAATCCGGCCAGCACAAAAAGGAGAGGCCCCCTGAACCCTGCTGACGCCGCCTCGGTGATAACTCCCGGATAGAATGCCAAAAGTATCGCGGCGCCGATCATTACCCCGATGCACCTGAAGATCATCCCTGTCTTCGGGCTCAATCCCGCAAGCCCTGCCTTTTCCAGCACCGGAACCACGCCCCATACCAGGGCCGCGCAGACCGCCAGATAAAATGCTTTCATCGATTCGGGTCTCCTTTTCAGATTCGGTACAGAACTTTATTGAATTGAAGGCGATTATTGCACGACAATATTCACCTTAATAAGGATAAAACACAAAAAAGAGGGTTGAAAGCGCGCTCAGGACCCACATGCCCGGGTGGAGTTCCCGGTATCGTCCAGAACATACCTTTAAAAACGCGTACAGGAAAAAGCCGGCCGTTATGCCGACTCCCAGATTATAGGTAAAACTCATCAGGACGATCGTGGCGAACGCGGGTATCGCTTCAGTGTAATCGTCGAACGGGATCCTGGTGATCGGTTTGAACATGAAGAGACCGACAATAACGAGCGCCGGACCGTAGGGTATCCGCCTACATGTTTCAGTGCGACATCTCGCCGTCCTTCGGCTTCGCTTTAGGACGGCGTCCTGAGTTAATCGAAGTATCGAATCCTTCGACAAGCTCAGGATTTAATACTGAGTTAATCGAAGTACCGAAGGACGCCGAAGCATCTTGTCGCATTCACCCCCGCCTTACTAGGCGGGGTTCTCTGCGAAGGCGGATAGGCCCCTTTTTTATTCTCTTTTTAGGCTCATCGTATACAATAAAAGAATACCAGGAGTACGGTAAACGCGCTGACCGCGATAACGGTGATCCAGGAGACGCTGTTAAAAAAGAGCGAGTTCCTGTGTTCGCCCATGAGATTTTTGTCATTGATCAGGATCAGCATAAAAACCAGGACAAAAGGCAAAAGGACGCCATTGGCGAACTGCGAGACAAGCATCACGAAGACCAGATTCACGTGCGGGATCATGACGACACCGGCGCCCAATACGATCAGGGCGGTATACAGAAAATAGAATTGAGGGGCGTCTTTTAACCGCTTGTCGACGCCGGTCTCCCATCCTAATCCTTCGCACACCGAATAGGCGGTAGCGAGCGGCAGGATCGAGGCGGCAAAGAGCGAAGCATTCAGCAATCCGAAAGCGAAGAGATACGCGCAATAGTTTCCCGCCAGGGGTTTCAGGGCAAGGGCGGCGTCTTTCGCCGTCTCGATGCGCACGCCGTTTTTAAAGAGCGTGACGGCGCAGACGACAACGATGAAAAAGGCGACCACATGAACAACGATGCTTCCGATGATAACATCGAGACGCGCGTAACGATAATCCCTGACACTGATCCCTTTTTCTACGACCGCGGACTGCTGATAGAACTGCATCCAGGGCGCGATCGTCGTGCCGATAACGCCGATGAGCATAAAAAGATACGACGAACCAAGCTCAAAGCGGGGGACTATGACACTTGAGGCGATCTCTCCCCAGGGAGGACGAACCATGAAACCCGATATGATATAGGAGACATAGAAAAGGCAGGCGCCTAAAAATACTTTTTCGACAGATTGATAGGTCCCTTTGACCACGAGCCACCACACAAAGATCGCCGCCAGAGGGACTGAGACGACCCGGGGTATGCCGAAGATCTCTCCGCTCGCCGCGACACCGGAGAATTCAGCCATCGTGTTCCCGAGATTCGAGAGGACCAGGACGATCATGGCGTAAAAAGTCACTTTGACGCCGAAGCGCTCGCGGAAAAGGTCTGCCAGTCCCTTTCCGGTAACGACCCCCATCCTCGAGCACATCTCCTGGATCACCGTCAGGGCGACGACCATGGGAATAAATATCCACAGTGTCGCGTATCCGAAGTGGGCTCCGGCGACCGAATAGGTGGTTATCCCCCCCGCGTCATTATCGACATTCGCGGTGATGATGCCGGGGCCGGCGACACTCAAGAAGATGAGGATATTCCTGAAGAAATTTTTCGGCCGCTGAGTTATACCGTTCTGAACGCTCATTTTTTCGGTCTCTTTCTCCAGGCCAGGAGTATCACCCTGCTTAAGACATCGTCGATCGTTATGACGCCGTGGATCACCTTGTTCTCATCGACGACCGGCAAAGCCGAAAACTTATATTTATCGAAAAGATAGGCGATCTGTTTTGTGCTGTCATGGAGATACACGTAGACGGGTCTCGGATACGCGGTAGTAATGATCTCTTCTTTCGGGTTATTCGCAAGGAGCAGCCTCCTGATCGTCGTAATGCCCTTCAGTCTGTTCTTCTCGTCGACGATATAGATATAATAGACATAGTCGAGATCGGCGGTCCTCGTTTTTATAAACTCGATCGCCTCTTCGACCGTCGTCTTCTCCGAAAGAGAAACAAAATCGGTCGTCATGATGCCGCCCGCCGAATCGCTCGAATAGCCGAGGAGCGTCGAAAGTTTTCTCGCCATAGTTGACTCCATGAGCGCCAGGAGATTCTGCGCTGCGCTCGTGGAAAGGTTCTCCAGGAGATCCGTCGCCTCATCCGGAGACATCTCGCTCAGGATCTGAGCCGCTTCCTTCTTGTCGAGCTCCTTCAGCAGGGTCTTTTGATGCTCAAAATCCAGATTTTCAAATATATCGGCCTTCGTCCTCACGTCCAGCGTCTTGAAAAACGCGATCCGCTGGTTGACATCGAGATCCAGCAGTATCTCGCTGAGATCTGCCGGCGGAATATGGGAAAATTGCTTCTGGGGAAGGTTCACTTTTAATGTTTTGCTGACGGGATTGATCGAGACCGGCTGGATATATTTCCATGAGATGAGGTCTTCCCGCTTAAGATAGCGCGCCCGGGGAGCAAAGAGCCGCACCACAAGATCAATAAAACGCTCCCAACCCAGGCGACGGAAAAGGCCCCTCAGTCCGATGTCGACATGCGCCACCATGATATCCTGATTGACCTTCAAGAGGTGTATATCATTGACGCGGATAACTTTGTTGTTATAGGTATCAACGACCTGCTGGTCGAGGATATCTCTCCTGAGGAGAAATTCGTATACCTTCGGCTCGCGGGCAAACGATAACGCGCCTTTGTCGATCTTCAGATAGATATTATCATCAACCCGTTCGATCTGTTCCCAGGGAATTCCTGCGAACTCCCTGTGAAGAAAACCCCGCGAGACGATCAATTCGTCGGCCTGAGGAAGGATCTCCTTGAATTTGACCGATACATCCCACAACCCCCCCACGAATCTCCCCTCGCGATCAAAAATGCCGTAGGAGAGGACCCGGGAGAAATTAACGAACATGAAGGAATTTATTTTCTGATTCATTGGGCTACGCGTATGTACTCGGTTTAACGACGCCGCCGGATATGACCAGCTTCATGGCATCTTCGACCCTCATTTCCAGGACGATGATCTTCTCTTTGGGGAGAAAAGCCAGAAAACCGGTCAGCGGCGACGGGGTTGTGGGGATCATTACGCCGATCAATTCCTTGTTGGTCTTCTCATTGAACTCCCTGATGTGGTCCTGGGTAATAAATCCGATCTGGTACATCCCCGGCGAAGGATATTCCGCCAGGACGACTTTCTTCAGGCCGAATTTTTCTTTCGAAAAGACAAAATCGGTCAGCTGCTTGACGGAAGGATAGATATTCTTTACGATAGGGAGCCTGTAAAATATACCTTCGACCGCCCTGACGATTCTCCATCGAACGAACCTTGAAACGATAAATCCCGTGAAGACCAAAAGCAGCAGCGCCACGACCAGTCCGAGACCCGGTATTGAATAGCCCAGTTCCCTCATGAGGATCTTGTTGATGATCCTCCCCAAAATGCTGTCCGCGAACTTCACGATGACGACGATCACATAAAAAGTGATCAATATCGGAAACCACACGATGAGCCCCGTTAAAAAATAATTCCTGAACACGACTGATAACCTTTTCTGGTGATCTGTTCTTTGCATAGTCTCTTCCTGTCCGGTAAGCGGGTGAGCGCTATACCCTTTTTCTGAAAAAAACGGTTAAAAGAAGGGTCGCGAGAAAGAACGCGAGCGCCCTGTATAAGTTCTTCTTTTCGAGTTTTTCGCTTACGCGGGATCCTGGCTTCAGTATCGTGACGCGCGCGGCGTGGATATCAAGCTCTCCCGCGTGTTCATCGCATGCCCTGTGGAAAACACCTTCGACCCTGACGGTGTCCCCCTTCCGCATGTATCCGCCGCAAAGCGTGACGTCCGAGAGGAGCGCTGACCTGCACCAGACGCCGATGGTGTTACGACCATCGCTTATGTTGGCCCATGCATGATCTCCCCGGTGCATGATATCGTGTATCACTTCTCCCTCATAGACGATAGTCTTGCCGTCCAGCGCTTGCGCCTCCTCGATCAAGACATCGCTGGTGAGGGCCGATGCCAACGATACAGAGCCCAGCAACAACATCATCGTAAAAATAACCAACCGGTAATATATATACGGGACGTTCTTTTTCATCCTCTTCTCTTGATGGCGGTGACGATGACCCCTCCCATGACGAATATAGCGACGAATTCAAGCCTTCCGGCCCACATCTGGATTATATATACGATCTTGAGAAGATCCGGCATCGAAGGGAGGGTTATGCCGCAGCTTAAGCCGACATTGGCCGCCGCGGAGACTGATTCGAACAGAGAATCGCTGAGCGAATATCCATAGAGGAGACCGGCGGCAGTTCCCGCGAGATACAGGACCACGTACGACAGGAGGATCAGGCTTGCCGCCCGCACGTGCCGGTCCTCAAGGATCAGATCCTTGATATGATGCACTTTTTCTATGAGTACCGCTGATTCAGGCAATATCAACCGTTTGATGTCCTGATGGAGCGCCTTATAGAGAAC
>Ga0315294_10005886_pt1 | contig 13461 bp, 11 predicted proteins | sample YL17G13_40_MG_FD_203626 | JGI IMG/M metagenome (GOLD analysis project Ga0315294, IMG submission 203626) | Sediment microbial communities from Yellowstone Lake, YNP, Wyoming, USA - YL17G13_40 | ecosystem: Environmental > Aquatic > Freshwater > Lake > Sediment | place: USA: Wyoming | collected... | reverse complement strand
TAAAAGATTGCCAGGATTTGCCAAAATTTATTTGGGGAATTGGGGTGAAAGAGCAGCTTTTCTTTCCACAATTTTGGGAATTTTTGGAGCAATTTTGGCTTATTTAATCGTCGGAGGAGAATTCTTAACAGAATTACTTTCGCCAATTCTTGGCGGAAATTCCCTAATCTATACTCTTTTTTATTTTGCTATTGGAGCTGCTTTAATTTTCTTCGGGATAAAAGCCATCGCCAAAGTGGAATTTTGGGGACTAGTTTTATTTTTTATTGTTCTATTTTTGATATTTCTCCGAGGAAAATATCTTATAAATATCGAAAATTTATTTCCTCAAGTTTCGAATTTCGGATTTCGAATTTCGGATTTCTTTTTACCATATGGCGTTATTCTCTTTTCTCTCTGGGGAGCAGCTTTGATTCCGGAAGTAGAAGAAATGCTAGGAGAAAAGAAAAATTTACTTTTAAAAATTATTCCCATTGCAATTTTAATTCCAATTTTTGTCTATCTTTTCTTTATCTATTTAATTTTGGGAATTACCGGGCCCCAAACAACCGAATCAGCCTTGAGCGGCCTTAGAAATTTTTTAGGAGAGGGGATAGTTTCTTTAGCCTTTTTTTTCGGAGTCCTAACCACCTTTACCTCTTTTATCGCCTTAGGGCTGACCCTAAAAAAAGTTTTTTGGTATGATCTAAAAATAGAAAAGAATATCGCTTTCGCAATTACTTGTTTTATTCCTTTAGCTCTTTTTTTAATAGGGATTAAGCAGTTTATTCCAGTCATCTCTTTTGTTGGAGCAACAATGCTGGGAATTGATGGAATTTTAATTCTGTTAATGTATAAAAAAATCAACCCCAGAAATCTCTTGATTTACCCTTTGTTTTTAATACTTTTTGGAGGAATTATTTATGAAATAATATACTTCCTTAAATAATTTTTAAATTATGCTTTTACTATATATTTTTATTTTTATAATTTCTTGTTCTTTGCTATTTTGGACCGGAAAATGGTTAGTTGATTCTCTGGTCAGGATAGCTAAATTTTTGGGCTGGCGAGAATTTGTAGTGGCCTTCGTTATTGTAGCAATGGCAGCTACCTTGCCAAATCTTTTTGTTGGAATATCTTCTGCCTTACACAAAATTCCAGAATTATCTTTTGGTGATGTTGTTGGGGGAAATGTTGTTGATTTGACCTTGGCTGTGGCTTTAGCAGTTTTTTTTGCCAAATCCTTACCTGCTGAAAGCAGATTGGTTCAAACTTCTTCAATTTTTACTATTATTATTGCTATTTTGCCCCTGCTTTTAATTTTAGATGGTTCATTGGGTAGGGGAGACGGAATCATTTTAATTTTAAGTTTTTTATTTTATATTTGGTGGCTTTTTTCCGAAAAAGAGAGATTTGCTAAAATTTATACTGAAAACAAAATTTCTATTATTAAAGAATTTAAAACTTTTATTAAAGACTTAGGAAAAGTGATTTTGGGAATAATCATTTTGTTGCTAGCAGCCGAAGGGATTGTTAGATCAGCTTCCTTTTTTGCCGAAAGCCTGAATTTATCAATAGCCTTAATTGGAATTTTAATTGTCGGTCTGGGGAATGCAATACCAGAGACTTATTTTGTCATCTTGGCAGCTAAAAAAGGTCAGACCTGGATGATTCTTGGAGATTTGATGGGAGCAGTAATTGTGCCAGCTACCTTGGTTTTAGGAATAGTTGCTTTAATTTGTCCAATTGAGATTGCTGACTTTTCACCTTTTGCCATTGCTAGAATATTTCTAGTAATATCGGCACTTTTTTTCATTTTCTGCGTTCGGACCGACCGAAAAATCACAAAGAGAGAAGCTCTTTTCGCCGTCACAATTTATATTCTCTTTCTTCTAGCCGAAATCATCAGGCAATGGCTTAAATAAAAAGGTTTATTGACAAAAATTTTCAGAAATAATAATATCCTTATCAGAAGTAAGAAATAAGCCACATCAATAAAGGAGGCGAAATAGTGGTAAGGCTATCAGTGTTGAGGCAATTCTTGATTAAGGCTCGCAAAAATACTTATATAGCAGGCAAGGGAATTGTAGGACCAATTTTACCAGGAACGGAACAGGCAGAATATAAAGAAAATGACTGATTGTATCGAGATATTTGGTTAGGTGGAGCAAGGTTTCAGGGAGGGGAAGTTATTTTTCATAATAACCAACCTGTTTGGGGAATGGTCTATAGCGGCGGGATAATACCCTCGGAACTAGGTCATAGATTAATGGTTAGACCTTCAGAAGAGCAAGTTTATCAGTTCCTTCGTAAGGCTTTAATGGTTCAGGCTAATTCAGCCAGATTTGGTTGGGACGTTGTTCTTTATAAAAAAGGCGAATGGAGTTATCTTGATTCTGGCGAAAACGAAGCCTCTTTTTTCGAAGGTCAGGAAAGTATCACTTTCCGTGGCGAATTAATTTATTCCCTTCACTACAGCGGAGGGCTAATAGAAGGGTGATCAAGGGGAGTACAGCTATACTCTCTTTTTGTTTTAAAACCAAGTTTGACCGATTAAATTTAATTTGCTAAATGAGAATAGGAAGAAAGGCTTTCATAATTGAGAGCCGAACCTTAACAACAAAATAATATCAGGATATGAGCTCAAGACTAGGAGGCAGGAGGAAAGATAATGAGAAGGATTCTCGCGGTAGCAATGGTAGTAATAATGATATTGTGTATTATAGTTATAAAAGATATTTTGAGCTATTCTGCTCAAATTGCTCAATCAGTATCCGTTGCAACACCTACTGTGTTATCACCCCCAGTTCTTCCGATACCGGTAGCAAGGGTGAGTCTGGCATCGCTGGAGACCGACTTCATCCGTCGTCTCAACGCCGAGCGTGCCGTCGCCGGCCTGCCAGCCCTGGCTGTGGATGCAAACCTGGTGAGCATCGCCCGCATCCGCTCCAGCGACATGGCGGCCAGAGACTACTTCAGCCACACCAGCCCCGACGGTCAGAGCGCCTTCACCCTCCTCGACCAGTGGGGTATCCCTTATTCCTGGGCTGGTGAGAACCTAGCCCGCAACAATTACCCCATGCAGGAGACAGTAACAGTCTCTGTCCGAGACCTCATGGCCAGCCTTCCCCACCGCGACAACATCCTCAACCCCAACTACACGCGGGTGGGAGTGGGCTACGCCGAAGATGGATGGGGTATGCGTTATTACACAATTGTTTTTGTAGGGTAAAAAGTTCTTTTTCCTTCACTTTTTTTAAAAGAATATCAAATATAAAAGGAGTAGTCATACTCCTCTTTTTTTACGGGGTTTGACCTATTAAATTTAATTTGCTAAATTATACCAATGAATGGGCTTTTTCTCAGTTTATTATTGTTTTTTGCGCTTGGAGCGGCGGTAATAATTTTCCTTATTTTTTACACAAGAAAGTCAAAAACGGACCAAAGCCAGACAGGAGCGATAAGGAGCTTGGAGCAGCAGATTAATATTATGGTGGGGCAGATAAAAGAAATTAGCGGAGCTGTGGGCGGTACTTCACAGGAAATGAATAAACAAATTTCGTCATTTACCAAAGAGGCAACTCAAATTAGGGAAGATTTGAAGCAAATTCAGAATACCGTAAAAGAAGTTTCATCTTTCCAGGAAATTTTTAAATCTCCGAAGCTTCGTGGCCAATGGGGCGAGGCAAATTTAGAGCATATTTTAAGCCAGCATTTTCCGCATGAGCTTTGTAAAAGACAGTATCTTTTTTCCAGTGGCGAGCAAGTTGATGCGATATTAAAACTGCCAAATGGAAAAATTCTTCCTATCGACGCCAAATTCCCAGCTGATAATTTTTTAAAAATGATAAACACCACTTCTGAGACCGAAAAAAACTTGTACAAAAAAAATTTCTTCGCGGACGTTAAAGCAAGAATTAACGAAATTTCATCAAAATATATTCTACCCTCAGAAAACACAGTAGATTTTGCTCTAATGTATATTCCGGCCGAAGCAATTTACTATGAAATTATTAATAGTATTGGCCGTGAAATGGATATTTCAGGCTACGCCTGGTCAAAGAAAATAATTCTTACTTCGCCAAACACAATTTACTTGCACTTGCGGACGATTGAGCACTGGTTCAAAGATACACAGATTTCGCGTCAAACTCACGAAATTGTAAAAAGGCTTGCCAGAATCAGCCAGGATGCTGTAAAATTAATGGATGATTTCCGGAAATTAGGCAGCCATATAAGAAACGCCAGTTCTGCCTATGATGATTCAGAAAAAAGATTGTCTCTACTTGGTGAACGAGTCGAAAAATTAATAGAGACAGGAGATAAAAAATATTTAAAAGGAAAAGAAATTTAAAATATGTTAGCAGTAATAAAAACTGGGGGAAAACAGTACATAGTTTCCCCGGGTGATAAAATAAAAATTGAGAAGGTGGCTAAAAAAGAAGGATTAGAAATTGCCTTCAGCGAAGTTTTATTATTAGAAAAGGGGAAAAGCATAGAAATTGGCACTCCTTTAGTTAAGGGCGCAAAAGTAACTGGTAAGATTCTCCGACACGGCAAGGGTAAAAAAGTAATTGTCTTTAAATACAAACCAAAGAAGCGCTACAAAGTAAAAAAGGGCCATAGACAGCCCTTCACAGAAGTTGAAATTAAAACGATAGATTATAAACCTTAAACTATAAATCTTATCTTCGGCTTTCTAAAGCCGAAGATAATGTTTCTTCGTCAGCATATTCTAATTCTCCTCCCACTGGTAATCCTCGGCCAAGCCGGGTGATTTTTATTGGTTCGGCAAGCTCACCACCAGATTTTAAAGTCTTAAGATGCCTTTCTAGATATAAAGCTGTAGCCTCACCTTCAGTTGTCGGGTTTACGGCAATAATAATTTCTTTAAAATTAGCCTCTAGGCCGGATTTTTTAGGACTTAAAATGCGTTCTTTTAACTCCTCAATTCTTAATTTTTCAATGTCTTCTTTTTTTAAAGTAGAAACCGTTCCTCCCAGAATAAAATAAAGGCCCTTATATTTTTTAGTTTTTTCTATTGAATCTAGGTCAACTTCCTTTTCAACAACGCACAAAAGAGAATGATCACGAGTGGCATTTTGGCAAATTACGCAAAGTGGCCCCCGATCTTCATAAGGATTAAAACAGAAAGAGCATAATCTAACCTGCACCTTCAATTCTTGAATTGATTTTAAAAGATTCAGCACTTCCTCTTTTGGTAGATTTAATAAATAGAAAACAAAACGGGCGGCTGTCCGTGGCCCAACTGTTGGAAATTTACTAAATTCCTTAATTAATTTTTGAATCGTGGAAGTGTACATTTTCAAATATAAAATTATCAACAATATTTTTTAGAGATTTTCCCCTTCAGAATGCTCGTATTCTTTGGCCACATTTTTAAAAGATACTCGCTGCTCGTCAAAGTAGAGTTCAACTTGTCCTACTGGCCCATTCCGGTGCTTTGCCACAATGATATTGGCAATATTGCCCTTTGGGGTATCTGGTCTGTAATATTTCTCCCGATAAATAAACAATACAACATCAGCATCTTGCTCAATTGATCCTGACTGTCTAAGATCAGCTAATCTTGGAATTTGAGGGATTCTTTGCTCTACTGCCCGAGATAATTGTGAAACAACCAGAACTGGGATGTTCAGTTCTTTGGCCAGAGCCTTTAACATTCTTGAATTTTCAGAAACTTGTTGAACAGGGTTGGCATTAGGATTTAAAGGTTCAAGAAGCTGCAGATAATCAACAACGATCAATCCTAATTGTTTTTCCGCCTGGAGCCTCCTGGACATTGCCTTAATTTGCAGAACTGAACAGGAAGAAAGATCATTAATATAAATTGGCAAATCAGCAAGGAGCCCTAATGCATGCTGGATTCTAGTAAAATCGTTCTCCGGCCCATCTCCGGACAATCTGCCAGTTCTCAGTCGCCATAAATCAACTTGAGCCTGGGCCGCAATTAATCTATCAACAATCTGATCTTTAGACATTTCAAGAGAAAAAACTCCTACCGGCATTTTTTCCTGAAAGGCAATATTTCTGGCAATATCTAAAGCCAAGGTAGATTTTCCAAGAGATGGACGAGAGGCCAATATAATAAGATCTGATTTTTGAAGACCTGATAAAAGATTATCTAAATTAGTAAAGCCAGTAGCTGATCCTCGAGTTGCTTTTTCATGCCGGGAAAGTTTTTCCATTCTTTCATAGGCTTCCTCCAGAGTATCTTTGATAACTACAAAGCCTTGAGGCAGGCTTTGCTGGGCAATCTGGAAAATCCTTTGCTCAGCTCTATCTACCAAGGCTTCGGGGTCTTCTGACTCGTTATATCCCAGAACACCAATCTCATGGCTGGCCGAAATTAAATCTCTCAAAATCCTTTTTTTCCGGATAATTTTCGCGTAATTTGCTACATGACTGGCAGTGGGTACGGAATTTACCAATTCTGTTAAATAACTATTTCCTCCGATTTCTTCAAGATTCCCTTTTTCCTTCAGACGATTAACTAAAGAAAGGAAGTCAATTGGTTCACTTCTTTCAAAAAGCTCAGCCATTGCTTCGTAGATTTTCTGATTGCAGTCTTTATAAAAATCTCCCGGCTTTAAAAAATCAACCACTTTCAAAATCGCCTCCTTATCAATCATAAGGCCACCCAAAAGGGATTTTTCTGCCTCTACGCTCTGAGGGGGAAGTTTATCTGGAAGTTCGGAATTAGGCGAAAAGTTTTCAGCCATCAGTTGTAATATAGCAGAAGCAAAAAACCCTGTCAAAAACTTGACAAAATTGCCAAAAGGCGCCCATCGGGCGCCCCTTTTGTTTACTGTTTATTGTTTAAAGTTTATAGTTTACCCTCCTAAGTTTTCTCAAAAAATTTGGGAGGGTTTACAATTTCTTAATTTTCGTTCCGTCTTTTGTGTCTTCAACCCACCAGCCTTTCTCCTTAACTTCTTTTCTTATTTCATCAGCTTTTTTATAATCTCCTTTCTGGCGATATTCCTCGCGCAGATTAACTAATTCTTGAATTTCTACCGGGATTTTCTCAGCTTTAATTTTCGCCAAATTCAGACCTAAAACTTTATCAAAATCCAATAAAAGTTTATATTTTTCCTGATTTGAAATACCGTGATTTTTTATAAGATTCCAGGTTAAGGCCAAAGCCTTTGGTATATTGAGATCGTCATTCATGAAATTTAAGAATTTTTCTTTAAATTCGGTAGAATGTGATTTTTGTGATTTTGGAGATTTTTTTTCAGATTTAATTTCAATTATTTTTTGGTAGAGATTATCTAAGGCATTTTGAGCAGCTTTTAAGTTCTGCCAAGAAAAACTTAGCTTTGAGCGATAGTGAGCGGTTAAACAAAGATAGCGATAGGCAAGGGGATTAAAACCTTTTTCAAGAAGAGTGCCTAAAGTTATTATATTTCCCTCTGATTTTCCCATTCTCCCGCCTTTTAACGAAAGAAATTCTCCATGAAGCCAGAATTTTGCCAGGACTTTCCCAAAAGCGGCCTCTGCCTGGGCGATTTCGTTAGTATGATGAATTGGAATATGATCTATGCCTCCGGTATGAATATCAAAAGGTATTCCTAGATATTTAGCTGACATTGCCACGCATTCTGTATGCCAGCCAGGGAAGCCCCGTCCCCACGGTGATTCCCACTCCATTTGCCTTTTCACGTTAGGCTTCGAAAATTTCCAGAGAGCAAAATCAGTAGGATTTCTCTTCCCGGGAACCATTTCAATCCTTCGGTATAACTCAGGATTACCCCGAACTTGTTGAGGGGCAACCCTAGCGCCAGCTTTTATTTTTCTTTTTCCGGAGCCTGCTAGCTTTCCATAGTCTTTCAATTCCGATGTATCAAAATAAATTCCGTCAGAAATCTTATAAGTAAAGCCTTTTTTTTCAAGAACTTTAATTAGTTCAATCTGTTCTTTGATATGATCTGTAGCTTCTACCCAAAGAGTTGGTTCTTCAATGTTTAATCTTTTAATATCTTTTTGAAAAGCCTCCGTATAGAATTTCGCAATTTCCCAGGCGGTTTTGCCTTCTCTTTTCGCGCCCTTTTCCATTTTATCCTCGCCCGTATCTGCATCCGAAGTTAAGTGACCAACGTCTGTAATATTCATTACCTGATTTACTTTATAGCCATTGTATTCCAGTACTCGTCTTAAAATATCTTCAAAAATATAAGTCCTCAAGTTGCCAATATGGGCGAACCAGTAAACTGTCGGACCACAAGTATAAAGGCCTACTTTTTCATCTTTGAGGGGCTTAAAAACCTCCTTTTTTCGCGATAGGGTATTGTAGACTTCGAGCATCATTTTCATTTTATCACCTTTTGCCCCGTAGTGAAAATTTGACTTACTCCACAAATACAATTTGTCAAATTTCTACTACGGGGTTTCCCTGTAGTGAAATTTCGACAAGGTTTCTTACAGAAAACTATTTTCGCGAAGCGAGTCAAAATTCTACTACGGGGTTTTGCCTTTTTTGAAAATTTTTGTTAGATTAGATGAATGAACCCCCACACCATAACGAGCTTTAGCCCCCACACCAGATTATGGAGGGAAAGAGTTCAGCCCTATAAAATTAAATTAAAACTTAACCAAGAAACTAAACCGAAAACTTTTGATTATTGGTGTGGGGGTTAGATTATGTTCTTTGTGTATATTTTGAAAAGCAAAAAAGATAAAAATTTATATATTGGATATACGCCAAATCTGAGGGAAAGATTAAAAGAACATAATTTAGGTCTTGTTCGTTCAACAAAGTCGAGAAAACTATTGTATCTTGTATACTATGAAGCTTATGCTTTGAAGCAAGATGCGACTAAAAGAGAACATAATTTAAAACTGCGAGCGAAAGCTTTAAGACAGCTTAAAAATAGAATCGAGGGCAGTCTTGGAGTATAAGCTTGTTTGGTGTGGGGGTGAAACGAATCTATTTAGACCACGCGGCCACAACTTATTTAATTCCCGAGGTGATTAAAGCTATGGCGCCTTATTATGATAAGATTTATGGTAATTCCTCTTCAATTTATCAAGAGGGAAGAAAGGCAAAATATGCTCTTTTTCAAGCAAGAAAAAAAATAGCAAATATTTTGAATTGCCAGCCAACCGAAATAATTTTCACTGGAGGCGGTACTGAAAGTTGCAACCTAGCTGTTTTCGGGATAGCCTCTGCCCTTAATTCTAGAAATTTTAAATTTAAGCCCCATATTATAACATCTCAAATTGAACATTCAGCTGTTTTAAAACCCTGTAAAAAATTAGAAAAAGAAGGTTTTCAGGCGACCTATTTACCAGTTGATAAAGAAGGTATTATAAAAATTCCTGATTTGGAAAAAGCAATTCGGCCAGAAACCGTTTTGATTTCAATAATGTATGCGAATAACGAAATTGGAACCATCCAGCCAATCCAAGAAATTGGAAAATTAGTAAAAAAAGCCAATGCTAATCGTTCTGCTCAGTCTAAAATTTATTTTCACACTGACGCTTGCCAGGCAGCAGGCTTTCTGAATCTTAATGTTAAAAAATTAGGAGTTGATCTTTTAACAATCAATGCTTCAAAGATTTATGGACCAAAAGGCGTGGGATTACTTTATTTACGGGAGAATACGCCCTTAAACCCCATAATTTTAGGAGGAGGACAGGAAAACGGATTTAGATCAGGTACCGAAAATCTGGCTGGAATTTTAGGAATGGTTAAAGCCTTAGAATTGGCTCAGAGGAGTCGAATTAAGGAAGGAGAAAGATTAAAAAAATTGAGGGATTATTTGATAACCGAAATCCAGAAAAGAGTACCCAGAGTTATTCTTAACGGCCATCCTCAAAAGAGATTACCTAATAATGTAAACGTCTCGATTTTAGATATTGAAGGCGAAGCAGCAATCTTATGGCTTGATAAATATGGGATTTGCGTCTCAACCGGTTCAGCTTGTGATTCTCAGAGCTTGGAGCCATCGCACGTAATTTTAGCTCTGGGCAGATCTTATGAATATGCTCACGGTAGCTTAAGATTTTCTTTAGGGAAACAAAATACCAAGAAAAATATTGATTATCTTTTAAAAATTTTACCCAGAATTGTAAAAAAATTACGAGATATTTCTCCAATTAAACTTAAACCCTAATATAACGACTATGCCCAAAAAAAGAAAAAAGGATCTTAGAATTGCAGATGTTATCTCAGAATCAACCGGAGAGAGCTGGCTTTATTCTAGTATTGTTAAAGAGCATTTTTTCAATCCTCGGAATTTACTATTAAAAGATCCCAGACCAGGAGAATTTGACGCTGAAGGTCAAATCGGAGCCCCTCAATGCGGAGATGTTATGCGAATGTGGATAAAAGTCGATCCTAAAACAGAAAGAATTAAAGAATTAAAATGGCGGACCTTTGGTTGCGCCTCAGCTATAGCCACTACCTCTATTTTCTCCGTTATGATTACAGAAAAAGGAGGAATGAAAATTGATGATGCTTTAAAGATTCGGCCCCAAGAAATTATGCAAAGATTAGGAGGTTTACCGGCGAGAAAGGTCCACTGTTCGGTTTTAGCGGATAAAGCTTTTCAGGCCACAGTAAATAATTATTTTCGCAAGACTGGCCAACGTAGCCGAATTATAACTGAAGGAAAAAAAGTAATTGACCCGACAATTAACTTAACAGAGAAAGACATCGAGACGGCAGTTTTGGAGGGTGCCAAAAGCGTTAATGATTTGCAAAAAAGACTAAAGGGAGGAATTGGTAATCCCGAAGTGATACCAGAGATTGAGCAACTTTTAAGATTTTATCGAGAAAAATACTATGGTATAAAATCTTGACGCTTGAATTTCTCTGATTTTTTGGTAAAATAAGTTGTACAAATATGCCCCGTAGGAAATCAGAGGGTTTTCGTTGATAAAGGTGAAACAGAAAATTAAGGATAAGATTTCCTCCGCGGATATATTAACTCAAATATTTTCTATTAAAAACCTTTAGTTAATTCTAAATAACAATAATTGTAAAGATGTCCAGGTGTCTGCATATAATAACAACTGAAAATATTTAATTTCCTACGGGGTATGAATGGATCAAATTTCACACATAAGGCGCAGGAGGCACTTTTCCAGGCCCAATCAATAGCCTCTAGTAAGGGACAGCAACAAATTGATGCCCTGCATTTACTTTCCGCCCTATTAAATCAAGAAGGAAGCGTGGTTTTAGTTTTACTTCAGAAATTAGGAATTGATATTGAAGGCTTAAATAAAAAGACAAAAGGTGCTTTAGATAAGGTGCCAGTGATAATTTCTACTCAAAGCACTTTTGGACAATTTTATTTGACCCAGGATTTAGCCAGAGTTTTTGAAAGAGCCCGTCAGGAATCAATAAAGATGGGAGACGAATTTATTTCGGTTGAACATTTATTTTTAGCTTTACTTGATACAGAAACTAAGGCCCGGGAAATTCTTAATCAGGCTAGTTTTTTTCAACCAGGAGGAACTAGTACTTTGGAATTTGATAAACTAGATTACGAAACAGCCCTAAAAGTCTTGTCGCAAATTCGGGGCGGCCAGAGAATTACTGATCCTGAGCCAGAGTCCAAATACCAGGTTATTGAAAAATATGCTAGGAACTTAACCTTATTGGCCAAACAGGGAAAGTTAGACCCGGTGATTGGCCGGGAAAATGAAATTAGAAGGTTGATGCAGGTTTTGTCGAGGAGGACAAAAAATAATCCAGTGCTAATTGGCGAGGCTGGGGTTGGTAAAACAGCCGTTGTCGAGGGCTTGGCTCAAAAAATTATTAGAGGAGATGTTCCCGAAAGTTTAAAAGAAAAAGAGATTATTGGTTTGGATTTGGGGGCGATGGTTGCTGGCACTAAATACCGGGGAGAATTTGAAGACAGGATAAAGGCTTTTTTAAAAGAAATTAACCGGGCTGCGGGTCGCTACATTTTATTTATTGACGAGCTCCATACTCTTGTTGGAGCAGGAGCGGCAGAAGGCGCAATCGACGCCTCTAATTTACTAAAACCAGCTCTGTCTCGAGGGGAATTAAAAGCAATAGGAGTTACCACCCTCAAAGAGTATCAAAAATATATTGAAAGAGACCCTGCTTTAGAAAGAAGATTCCAGCCAATTTATGTTCAAGAACCTTCAACTGAAGACACAATTACTATTTTGAGAGGAATTAAAGAGAAATATGAACTTCATCATGGGGTCAAGATTGAAGATCGGGCCCTGGTGGCAGCAGCAGAATTGTCGGCAAGATATATTACTGATCGTTTTTTACCAGACAAGGCCGTAGATTTAATGGATGAAGCTATGTCTGCCCGGAGGCTAGAGATTGAATCGGAGCCTGTAGAGCTAGACCAGCCAAAAAGAGAAATTCAGAAATTAGGGGTGGAAAGAGAAGCTCTGAAAAAAAGTAAAAGCCCGGATCAAAGAAGACAAAAAGCAATTTCTCGCCAGATCGCTGATTTAACAGAAAAAGTCCAAGCAATTGAGGGCAGGTGGCAGGCTGAGAAAGAAGTTATTACTAAAATTAAAAACCTGAAAAAAGAATTAGAATTGGTTAGGTTTGAAGCAGAAAGATACCAGCAAGAAGCCAATTTACAGAAAGTCGCTGAGCTAAAATATGGTAAAATTCCCGACCTCATAAAAGAACTAAAAGCGACCGAAAAAAAATTGGTCACCCTCCAGAAGCAAAAAGCCATGATGAAAGAAGAAGTGATAGAAGAAGATGTTGCTCAAGTAGTCTCTCGCTGGACAGGAATTCCTATAACCAGACTTTTGGAAGAAGAGGCAAGAAAACTAGGGAAAATAGAACAGATCTTATCTCAAAGAGTGATCGGTCAGCCAGAAGCCATTTCAGCTATTGCCAATGCTTTGAGGAGAGCTCGTTCGGGCATTGCTGAAGAAAATAGACCCCTGGGCTCTTTTATGTTTTTGGGACCGACTGGTGTCGGAAAAACAGAAACTGCCAGAGCCCTTGCTGGATTTTTGTTTAATGATGAAAATGCCCTAGTCAGGCTGGATATGTCAGAATATATGGAAAAACACACCGTTTCTAGGATGATAGGTTCTCCCCCAGGATATGTCGGATATGAAGAGGGCGGGCAATTAACTGAGAAAATTAGAAGAAGACCTTACAGCGTTATCCTTTTAGATGAGGTTGAGAAAGCTCATCCCGAAGTCTTTAATATATTACTGCAGATTTTAGAAGATGGCAGATTGACCGATGCTAAAGGAAGAACAGCTTCTTTTAAGAACGCCATTTTGATTATGACCTCAAATATCGGTTCTGAATTAATTATGAAGATGGGAAAGCTTGGCTTTGAAACCCGGGAAAAAGATACTTCTCAAAAAGAAAATTTAAGAGAGAAAATATTAGAAGCTTTAAAAGATAATTTCCGCCCAGAATTTTTAAATCGAATTGATGAGACTATTATTTTCAATTATCTCGGCAGGCCAGAGATCAAAAAGATAGTAGAGCTG
>Ga0315294_10005882_pt1 | contig 13465 bp, 25 predicted proteins | sample YL17G13_40_MG_FD_203626 | JGI IMG/M metagenome (GOLD analysis project Ga0315294, IMG submission 203626) | Sediment microbial communities from Yellowstone Lake, YNP, Wyoming, USA - YL17G13_40 | ecosystem: Environmental > Aquatic > Freshwater > Lake > Sediment | place: USA: Wyoming | collected... | reverse complement strand
TGCCTTAGAATTTGGCTTTGGATGAACCATCTTAATGATATCTTGCAAAGATGGACTATTGCCAACATCAGCTCTGAACAACTGTTCATCAGTCAAAGACTCAAGATATTTTTGTACCAATTTCTTTGGACGAGTACCAAGAGACTTGCGACCAGTTGCTCCTGAGCGAAGGACTTGGACAAAGTTACGAACCATCTTTGGATTATCTACAACACGATCAAAAATCGCAGACAACATATTTGCATCTCTGCTAGAGAGAACTGCAGCCAATACAGCTGGCATATCTTTCATTGCACCTTTTTGACGCGAGTATACTGCAAGTTTTGCTAAGAAGTCTGAACTAACCTTCGACGCAAACTTAAGAGTATTATCAAGCTGATCTTTATCAGATGCATAAAAGGTTCCATTGAGACAACCAGTCATTGCATATTGTGCAAGAGCAGCTTTATCTGATAAAGCGTATGCTTTACCATGTGCTAAATTTAAACAGTTAGCACTTTTGACCTGTAAAACTTTATTTTTAAATAATTCTTTATTCATTTACGATCTCCATTCTGATTCCCAGATTGTAATAATTTTATATCCTGCTTTTTTTTAACAATTCTTCTCTAATTAAGGTTTTAGCATAAACTTCTTTATAAGAAGTTTTCATAACATTATCAATGTCTTCTTGATTATAAATTTTAGGATTCCCGTGCCACTTATCTCCATAAAATTCATAAATTGTATTTAAATTTTTATCAAATCCATCAACAAAAAATTTCATTTTTCCAATTTTAATTAAAACCTGTCTATGTAACTTATCATCTGGCAAACCAATACTATTTAACCAGTCATTTTCTTTTTTTGAAATCAAATGCCCGCATGATGGGTGAGTCAAGAGTATTAAATTTATAAATAGAGGCTAACCTCAATTTACTTTATTAATTTATACAATTACGATGAAAAGACCCCCCTTCACATCGTAGTGCGTATCTTTTAATATATCATTATTGATATATTATTTCATATAATGACTATAATCATTTACAATTGATTAATTAATGAGGAGGCAATAGTGAAAGTTTTTCTACTGTAATGGAATCGACATTCTGAGGAGTCAAGCGAAATTGTCTAAATTTAGACATTGGTGTCAAATATCTAAGATTATCTTTAGCAATAGTAAGCGCTCTTTTATTTTTCTTTGGATAAACTGTAGGGATCAAAACTTTTTTATGAGCAATCAATCCAAACAAATGGAGTTCTTTAGTTTCTGGGTGCATTTTGATTCCTTTAATAGGAATATCATTTTCATCTTTAAATCTAATATAACCATCATCCATTTCATCAATGGTAGTCATTTCCATTTTAGAAAGAGAAGTATTAAAAGATTTAATTAGTTCTAGTTTAGCTAGAACATCTATTTGGTCAGAAACTGACTGCTTTTCAATTATTTCAATTGATTTACGAAGAGCGGCAGCATAATCCATATGAAATACAATTGAATAATTCGCAATCTCTGAATGTTCATTACGATAACCAAGTAAGGTCAAAAAAGTTGAGGATGGACGCAAATGCGCCATTGCTTGCAAAAAATCATTCATTATAAAATACTCCCAATAATTAATTAGTATTTAGTACTAACTAGAATAAACAAATGGTAGAGATGGCCGTTACAATTATTAATTTCTTAATAATGAAGAATGTCCACCACAAACACATTCTAATTTAAAATCGCCATTTTCAGCATCTTTAATATCTTCATCATCATCAAATTCTATTGAAATAATCATTTCACATTCATCACAACGAAAAAGGAACTTTCTTTTAAAGAAATCAATAGTCATATTAAGTATATATCAAAAATTGACTATCATTAGAAAATTATTCTATTTGTCTTTGTCTTCGTCTTCGTCTTTAAGAAAAGGTTTAAGATCTTCATCAGACCATCTAGGATTCATTTCTCTAATGATATCATTAATTTCTTTAGCATTACGTTTAACACCACCAAGAATTAAATAATACTTGCCATTTTCATCATAACCAGCGCCTCCACATCTAAGAGGCGAATACATACGAGATGCAAGATCTAATTTTTCTTCTTTTGACATTTTTGCAATATCTTCAGGCGTTAAAACTTTACTCATTTTATCCTCAACTATCTATATAACTTGTATTTGAAACTATCAATATGGGCATATATTTATCATGAAGATTTCATTATCAAAACTAATTACAGATATTAACAAGAGTGCGGATCTTTTCGTGAAATCTGCAGCCAATCCTATTAGCAATAATCAATTTGATGTAATGATTGATAAATCAAATGAAAATTTGAAATTAAGTCTTTCATTAGTTAAATTGATTTATGAAGAATTCATTAAAACTGGAAATGGAAGAAATATTCTTATAGGGGAACTTAATAATATTAAAGAATATTATATCCCTGAATTAGGCGGCAAAGATGATGAAGATGAAATTGATGAAGATGACGTTGATTTAACAGAAGATAAGGCTATATTAAATAATTTTTTAAACAACATATTAAATAATGTTATTAGTAGTAAATTAAAGGGCGACCCTAATCATCTAAGTGATGATGTAAGTGCTAAAGCAGATGAAATGAAAGCTGCAATAAGTAAAATGAATGCCGCTAACATAGCCGCTGGAATTGGTGTTGAGACCAAGGATCCTTTATTAAAGGGAGTTAATATCGATTCAGAAGAAGGTCTTGCTGGGGAATTTAACGACCAACGATTTGATTTAAGAGATCTTGCAGATAGGGGACATACTGTGGGCGTGGCAGATAATACTGAAGATTATCTGGTAGCTGCCGCAAAATTAGAGATTCTTAAAAAAGAATCTGAGACAGAACAAAATCCAGAAATAAAAAAATTCTTAGAATATTCAATTTATTTATTGGATAGCGAAGTTAAAACTTTAATGAAGATGGAAACTCTGCAAACGGAATCTAAAGATTTAAATCCAGAACAGCGACTTCCATATGAAGAACAATATGTTGGTCTCGCGGCTAATATTAAAGAGTTGCGCGAGAAAAGGCATAACAATACTAGAAACATTAATACTATTAATTTAAAAGCCAGAACTGAAAAATTAGCAGAATTAGGACAAACAACTACTGATAAATATGATAGGCTAAGAATTAGTATTGAATACAATAGAAATAAACTTAGATTAAGTAATGATATTAATAAACGTAAAGCTTTACAAATTTATGACAGATTATTAAATGCATTTGATGATATCATGTATAATCAAAATTATACAGAAGAAAAAAAATATGAACTTATTGCTGCAGAAATGGGTCGTATCCAAGAAGCAGAAGAAGTTATTGAAAAGAAATATTTCGGTCAAGTAACAACTGTAGCTGCAGCATTCAAAAGTTCTGCATATGGTATTGCTGATAGATTAGCTGATACGGCTTCAGAATTTTTAAGAAATTCTGCTGGCGATATGTTGACAAAATTAAGTGATGAATCATTAGGCAATTTTGAACAATTATTTTTTAATAGCACCATGTATAAAAGCATAGTTGATGATATTAGAAAAAAATGGATGATAAGAATTATAGAAACACAAAAAGTAATTGCAATATTAACTCATCAAGCTGAAATAAAAAAACCACAAGCAGGTACAGAAAGAGAGTACTTATTTAGATCTGAACTTCCATTAGAGGGCGGCATACCCACTCCATTACCAAAGCAATTGCCAGAAAATTATTTAGATATATATAAAACACTTAGTCATTTATTTGACGACCAAACAGTTTTGAATAAGTTTTTAACAGCATTAAGTACTAAAAACGTAGCTGGTTTGCGAGCAGCAGTTAGTGAAGCTAAAGATTCATATAAAAGAAGAATAGTCGCTCCAAGATTATCACAGGCTGCTTATGAAATAATTGATAAAATTAATAACAATGCTAATTTTTCACCAAACATGTCTGACTCAGATACTGATTTAATCTTATTAATAACTAAAAATAAAAGAGCATTTGAAGCGTTAAAAGATCTTGTTCCATTTATAGGTCCAGCAGGTGTCGCTTGGAGAGACTTAATAAAGAATGGTGGAATAGGCGCCTTTATATTAACAGATGAGAAGGGAGGAAAGCCTAAACATATAAAAAATAATATTGCAGATCAAACCTCTCAAAAAAATAAAGCATTAATTTTATTAGATAATTTAATTAATAAATTAAATGAGCCAGAAATTAGGGAAGCATTCCCTGCAGGAACATCGGAAGCTAAAACACATTATATTTCTATTACAAAGAATGCCAATAAATTAAAAGCAATGGTATATACATTGATGGAAGAGCGTAATATTAGCTCAGATATTATTATCTCTGATGAGGGTCCAGAAGAATCTCCAGAACAAGCCGCAGAAGAAAAAGCAGCCCAACGTGCAAGAGATAAATTTAACAATGCTTCTAAACTTGAAAAAGCGCAAACTTGGGAAGAAGTATTGGGAGCAACAAGCAATAAGGAATTATTCTCTGGAATGACTGATAAAGAGATTGCTCAAGAACAGGCAAGGCAAAATGAACTTCTTAAGGGATTGTCAGGAAAAAAACAAAGGACTAAAGCTTTGGTTGATGCTGGACAAGCTCAACAAGCAGCTAAAGTACAACCAAAACCAAAAACAAAACACGAAGAAATGGGCGTTAAAGTTCGACCAAAAAAAGCATCTATGATTGCAAGAATGCAATTTCTTAAAAGGATAATGGCTAATGTCTAATAAAATAAAAAAAGCATATCAAACAGAAACAGAAATTCAGCCAGTACCACCTGTGCCATTACCATTTCCTAAACAAAATGCACCACCAAATAATGGTCAAGATGAATTAAAAATGTTAATAGCTGTTCTTCAAGAATCAGTTGATGAAATGAAATCACTTTCAGATGAAGATATTAATGCAGAAATTCATGAATTATTTCCAGACTTCATGAAAAAGATATTAAGTAATGTAAAATAATTTACCACTCTGCAACTTCTTTAATAAAATCAAACTTATCTAAGTAAAATTTCTTATGATTTTCATCCATTTCTTCTATTTCTTTATCAAAATATTCCTTACTTTGAAAAAGTAAATATGAATAATCAGCTCCAGAAAATATGGCTGAATTATATTGTGGAAACATACTCATTATTTTTAAATAAACATATCTATAATGTTGATATTGCTTAATCAGCTTTTCTTTTTTAACAGTAGAAAAATCTACATAAACTCTAACTTCACCGAATTTTTCTTTATATTGAAGAACTTCAATTCCGCCAGAAGATAATCCCCAAGAAATTATCTCCGCAATAGATTGAATATATGCCCAATATTCTTTTGGGGCAGTCTTATCTTGATAATTAGTAAATCTAATTTGATCATAAAACATTTAAATATGCCTTTTTAAGTAAAGCTATTACTTGCCTATGTGAAGAACGATCATTAAAATTATGAATTGATTCTCCTTTTAATTCTTGATTAAGAGTCGAATGAACAAATGGTAAAGATCTATATTCCTCAGCATCAATCGCTGCACGCTCAATAGCGCCATTTAAACTCCACTTAATAGCATCGTAAGACCATGATGGTACAGATTCTCCTAAAGGCTGCAAATGCTTGCTGCAACGCCTACTGCGAGCATTAACTCCAGTAGTCCAACAATTTTTGTTAGCAATTAATTTTAATGCATCTTTCAAAATTTCTGCAATTGTTTGGTTGTCGCACATGATATGATATCCTTTAAATGGGTTATTACATTATTAAGTGATTTAATAACAAATACACTATTTTTAGTGCCAAGCTCTTTTATGACTTTTGAATCTTCTCCTGGTATTCTAAAATTATACTCTATCCAACGTCTCTTATCAAGAATCCCAATTGATGACATCCAAAAACAATAATCTTTTATTATACAAAGACTAATATTTTGATAATCTTCAACATCAATATCATTATTTAAACGATTAAGAAAAACAACCATATCCTTATTAGGATCAAATAAGGATATAAAAACTTTAGGATCTGTAATCCCATCAATTACAAAATTAGAATCCATATAAGAATTCATTAATTGTTTAATATAATTTAAATCAAAATCTTCGCCTTTTAACAAAATATTCTTATAATCTTCTTTAAGATCTTCAACTGAAAGATGAGAGTTCATTTCAAAATGAAGCTGCCCAGTAACATGCTTAAATCCTACTAGTGATTTAGCCATAACAGTTTTGCCAGATTTCGGATGCCCTATTAAAAATATTTTCATTTAATATTATAAAATCTTCTAAAAGTTAGGTTAATTCTCGGTCCCACATTAGATTTTGTTTTAGGTATACTATGCTTCCAATATTTTTGGATTGTTCCTGACATTATTAATAATGAACCATGTTTCAAATCATATTCAATTGGCTCATGATCTGGTAATTTACCACTAGCAGTTTTATAATGCTGGAGCATAAATTTCCTAGTAGCGCCTAATGATATTGATGCTATGTTAGGATTATCTCCTAATTCTTTTTCATCATCCGCATGATATCCAACAGAATCTTTACCATGACGATATTGATTTAATAAAACACTATTATAACCTTCAAATTTTGGATTAAAATACTTTATTGATTCTTCAATTTTATTTTTTAAATCAATTAATTCTTGTGTAAATTCATATGGAGAATGAGTAACTCCAGAATAAGTATAACTCATACCAGGCTCTGCATACCAGGCAGTTAAACGTGGCTGCGGATATTTTCCGTATTGTTCTTGTTTCCAAGGAGCATACTTTATTAATGTTTCAAATAACAAATCAGCATCCTCTTTTGATAGGAAATCATCAGTGTAATCTAAAAACCCACCATCAAGAAGATGTTTTTTCATTCTCATGCTTTCTCTTTTTTTCTAGCTCTTTAATTCTTTTCTTTAGAGATTTGAGTTCTAACTCTTCAGCATATTTCTTTATTGTTTCCATATTCTTATTATATATATCAAGCAACGAATTGTACTTTGTAAGAGCGACCTCATACTCTTTCATTTTCTTTTCATAAGATTTCATCTGAGAATTATAATTATCATTAACCTTTTTGGAAATATAATAAAAGGATATATCAGCCCTATCACACTCATCACAATAACCTTCATTTACCATGAAATGAAGGTCATCTACAGAAACGTCCTTTGGTAAATTATTTAGAATATCTAATAACTTATGATCTATACTAGGAGCAATTTTCAATTCAACGTGAATATCAAAATATTCATGCGGTTCTACAGGCTTTATAGGTATAAATGGGCGGATTAGAGCTTTATTTTTCATTTTATCTTAATATTTAATACAATCAAATGTTTTACAATATTTTGTCCATGATGTTGGGTTTATCATAGATTGAAAATCCATTCTTGTAAATTCTGATCTTAGTTTTGCAAAATTCTTTATACCTTCAACCATTTCTATTTCATTATCAGGAACATTGGCAAACTCAATTAGTTTTCTATTGATAGAAAAATTCGCCCTATTCTCTTCAATAGCAAGAAACTTTTTTAATAGATCAGGATTAGTAACTGTAGCTATTGCTTTTTTAGGACCTAATAAAGATGGAATATTGTCACTCTTATCTCCAGCTAAACATTTCCATACAACATATGGATACTGCGGAGATTGCATATATTCTTTTTTAATTGGATTGTATATTTGAATATTCTTATATCCACGTTGTAGCAATTGAATATAATCGGAATCAGAAGATAATACAGTTAAATGTTCTGTATTAAGATTATCGCATAATGAAGCAATCGTATCATCTGCCTCATAATCTGCGGCACGACAAAAAGTAACAGGCAAATAATTAAACAATCTAACTATTTCATTTTTTGACTCTTGAAACCTATCTGATAGGCTTTTCTTTTCAGCCGTTTTAATTATTCTATTGGCTTTATAATCAGCATAAAGCTCATATCTATGCTTTGGATGACCTTCAGAAACCATAAAGACTTTATCAGGACTTAACAATTCAATTAATGGTCTTAGATTTCTGAAGAAATTATAGATCAATACATATTTTTGATCTGTTTCGTCCCTATATCCTAAAGGGACTTTAGTTTTGGGTGCAGAAAATCCAATACTTGCACGCCAGAGCTGATTAAATAAATCAATTAATAATACCCTATCCATTATAGCCTTATTTTAAAGGAGTCAGCTACAACATCACATACTATGTGATTGCTTTTTGATTCTAAATCCAACCCACCACAAGTGATAATAAAGCCTACATTATTTTTTGTAGTAACCCAGGTCCATACTCTTAAGTTGTTTTGATAAGATTCAATCATTACAAATGGATGACTATTTAATTGAACACTTTTTGTGACAAGAATATCAGCCTCCATGTCTCTTAAAAATCTAATTCTCTCTAATACAAATTTATCATAACTTGATGATGTTAATAGTTTCTCTAAAGAGAGAATGTTGTTACCAGTATTATTGAGTGCAAATAATTTAACTGATGGGTCGGGCGATTCTGTTATCTTCCAGCCACCAGGAAGAGCAATTTCCCAATCATCACCATTTAAAAACGACGCCACAGGCAAAGATGAATCAGCTAATGCTCCAGCATCAGCAATATCTATGTGAGGTTTATCATTATTATGAGACGTATCTTCGCAATTGCAGCCAGAAAGTGCAATAGCCATTACTAATAGTAATAATTTAAACATGACTTATATCTCTTCTGAAGAAGAATCTTCTTCATTATCATCTTCATTATCTAATGAAGAATCAATTAGATCAGATGGATCTGCCTGAATTGCTTTGGCAGCTAATTTATCATCTAGCATTTTTCTAACTTCTAGCTTGGCTGCATCTTTAGCTAACTTTTCAAGATCTTTCTTTTCCTTCAATGATTTTCTTTGAATACCACCACCAGCCCCGCGAGTAATATGCCAATCTGAATGGTCATGAATATATAATCTTATAACAGAATCCATCTGTCTAACCTTTTTATCATCCCAATTTAATTTGGACGCAAGATTATTTAATAGTAAAGGAACCTGTAAATTCTTATTCTCTTTCCATTCATTTAATTCAGTCTCTACCGCGTCAATAACAGGCTCTAATTTATCTAAAAAAATCTTAATTGAATCACTCATGTTTGCTCCTCATTTGAAAGTTTATATACTGCATCCGAAATAATTTTTATTTCCTCTCTATATGAGAGGCACATTTTCCATATTCTATCTCTCTTAGAGATTACATTTAAATAATCTCTAGTAGCACAAGCTACACATCCAGCTTGTAATTCAGCAAATTCTTCATAAGCAAATTTATCTATTGCCCCCAATAGACTCCACTTATTGGCAGTGAGTGATCGTGGTTCAACCAACATTCCACCATTACCCAAAGCTATAGGTCCATCTATCCATTTGGATTTGTCTTGATAAAGTTGCAATACTTTTTTAAGTATTAAGAGTACTTGCTCTTTTTCTACACTATCCCAATCTTGGAACATTACACTCTAGTATAGCGACCACGATTATCTCTTACCTTATAATTATTAAGGTAGTTTCCACTCTTAACTACTCTAGTAGTCTTAGACTTTTTGACTGGAGTTTGAACTAGACTAGAATGCTCTCCTAAGGCAAAAATCAATCTAGCTTGATTAGTTACCATTTCAGATACTGGTACTAAAATATCAGTACCATTATCTATTCTAGATTTAATCTCTTTAGCAAGTACTTCTAACTCAGACGCCAAATTCTTAATTTCAGTAACAGCACTATTCATTTATTTTTCTCCAGTTTTAGAACGTTGAACTAATAGCTTGTTTATTTTAAATAGGAAAGCAAGCCCTTTAAAATTTAAAAATAATTTTTATTAATTAATGCCACCCAACCCAGCCTTAGGTGGTAGTGGTGTTTTAATTACAGGGGAGCCTGGCGCAATAACAGTTTGTATTTCTTCCATTAACTCAAGCATTAACATCTGCGATTCATGTGAAATGCTGGCGGTAAGACCAACTGCTTTAGAAAGCTCTACCATATAATCATCAATATTTTTATCTTCTTCAAATTTAGAATTTGCTTTATTTACAATAGACTCAAATTCTAAAACAAACTTTTTAAGTAATGCAGGTTTTATTTTTTTCATTATATTCCTCTTAAATCTAATCTATCTAGATCTATAAATTTAAAATTACCAAAATTATCTTTCATAATATTACGAACATGAAAATCATTATGTTTTATAATGGAACTTTTTTGAGCCTCATAAAACATAATGACTTTTTCAAAATTAAAATCAAGTCCCTTAATCATACCATTTAGCATAGTTAAGATTTTATCATTTGAAAAATTCTTCTTTTTATTCAAATCTTCATGACATAAAATTGTATGAAATACTTTCTTTTCATCTTCTGATATCTTATTTAGTTTATCCATTAAATAATAATAAACGATAAATCTTTGTTTTTCATCAACTGTAATTCTACAATCTTCTCCAATAAATCCACACTCATAAACATTTACTAAATGTAATGGTTTAGTATTTATAATAGTCTTAAAAAGACTATTTCTTTTTTTAAAGACAGTATCTATATTAAAATCACCGCGATCATAAATGATCGATAATTTAATTACTCTATTATAATCTTCAGCAATAGAGAATGTTTCACCATCAGCACCAGAACCCAAACTAACATTAGGTGTATATGGTATACTAAATCCAAATTTTTTAATCAAAGAATAGACTTGCATGAATAAAAATTAACGTTTATCTAATAAAAGCTGAGCAAAACGATAAAACTCTTGCTTTTTACTTAAAATATTAGTTAAACTGGTGTCATTGTAACTGAACCAGTAGCATCAAGCACTGGAGAAACTACCACAGTCTTCTTAGGCGCAAGCTTCTTAGCTGGCGTCTTCTTAGCTGGCGTCTTCTTAGCCATCTGCTTCTTAGCAGGAGCCTTTTTAGCAGAAGCTGTCTTCTTAGAAGGCTTCTTTGGTGGTGCTGGTTTCTTAACAGTTGTTTTCTTAGTTGTCTTTTTCTTCGTAGCCATTATATTCTCCTAAATTGTTTCGTTTAAATGTTGTTTTCTTTAAAAATTACGTTTACTTCTTCTTGAGTAAGAAGTCTATCATTAACTTTTTGCCATGCAATTACTGCAGCTATTATATTGGGAGATTCATTTCCCATATAATAGTATTTAGTGTCAAATTCTGCCACAGTATTTAGTGTTCCATCATATGTTTCAGAACAATATAAATTGACTTCTTGCCCTAATATTTTGAATGAAATGCAATCTTTGTACACTAATATATTATATATCAATACTGATTAATATTTGTTTAAAAAGAGAAGTCATGATAGTGATTTCTGACGCCAATAGAAACTGGTGTTTTGCCATGTACAATCATCCATCTACCATTTTTTCGCAATGAAGCCTGCTCTATTGATCCATTAGGATCTTGATGATATTCATATTCTTGAAGCTCAGACATTCCATTTGAATCAATTCTTTTATATGAATCATGTTGAAATGTTATTTTCTTCTTAGAAGGAGATACATCTATAATTGTACCTGGATATCTATCAGAGCCAACTGATATTGTAACGCCCATTCCTATCTCTGGATCAATCATTTTATTCCTTTCTTTTGGTGAGAACGGAGAGATTCGAACTCTCAACACCAGCTTGTGTATAAGTAGGTGCAGGTGTTTCGACAATTATACACAATTGTCTAACTCCTTGCGTCTGCCATTCCGCCACGATTCTCATTTACTATTAATATAGTAAGACATTAGCTTATCATTCTCAATTGTACATTTATAACATATAAGTTGCCCATTCATATTCCATGAACCTCCTTGTGGAAACCAATCCATATGGAACCCATAAACATCACATAAACTATGAATGCTTATTTGATTATTATAAATTAATATAGCTTTTCGCATCCTCAGAATTATATCCACATTCATTACACAGGAAACATCCTTCAATAAATATCATTGAATGATAACATATTTTACATGTGTAAATTATCTCTATCTTATTATTTATAATTAATACTTTTTTCATCATTGAATTACATTGAGGCGTTTTTTTATAACATTTTTTCTAATTCCATGAGCAGCAAAAGCGATCCCATGATTTGAATTTTCAAGATAACTAGATCTCATACACAACCTACAATCTGTACACGCCACATTATCCTTTGTTTGCGCAGGGCACGGAATCCATTTAACATCTGACCCAGGCAATGTAAAGGTCTTGTCATTTTTAAATTCAGATACCACTATGGCTGGGGCATATCCCTGCGCTTTTGCCAGCTCAGCATCCTCCACCTTATCAATAGATGCTAGTATTGATACGTTTTTCCAATTACTACGACTTACATTCTTCCAAGAATGACTATATGACCAAGCATCATTGCCACCTCTAGCCTTCCAACGACCAACTGCACTATTGATAAGTCTAGATCCAGCAATAGTTCTAGAGTCACCGCTAACATGGATCCTGAGATCCCTACCTGCTGGAACTTTACCACCACCATAAGCAGCATCAATTGCCATAGCTTCCATTTTAGCTAGCTCAAGAGCACTAAGATTACTTGCCTCTTTATCAAGCCTGGCTACTTGAATGCCAACGTAAGCGGTTTGCGCATAACAAGACTCATCTTTAAGCGCGCAATCTTTTGGACATGTCTTTTCAATGCTGGCATATGTTGCATCTACTTTTGATTTGCCAGCAATTTTTGAATTCTTAGAATCTGAAACGTAAGTAACGCCTTTAATTTTATTCATAATAATTATCCTGGTTAATAATTAACCACCCTTTAAAAAGTAACGGAGCATTAGAAGAGATGGCCGTTCATTTAATTATATTAGAGTTTTATAAACGCCTGGAAGCTTATCCTTAAATGATTCAAATGTATTTTGATTGTATATTGCAAAAGCTGCCGTTTTAGGATCACACAAAAATTTCATTGGAACCCATTTTACTATAAGTCCAACTTCTGGTTTGATCTTGCCAGACCAAGATAATGCATAAAAACATTCACAATAAAAGTCTTCACCACCAGACTTTTCTGCCGGTTCATTCCTGCTATAGATATAATTCAATCTATTTGGATCTACAAATAAACCGGTTTCTTCTTCAAGTTCTCTAACCGCAGTAATATCAAGCAACTCTCCAATATTACGTTTTCCACCTGGAAGTCCAAATTTTGTTTTATCATGCCTACGAGATACACCAAGAACTAAACCTTCATTAATTAATATAATTACAGCCGCCTTATTTGTCATTTCAATTCCTTAAGCTCTGGTTTACCATCACTGGATGTACACACAACATATGTTGTACTTTTATTACTTAAAGAGTCGATAATATCAACAGTATTTTTACTAATAAGTTTATATGGATGGCACGTTTCTATTGCCATTGCACGAATGGCTTGAGTTTTATTTATATCTATATACACAAAATAG
>Ga0315294_10005875_pt1 | contig 13474 bp, 10 predicted proteins | sample YL17G13_40_MG_FD_203626 | JGI IMG/M metagenome (GOLD analysis project Ga0315294, IMG submission 203626) | Sediment microbial communities from Yellowstone Lake, YNP, Wyoming, USA - YL17G13_40 | ecosystem: Environmental > Aquatic > Freshwater > Lake > Sediment | place: USA: Wyoming | collected... | reverse complement strand
TTACAGAAACAGCCTATTCTGCCAAAGGCCAGTGCCAAAACCAGTGCTATCCCAAGGATGTCGAGGTAGCGGCGGATGGGAAGCTTATGATAATAAAGGTATGCTAAGATAACGGAAACCGCGAGAAACAGGCCCCCCAAAACTTCGAGGCCGCCCTTCCAGATGGCAAAGACCGAGAGCAGGTCGCCTTTGAATTTGTCAAAATAGTGGATTACATAGAATATGCGTGCGCCGACAACGCCGGCGATGAGCGAATAAAGGGCGGCGTTGGTAATCATCTGCGGGTCGGGTGTAATGTTGCGGCTAAGACGCCTTATGAGCGAAATGGCACAGAGAAAGCCGATGACCATCATCAATCCGTAGCTTTTTACGGTCAGGTAAACGAAAGGCAGCTTGAAAAGTTCAGGATGCATCTTTTTTAGCGTTTAGCGTATAGAATTTTCAGGTTCAATCATATTGGTTATTTGCCGGGTTTTTCTGATTTTTTTATTTTGTTATTTGCGTCGAGCAGGACGACTTTTGGTTTAATTTTTCGGGCTTCTTCGGGCGTAACAAAGGCGCAGCTAAAAATAATGATAATATCCTTTGGTTTAACCAACTGGGCGGCGGCGCCGAGTACAATAATCTGGCCTGAACCGGGTTCGGCGGGGATGGCGTAGGTTTCGAGCCGATTGCCGTTGTTAAGGTCAGCAATCATGACGAACTCGTATGGCAAAATGTCGGCTGCCTCCATAAGTTTGGAGTCTATTGCCACACTGCCGGGGTAGTGGAGTTTGGTGTCGGTAACGGTCGCACGATGTAACTTGCCTTTTAGTACTTTTATAAACATAGATTAGTCGTTAGTATTTAGTATATAGTTGTTAGTAGATAGTATTTAGTATTCGGCTTATTATACATTATCCGGCCAAGACGTCTATCAGAATGTTGTCAATCAGGCGTGTTGAGCCGATTTTGACGGCGACGGCTGCGATGGCTGTGCCTGCGATTTTATCGAGGTTTTGCAGAGTCTGGGCGTCAACAATGCTGATATATTCAATCGAAGAGACCGGGCTTAGTATTTTACGCATCTGGGCAATAATGGGTTCGGTTTCTCGGATGCCTTGTTTAACCATTTGCTCGCATTTCCGCAGCGACTTGTAAATTGAAGCTGCGTCTTTTTTTTCCTGGGCGGTTAAATACCGGTTTCTGCTGCTTATAGCAAGTCCGTTCTTTTCACGCACCGTCGGACAAACCACAATCTCAAGGGACATATTCAAGTCGGCTGCCATTTTTTTTACAACGGCGGCCTGCTGGGCATCCTTTTGGCTGAAAAAGGCGGTGTCGGGTGCAACGATGTTAAAGAGCTTGGTACAAACGGTTGCAACGCCACGAAAATGCCCGGGTCGTGAGCGACCGCAAAGGGGCTGGGTCAATCTTTCTACATCTACCCATGTCAGATTCTCTGTCGGGTACATTTCTTTTGCTGATGGTGCAAAAACCACATCGGCGCCCGCCTTTTTGCAAATCTCAAGGTCGGCATCGAGCGGACGCGGGTATTTTTCAAAATCTTCACCCGGGCCGAACTGTGTCGGGTTGACAAAAATACTCACGACAACGAAATCAGTATTTTTGCGGGCGGCTTCAATCAGCGATATATGGCCGATATGCAAGGCACCCATTGTCGGGACAAAGCCAATTTTTTTGTCTTTGCTGCGGGCGACATTAACCAGACTTCGAACCGATTTTATGGTCTTTGCAAGTTCCATTTATACCTTTTAACCTCTCAGGCCGGCCTTGAAACCGCGTTCGAGGTCCTCGATTATATCCTCGACATCTTCGATTCCGACAGCGAGGCGGAAAAGGGTGTCGGTGATGCCGAGCTTATAGCGAGCCTTTCTCGTGTAGTCGTAATAGCTGACAAGTGCGGGGTGCGTAATGAGGGTTTCGACGCCGCCGAGACTTGGCCCGATATAGCACAATTTCAGGGCATCCATAAATCTTTTTGCGGTTTTGACGGTTCCCTTTATATCGAAGGTTACGACTCCCCCGCCGCCGGTCATTTGTTCTTTGGCGACCTGATAATGAGGATGACTTTTGAGGAATGGATAATATACCCGCCTGACGCAGGGGTGCTTTTCAAGAAATTCGGCGATAATCAGGGCGGATTCATTTTGCCTTTTCACACGCAGGGGGAAGGTTTTGAGTCCCCGCAGCAATAGATAGCAGCAATGCGGGTCGATAAGGCCTCCCATCGATTTGTGCAGGTCGCGGATTTTCTCGATAAGTTCCGTTTTGCCCAGCACCGCGCCTGCGAGTATGTCGTTGTGGCCTGCGAGATATTTAGTTGCGCTTTGGAGAACCAGGTCCATCCCGAACTCTATCGGCCGCTGATTGACAGGCGTGCTGAAGGTGCTGTCGATGAGCGTGAGGATTTTGTGTTTTGCTGCAATTTTTTTGATTTTGACAAGGTCAAAGATATTCAGATACGGATTGGTCGGCGACTCGGAGAATATAAAACGGGTATTCTTTTTGACGGCTCGCTCGATGAGGTCGTAATCTCCGAAGGGGACAATGGTGCAATCGACAGCAAACTGCTTTAGGTACGATTTGCAGAACTCGAGCGTTTTTTTGTAGCTGTCGTCCGTGATTACGATATGGTCGCCGGACTGAACTAAAGAGAGAATGGTTGTGGTTATGGCGCTCATTCCGGAAGTAAAGACGACGCAATCCTCGGCGCCTTCGAGGTCTGCAAGGCGAGCCTCGGCGATTTTGGCGGTGGGGTTGCCGTATCGTCCGTATTCGAAATGCTCTTTGCCTTTTTTGGTATAATCTTCGATGGCCTTGCTGTTTTTGAAGGTAAAGGTTGAAGTCTGAATAATCGGGGTCATCAGCGAATCGGCGTATTTTTCTCGTGGTTCGCCGGCGTGGATAGCCCTTGTCGATATTGATTTGTGATTTAACACGGGAATTTTTTTACCGGACGACTTAGCATTTTTTTTCATCGACAGCCTTTTTACAAATTTTTTACAGAAATATAACTTTTTATTTGATTCGACAGATTATCCACATCGGCTGGTTTTGTGCAATCAAATTCACAAAGCTGTATGCGAATAACCGGACAAGTTTTCCAGTTATTAAAGAAGTTTTCATAATCGGATTCAAACGCATCGAGGAACTTTGGGTCGATTTTCTGCTCATAAGGCCGATTGCGTTTTACGATACGGGTCAGGCAATTCTGGGCGGTATCCTTCAGGTATATGACCAAAACCGGCAAGGCGACCATTTTACTCAAAGGCAGATAAATCTGCTCGTGAAGTGCAAGTTGCTCAGGATTGAGCAGGCGTTTTGCATAGATGATTTCCTGGTCAAAGATGTAATCGCTGATGACAGGTGCGCCGAGGGTCAATGCGGCAGGGGTCAACTGGCCCAATCGGCTTGCGAGGAAATACAACTGCGAATCAAGGGCCAGTTCCTTTTCACCAGCATAAACCTGCGGCAAAAAGGGATTTGTATCATAAGGTTCAAAAAGCTGTTTGCAGCCGAAATATGTCGCCAGTTTTTTGGTGAGAGTGGTTTTGCCGACGCCAATGACCCCTGCTATACTGATAAGCTGGGGCAGGTCGGCCTTGAGCACAAAATCGCAGCCATTGAGACGGCGGGCTAATTCTGCAGCGGATACCTTTATAAGGGGATGCTCGAATTCCGGATTAAGCTGACAGAGGCCTTTCAGGGCAAAAGACCGCAGGTGCATCTGCGGATGAGGAATGGTCAGCTCGTCCGTATTTACGATTTCGCCGCCGAACAATAACAAATCAAGGTCGATGGTTCGCGGCGACCATTTTTCCCGCCGGACCCTGCCAAGCGAATTTTCGATCTGCGCCATTTTTTGGTAGAGCGCCTGGGCGCAAAGATTAGTTTTTATTTCAGCGACGCAGTTTACATATTTCGGCTGATTTAAACCGGCCAGCGGTGCTGTTTCGATTATATCGCTGCTGCGCAGGACTTCCACGCCGGGGATGTCTGCGAGCATCACAAGGGCGTTGCGGATGCAGGATTGCCTGTCGCCTAAGTTACTGCCCAGGCCGATATATGCAAGCGTCGCTTTTGTCATTAAAGTTTTGCCAATCGTTCCATCGCTTCTTTGACGTTTTCAGGTTTTGCAAAGGCGGTGAGTCGTAAATAACCCTCGCCTGCCGAACCGAAACCTGCGCCGGGAGTGCTGACCACGTTGGCCTTTGTAAGAAGCAAATCGAAAAATTCCCAGCTCTTTAGTCTGCCGGGTGTTTTGAGCCAGATGTACGGCGCATTTACCCCACCATAGACTTTGTAGCCGAGCCGGCTGAGCGATTCAAGAATAAGTTTTGCGTTGGCCATATAAATATCGATTATCTGGCGGCACTGTTTTTTGCCTTCGGGGCTATAGACCGCGGCGGCGCCTGTCTGCGAGACGTAAGAGACGCCGTTAAACTTTGTGCAATGCCTTCTTCGCCAGACAGGTGCGACTTCGACTGCTTTATTATCTTTTGTATAGGCCTTTAGCTGCTTTGGTATAACGGTAAATGCGCAGCGGACGCCGGTAAAGCCGGCAGTCTTGGAGAAGCTGCGGAACTCGATGGCAACATCCTTTGCACCATCAATTTCATATATTGAGTGGGGTATCGCCGGGTCACAGATAAAGGCCTCATAAGCGGCGTCGAAAAATATTATCGCCTTATTTGCACGGGCAAAATCGACCCATTTTTTCAGGACTTCTTTCGTCGCTACCGCACCTGTCGGATTATTGGGGAAACAAAGGTAAATTATATCGACCGGCCTGTCCGGCAAATCCGGGATAAAATTATTCTTAGCTTCACAGGGCATATACACGATTTTCCCATACTGGCCGTTTTTCTTTGCCCCGCCGGTTCGCCCTGCCATTACGTTGGTATCGACATAAACAGGATAGACCGGGTCTGCGACAGCAATGATGTTATTTAGGCCGAATATCTCCTGCATATTGCCGGTATCGCACTTTGCGCCGTCGCTGATGAATATCTCGTCGATGCCTATCTCGGCGCCGCGAGCTGCAAAGTCGTTTTCCTTTATTGCCTGCCTTAGGAATTCATACCCGACTCCGCCGTCATCATAGCCCCTGAATGTTTCTTTTTTGCCCATTTCATCGACTGCCTTTTTCATCGCCTCGACAACAGCCGCTGCCAACGGCTGGGTAACATCACCGATACCCATACTGATTACGTCGGCTTTGGGGTTTTCTGCCTTAAAGGCCCTGACCCGTCTGCCGATTTCAGGAAATAAATACCCAGCCTGCAGTTTCAAAAAATTTTCGTTAATTTTTATCATTCTTCTTATCTTTCTTAAAAATAAGCACTTACGTACAATCGGCTGCTAAAAACAAACAGCCGAAAATAAACAGGAATGTTTCATTTTAGTATCCCCCCTGCCCTGCGTCAATGTTCGGTTTGAAAATGATTATTTGTCGGGCGCACGTCAGAAAGGAAGTGTAAAAATTAAAACTACAATCCGCCTTCACGTAAAGTTTCGGCGTGACAAGAATTCAAAATTGCGGACAGCCTTCGGCTGAACTTTTTTATAAAAACTACACTTGGTAAGATGGGCAAGATTTTGGGGTTAAATTGCTGTTAGTCATTATGGGGCAAGGAGTTAGGATGAATTTTGGGGCGTGCAAAAAGTGACAAAAATTGACACGAATTGAGCATTTTTTGACAAAAATAGTTCATTTTTTAACACTTTTTTACCACTTTTTTACAAAAAAAATTGACTTTTTGACACCCCTGTTAAAAAAAGGCCACCTGTGTTAAACATGTTAAAATGGGAAAGATAGGAAAGATATTTTTAGACGCAGATTATCGCGGATTTAGTCGTACCACTTAGTAATTATAGTGGTTAGTTTCAACACTTTGTCCAGTTCTCGGTAATAAGCTATCACTTGGTATTTGGGAGGCGCCATAATATTTTTTATGGTACTTATAGTCCGTGGACATATTTACCGCAACAATCTAAAGTACTTTCCATTCTTATGAAGCAGAACTCTATAGAACAAAATATCTTACTAAAGAAGCTGGGCTTGTCCATTAGACGAGCTCGCCAAAAGAAAGGCTTATCGCAAGAATCATTAGCGCTGGCAGCCGATTTAGACAGGTCATATATCGGAGGTGTTGAGCGTGGGGAAAGAAATGTAGCCATCATAAATTTAAAAAAGATTGCTGATGCCCTGAAAATTTCTGTGTCTCAATTACTGAAGGGTCTTTAGAAAAAATTGTTATGAGTAGAAATATTCCAGATGAAATTTTGAAGATGCTCCAGACGCCTATACAGAAGGACGGTAAAACTTCACCTGTTACTCCAAAGCGGCAAACTAACATTGACTGGATTCAAAACTTACCAAGAACAGGTTTAACTTATAAGAAAAAAGAAAAACAGACGCTGATTTATTCCACGCGTTCAGGCGAAAAACTTTTCATACAATACCCGGGTAAAGAATCTGCAAGAAAAGACGAAAAGAAACGACCGTGGGATTTCCGACCAAGATTATATAGCCGACAGGATGTCAAACATCACTTTGATATGACTTTTGGGGATATGCTAAGGGTTATTTGCGATACGGCAGATGCCCTCGATAAAAAAGGTAAGAGAGAAATACTTCGCATATTTGCTGCCTTGTTGTATAGGATGGCATTTATGCTTGACCATGTCCAGATAAATACCTTTGGTACTATAGAGCGAAATGTTATACAAGAAAATACGCTTTCCAGCAAAAGAATGGTAAGGTTGCCAAAGATATTCAAATACCAACCGAACAAAAAGATAATAGACTTTATTGCCAAACAACGTCCCCGATGGGGAAATATGAGTTTTGAAGGATTCCTTTTTTATTACGAGTTATTGGTGTGGAATGAAGATTGCAAATATTATTACCGAAATCACTACATCAAGAAAAATAAAGAATGGATTAACGATAAAGGCAGAGTGAACACACTACTTACGGGTATTCGTATTCTTGGTTATCTGTTAGCGGATATATCACTGCCCGACCTTCTTAATGGTTTTTCTATGGGTATATCTCCTGCTAAACCTGACGAGATTATACGAATATGCGGGGGACTTGTTAAAGCAGAGTCAGTCAGAGTGAAGCTACCTTAACCATTATCTAAAAAAGTAAGCTGCAGGTTATTCTCTTTGAAAGCATCTTTTCTCAGTTTTAATCGGTGTTTCTGGTCTATTCTGCCATTTTTCAATCTATCAAGGATAACCTCATAGTATTTTTCATCTATTTCTGCCGAGATATATTGCCTGTCTAAAGATTTGCAAACCTCAATTTCCGAGCCGCTACCGCCAAAGAGAATTAGAACAATATCTTTCGGCATTGTACAGGATTCGATTAATACTTGAGAAAGCCCTTGGGGTATCTGGCAAGCGTGGAATGTTTTTTCTTTACTTACGTTCTTCACCAAATCAAAATAGAGCCAATCATAAGGCATTCTGCCTTTTGAACCATTGGTTAAATTCTGGCGAATGCGTTTATCAGTGGGATTTTTGTAAGGGACTGCTACGTGGTCCTTATAGAATTTAGAATAATGTGTCTTTCGACAATGTAGGATGCTTCTGTGGGCGGTGGTAAAACGGGATGGTGAATGACCAACATTTGTGTTATAGACCCATACGTAATCTAAAACCTCATAGCAAACATCATCTAAATATCTAGCCCGCAAATATGCATTTTGTTTTGGGTAATTGATTAAAAACATATTGCCAGTATCTTTTAGAACCCTTAATGATTCTCTTGACAGTTCAATATACCATTGAATATATTCATCAAAAGCCTTGGTATAGGATCTGTCCCCATATTTAACTCCAACATTATAATCGGGATCACCATAGACCACATCAACACTTTTATCAGGCAATTCTTTTAAGACTTGCATGATATCTCTTAGAAAGACTTTGTTTAAATATTTATTAATCATAGATATTGTCATTATGGGAGATTCATTCAATCTTGTCAATAGTTATAAGCTTGCTGGCCGAAATGCTATCATGTACGTCGTCAGCAAAAAAAAGACAAGGCAATTTTAAGAATTGAGGCGATTCTTCCAAAGGGCTGTTTTGCAGACAAACCATCCAAAACAGACGGCAGGTGCACCCTTATTTGTCTGCCAGCCAGCTTGGGCCGTAACTGATATCAACCTTGAGCGGGACGTCGAGTTTAATGGCGGTGGTCATTTCCTTTGATATCCATTTTGCGTGTTCTTTGGCCTGTTCGGCGGGCAACTCAAAGACAAGCTCATCGTGAATTTGCAGGATGAGTTTTACGGGCAGATTTTCGGTTTCGATTTTCCGCTGGATGTTTATCATGGCGACCTTAATCAAATCGGCAGCCGAGCCCTGGATTACCATATTGACTGCCAGCCGCTGAGACAGCGAACGTTTGGAGAAGTTTTTGCTTTTCAATTCGGCGATTCTTCTGCGGCGATGCAGTATAGTCTCGGCGTAGCCGGTCTGTGCGGCCTTGAGGGTAACATCATCCATAAATTTGCGGATGGAACTATAGCGTTTAAAATAATCGTCGATGAATTTTTTTGCGTCGGCCTGACTGATTCCGATTGTGCGCGACAGGCCGAATGCGCCCTGGCCGTAAATGATACCGAAGTTGACAGCCTTGCAGTTGGAACGCATTTCGTTTGTTACCTGCTCGATTGGGACTTCATAAATCTGCGATGCGACAAAGCGGTGAATATCCTGGTCTGCGGCGAAGGCTTCTCGCAGTGCTTTATCCTTCGAGAAATACGCCAGCAGCCGCAATTCAATCTGCGAATAGTCGGCACTGAGGATGCAGTCGGATTTTTTCTGCGGGACAAAGGCCGAGCGGATTTTTCTGCCGATTTCGCTGCGGATAGGGATATTCTGTAGGTTGGGGTCGCTGGAACTAAGGCGGCCTGTCACGGTGACGGTCTGGTTGAAAGAGGCGTGGACACGGTTTGTCTTTGGGTTGACAAGCGTGCCGAGCTTATCGACGTAGGTATTCTGGAGTTTGCTTAAGGTGCGGTATTGCAGGATAAGTTCGACAATCGGGTGCTGGCCTGCGAGCTGCTCGAGGACGGCGGCATCGGTGCTTCGGCCTGCCTTGCCGATGCGGGTTGATTCGAGATTGAGCTTGTCAAAAAGAATGTCGGCAAGCTGTTTGGGCGAATCGATATTGAAAACTGTCCCAGCCTCTTTGTAAATTTGCTCTGTGAGGTTTTGTACGGCCTTATTGATTTCGCCGGACATCTGGCGAAGCACGGCGGTATCGAGCGAGACGCCGTTATACTCCATTGTAACAAGCACCGGCACAAGCGGCATTTCAACCTCATCGAATAATTTTTTCAGCAGCGGCTGCTTTTCGAGGGCGGCTTTGAGGTAAAGATAAAGCCGAAAGGTTATGTCGGCGTCCTCGGCGGAGTATTCGCAGGCGGATGCGGTATCGACCATATCGAAGGTCAATTGGTTTTTGCCTTTGCCGATGAGAGCCGAAATTGGAATGGGCTGATAGTTAAGGTAGTCCATCGCCATATTGTCCATCGAGTTGCTGCTGCGGTCGGCATCGAGACAATAGGAGGCAACCATCGTATCGAAATAGACACCTTTGAGGGGAATTTGAGCGTTTTGCAGGATGAGCATGTCGTATTTTATGTTCTGGCCGATTTTTTTTACGGCTGGGTTGGCAAATATCACGGAGAGCTTCTGCTGAACCATATTTGCGTCAAGGTGCTTTGCGCCGAGAGCTGATTTTATAGCGAGGTAATACGCTTTGTGCTCCTGCCAGGAAAAACTGATGCCCACAAGTTCAGCACGCATCGCATCGAGTGAGGTGGTTTCGGTATCGACGGCAAAGAGCTTTTGTTTTTTCAGCTCCGTAAGGAACGCTTCGAATTTTTCCTGTGTATCTATAAGCTGATAATCGTGTGCGACGGTTTTAGCCGAATCGAGCTCGCCGAGTTTGGGTGCCGGCACTGAAGCAGCGGCGGCAGGGTGAATTTCGGATAGTCCTGCGGCAAGGCCCAATTGCGTGAGCAATCGATTAAAACCAAGCTCATTAAAAATTGCGGTAAGTTTTTCTTTATTCGGCTCTTTGAGCGTCAGTGCCTCGTAGTCAATCTTAAATGGTGTGTCGCAATCTATTGTTACGAGCTTTCGGCTGAGCATTACCTGTTCTTTTGAGTTTCGAAGGTTGTCGCCGCGTTTGCCTGTTATTTCGTCGGCGTGTTTGTAGAGGTTTTCGATGGAGCCGTACTTTTGAATCCATTCGAGAGCGGTTTTGGGGCCGACATCCGGTATGCCGGGGACATTATCGACCTTGTCACCCTGCAGGGCAAGTACCTCGATAAACTGTGCGGGCGTTACCTTCATTTCGGAGAACATCGAATCGGCAGTGGTGGATTCGGCGGTTTTGATGTCGTAGGTGCTGATGCGGCCATCGAGGAGCTGAAGCATGTCCTTGTCTTTTGAACAGATGAAAACGTCATGGCCTTTTGCTGCGGCTTTTTTTGCGAGTGTCCCGATTACGTCATCGGCTTCAAAACCATCGACCCGCAGCATTGGGATATTCATCGCTTCGAGAATCTTTTCGATGCGGTTTATCTGGACGGGCATATCATCGGGCATCGGGGGGCGGTGCGCCTTGTATTGGGGGTCGATTTTGGTGCGAAAACTCGGGGCTTTGCTGTCCATTGCGACGGCCAGCATGTCAGGCTTTTGGTTTTGTATCAGGCCGAGGATTGCGGTGGTGAAGATGTAGGTCGCTTTGGTCGGTTCACCTGAGGGGCTGGTCAACTGCTGACGCATCGGGGCGAAAAAGGCGGCGTAGATGTGAGCGTGACCATCGATTATGTAAAGCTTTTTTGCCATATCAGGCAGGAAACAATTTCGACTTAATCAATCTCATTTTTGCCAGGCGATACAACAATGCGGTACCAAGACAGCCAAAACCATATTTGATGCTTCGCCGAAAGTTGATTGAGGATGCCTCCCGAAAATATTTTGTGGGACAACTGACCTCGGCTATCTGGTAACCGCACCACAGAATCTGGACAAGCATCTGGTTATCAAATACAAAGTCATCGGAATTTTGTTCAAGCGGCAGCTTCCCGATAAGCTCTCTCGAGAATGCACGATAGCCGGTATGGTATTCGGAGAGTTTTGCGCCGGTCATAATATTCTCGGCCAGCGTAAGAAGTCTGTTGGAGACATATTTCCAAAGCGGCATTTTGCCTTTGAGGGCGTACCCGCCCAGAATTCGCGAACCCAGTACGCAGTGATACAGGCCGTTTCCTATCATCGAGGCCATCGCAGGTATCAACTGGGGCGTATATTGATAATCGGGATGTACCATAATGATGATGTCGGCTTTATTCTCCATCGCCAGCTTATAACATGTTTTCTGATTGGCGCCGTAGCCAAGATTGTTCGGGTGGGTATAGACAACGGTATTGGGGAGTTTGGCCGCAATAGCGGTAGTCTCGTCGTGGCTGGCATCGTCAACGACAATCACCAGGTCAACGATTTCCTGCGCCATAACCTCATCGTAAGTCTTGCACAAAGTCTGTGCAGCATTATAGGCCGGCATTACGACAACAACTTTTTTATCCTTGAACATGAGGGGTATTATATGTAGTTAAATAAAAAATTAAAAATAAAATATAAAAATTGCAGAGTTAAGAGTAAAATAAATCGGTCTTACTTTTGATATGGATTATAAGGATTTTTGAGATGTCGGAAGACAAGAATAAAGGTTACCGTGACACATTGAATCTGCCGAAGACTGGCTTTGCGATGAAGGCGGACCTCGTGCAGCGCGAGCCCAAAATGCGCAAAGACTGGGCAAAGAAAAATATCTACGGAAAAATCAGAGAGGCACAAAAAGGCAAACCCCTCTATATACTTCACGACGGCCCACCCTATGCAAACGGTGATATTCACATGGGCCACGTTATCAACAAGGTGCTCAAGGACTTCGTCGTAAAATACAAGACGATGAGCGGCTTTGATGCGCCTTATGTGCCGGGCTGGGATTGCCACGGCCTGCCCATCGAGGCAAAGGTCGTAACCGAACTCGGCGATAAAGTGCGGCAGATGAGCAGACCCGAAATTCGCAAAGACTGCATGAAATACGCCGGCAAATATGTAAAACTGCAAAGCAAACAATTTCAGGACCTCGGCGTATTCGGCGATTTCGAAAATCCCTATCTGACGTTTAAGCCGCAATATGAAGCGGGGATTTTAGAAGTATTTGCGGAACTTGTTGACAAGGGGCTTGTTCACAAGCAGTTGAAGCCGATTCACTGGTCTGTCGGATGCCAGACCGCCCTTGCCGAGGCGGAACTCGAATACAAGGACATTTCCTCACCGAGCATCTTCGTCAATTTCCCCGTCGCAAAGGAATCAATCGGTCGGCTGATGGAACTGGGTCTTATCGACCAGAATCAGGCCAAAAATTCAAAGGTCTGCTTTATGATTTGGACGACCACGCCCTGGACATTAGCGGCAAACCTCGCAATAGCGGTAAACCCAAAGCTGGACTATATATCGATAAGCTGCAAAATCGGCGATTGCCAGTTTGTGTCGATACTGGCACAGGCACGGCTCGAAGCGGCGGTTGCGGCGGGCTGTCTCGAAAATGGGCAATACGCCGTCAGCGGAAAAACCGTTAAAGGCAGCGAACTCGAAGGGCTGCGGTATTGCCATCCGTTTGTGGAAAATAACCCGACCGATAAAGACGCCTATATGGTAATCGGCGCCGCTTATGTTACGACCGAGGACGGCACGGGGCTTGTCCACATCGCACCGGGGCACGGCATCGAGGACTATATGTCGGGTATGGAGTCGGGACTGGCGGTTTATTCGCCCGTTGATGATTACGGCAAATATGACAATACTGTCCCGGACTGGCTGAAAGGCAAGAGTGTTCTCGAAGTCGACCCGATTGTAAACAAGCGGCTTGACGAAATGGGACTGCTTTTTGCTCAGCAGAAAATCTCTCATAGTTACCCGCACTGCTGGCGAAGCAAGATGCCGGTGATATTCAGGGCAACGGAGCAGTGGTTCATCAGCGTTGACAGGGACATACCCGGCCTTGACAAAAATTTGCGCGATTTGGCGCTCGAAAGCGTGAAAAATGTAAACTGGATTCCCGCCTGGGGACAAAAGCGTATTGCAGGCATGCTCGAATCGCGACCCGACTGGTGCGTCAGCAGGCAGCGAAGCTGGGGACTGCCGATACCCGTGTTTGTAAATTCTCAGGGCCAGGCCCTGCTTACAAAAAAATCCGTGCTGGCAGTATCAAGACACATTGCACAAAAGGGTTCGGACAGCTGGTTTATCGATTCGCCGCGTCAGCTTTTAGGCGACGATTTCGAACTGCCGACAGGATTTAGTTTCGACGACCTCAAAAAGGAAGAAAATATTTTCGATGTGTGGTTCGAATCAGGGTGCAGCTGGT
>Ga0315294_10005871_pt1 | contig 13476 bp, 11 predicted proteins | sample YL17G13_40_MG_FD_203626 | JGI IMG/M metagenome (GOLD analysis project Ga0315294, IMG submission 203626) | Sediment microbial communities from Yellowstone Lake, YNP, Wyoming, USA - YL17G13_40 | ecosystem: Environmental > Aquatic > Freshwater > Lake > Sediment | place: USA: Wyoming | collected... | reverse complement strand
TGTGGATATGAGACCGCGGCTGATCCGAGGGTAAATCAATAAAAAAAGGGGGAGGCGTGGAGCCCCCCCCTTTTTTCGAGGTGGAACCAAAGCATGCTAACGCCATTTCTAAATTTTGTCGATCGGGCGAATGAGTGGGTGGGCAGGATCGTCAGCATATGGATGCTCCCCTTGATTCTCCTGATGTCCTTTGAAGTTTTTATGAGGTACATTCTCCAAGCCCCTACGGAATGGGGCACCGAAATGGTGACCTTTATCTATGCTGCGTATGTTCTTTTGGGAGGGGGATATACGCTCCTCTATGGAGATCATGTCAATATTAACGTCATTTATAATCGCCTATCCACTCGCAGAAAAGCTTTTTTTGATGTAATCACCGGCACGGTTTTCTTTCTGTATAGCTGGATCCTGTTCTGGGAAGGATCGAAGTTTGCCTGGGATGCCATCATACGGAACCGCCACACCGGAACGGACTGGAACCCACCCTTCTATCCCATCTTGATTACCTTGCCCATTGGCGCCTTCCTCATTCTCATCCAGGGTGCCGCGAAATTCATTCGCGATCTCAATACGGCGGTCACGGGAAAGGAGAGGGCGAAATGAGTATTGAATACCTTACCCTTCTGGTTTTCGGCCTATTTCTGGTTTTCCTGGCCATGGGCCTCCCGGTTGTTTTCGGCCTGGGAGGGACGGCGGTCATTGCTACGTATTTCCTCTGGGGCCCCCAGGCATTACATATGGTGGCGAGCCGAACCTTTACAAACGCAAACAGCTTTGTCCTCTTGGCCATCCCCATGTTTATCTTTATGGGTTGTATGCTCGAGAAATCCGGCATGGCCAAAGATCTATATACGATGATGTACAAATGGATGGGGCCTATACGGGGTGGCCTGGCCATAGGGACGGTGACGATTTGCGCCATCTTCGCGGCCATGGTTGGGATCACGGGCGCGGCTACGGTTTCCATGGGCTTGGTCGCGCTTCCATCTATGCTGAAACACAATTATAACAAGCAGATTGCCCTCGGCTGCGTCTCGGCGGGTGGGGCTCTGGGGGTTCTCATTCCTCCCAGCGTCCTGATGATCATCCTCGGGCTTTATACCAATACCTCCATCGGAGGCCTTTATGCCGGAGGCATATTGCCGGGCATTTTGCTTGCGGTCATGTTTAACATTTACATATTCGTGGCTTGTCTAATTAAACCGGAGTGGGGGCCCGCCCTGCCTCCGGAAGAAAGGGCCACCTGGAAAGAAAAGTTCATTGCCTTAAAAGCCGTCATCCTCCCCATCGTGCTCATTGTGGGGATCCTGGGGAGTATCTTTATGGGGGCCGCCACACCCAGCGAGGCGGCTGCCTTGGGAGCAGTGGGCAGTATTTTATGCGCTGCCGTGTATCGGACATTGAATTGGCCGACCTTGCGGGAGGCCTGTCATGTTACCCTGCGGTTGAGCTGCATGGTCATGTGGATCATCTTTGGTGCTTCCGTTTTTACGGCTTTGTACACGGCCATTGGCGCCCATGATCTGACCCGGCAATTGTTATCCTACCTTCCCGGGGGGCGCTGGGGGGTCGTGATCGGAATGCAGGCCATGTGGATGATCATGGGGTGCTTTCTGGATCCCAATGGCATCATTATGATAACGGCGCCCATTTTTTTCCCCCTTATCAACTCCCTGGGCTTTGATCCAGTATGGTTCGGAGTCCTTTTTGTGGTGAATATGGAAATGGGTTTTCTCACTCCGCCTTTTGGGTTTAATTTATTCTATATGCAAGCCATCGCCCCCAAAGGGGTGGTCATGACCGACATTTATAAATCCATCATCCCCTTTGTGATGATACAGGCAGCGGGCTTGGTTCTATGTATGATTTTTCCCGAAATCATCATGTGGCTTCCTAAAATTTTAGTTCGTTGATCGCTTTTAGAAACTTATGAGGGAAGGGGATTGAAATATCTTCTGAATCCCCTCATTTGAAGATTTTGAGTTATGGTGAGGAGAACCTAAAGATGCGATTGAATCATGAATTTATGGTCCAGCTGTACCGAACCATGCTTTTGATCCGCAGGTTCGAGGAAAAGGCGATGGAGCTGAAAGCGCGGCAGATTATTCCCGGGCTGCTCCACCTCTACATCGGGGAAGAGGCGGTGGCCACCGGGGTGTGCGCCAACCTCCGTCAGGACGATTACATTTCCAGCACCCACCGGGGCCATGGCCACTGCATCGCCAAAGGAGGAGACATATCCCTGATGATGGCCGAATTGTTAGGGCGGGAAAAGGGTTATTGCCATGGCAAAGGTGGGTCCATGCACATTGCCGACATTGACCTGGGCATCCTGGGTGCCAATGGGATTGTAGCCGCAGGTATGCCCATTTCTGGGGGGGCGGCCCTGTCGATCAAGATGCGCGGCAAAGATCAGGTGGTAGCCTGCTTTTTTGGAGACGGGGGGTCAAACCAGGGGGCTTTCCATGAAAGCCTGAACCTGGCGGCCCTCTGGAAGCTTCCGGTCATCTATGTCTGTGAGAACAACCAATACGCCATTTCGGTGGCTCAGAGTCGATCTTGTTCCATCCGGGATATATACCTCCGGAGAGACGCTTATGGAATCGAAGGATGTATGGTGGATGGCAATGATGTGCTCGCCGTTTACCAGGCAGCGAAAGAGGCAGTGGACCGGGCCAGGCGGGGGGAAGGTCCGACCTTAATCGAATGCAAAACTTACCGCTGGAGGGGCCATTATGAGGGAGAGGCGGACCGGACCTATACCTATCGTTCCAAGCAGGAGATCGAAGAATGGATGGAACGGTGCCCCATCAAAAAATTCCAGAAAGTACTGTTGGATCAGAGGATCATCAGTCAAGAAGGAATGAATCAGATGGACCAGGAAATTCAAAGGGATCTGCAAAATGCTGTGGAGTTTGCCCAAAATTGTCCATTTCCCGATCCCTTAGATGCCCTGAAGGATCTCTATTGCGAGGAGTAAAAACCATGCGCGAGATTTCTTTTTCCAGTGCCTTAGTCGAAGCCCTCAAGGAAGAGATGCGGCGGGATGAACGGGTCTTTGTCCTGGGGGAAGATGTGGGTCGATTCGGCATGATCTATGTGGCCAAACCGGAACTGTGGAGGGAGTTTGGCGATGAGCGAGTCCGGGACACACCGATTTCCGAAAACGCCATCATTGGATTCGCTCTGGGGGCAGCCATCACGGGGATGCGGCCCGTGGCGGATATTATGTTCTGTGATCTTTTGACCTTAGCCATGGAACAGATCGTCAACCAAGTGGCCAAGGTTCGTTATATGTTTGGCGGGAAGATTAAAGTCCCCTTGGTGATTCGCACCTCCTTGGGAGGCTTACGCCTGGCAGCAGCCCAGCACTCTCAGCATCTGGAGGCTTGGTTCCCTCATGTTCCCGGGCTCAAAGTGGTGGTTCCTTCCACGCCCTATGATGCCAAGGGGCTGCTCAAGACGGCCATCCGGGATGATAATCCGGTCATCTTTTTTGAGCACCAACAGCTGATGCCTAGCACTGGGCCCGTCCCGGACGAAGAATACTTGATCCCCCTGGGAAAGGCAGATATCAAAAGAGAGGGGAAAGACATTACGGTGATCTCTTATTCGCTCATGGTCCATAGAGTCTTAAAAGCGGCCCGTGAGCTGGCTAAGCAGGGGATCGAAGCCGAGGTGATTGACCTTCGAACCTTAAACCCCCTGGACAAAGAAGCCATCCTAACCTCAGTGGAAAAAACTGGGCGGCTTTTGATCGTTCATCAAGCCTGCACCACCTGTGGTTTTGGGGCCGAGATTGCGGCTATGGTGGCCGAGAAAGGGTTTGACCTGCTTACAGCCCCGATCCATCGCCTGGGAGCATTAGATGTTCCCGTGCCCTACAGCCCCGTGCTGGAAAATTTTGTCGTCCCGAATGAACAAAAGATCGCCGAAAAAATTTTAAGCATCGTAAGCCAATAAAGAATCGCCAGGAGCCATTAGGAGAAGTCACCATGGCTGTGGAAGTGATCATTCCATCCTTGGGTGAAGTCGTTGAAGATGTAACCATTCTAAATTGGTTTAAATCCGAAGGAGACCGGGTGCAGAAGGGGGAACCTCTGCTGGAGGTTGAATCCGAAAAAGTCACCACGGAGATCCCATCACCTGCCTCGGGAATTCTGGGAAAAATCCTCTATCCGAAAGGGGCAAAAGTAGGTATTACGAAAATAGTGGCTATCATTGTAGCGGAAGGAGAAACGTTGCCGGAGGAATATCGGGTAACCCCTCCCGGCTTAACCGCTCGGGCCATTCCCCCTTCGGCGGGAGCGCCGCTTGAGGCAGAAAAAAGAATGGATCGCATTCGGGTAGCTCCCCTGGCGCGGAAGATCGCGGAAAAGGAAGGGATTGACCTCTCTCTGGTGAAGCCGACGGGTCCTCATGGGACGATCATGAAAAAAGATGTGGAGGCATATCTGGCTTCTATCCAGCAACAAAAAGAAGAGAAGAAGGAACTGGAAATCCCAGTTAACGGGAAGGTTACCGGAGCGGAAATGGTTCCGACTGCTCTTCGGCCGATCCCGGGGCAAAAAGTCCCGTTGAGCACGATGCGGAAAACCATTGCCAGGCGCATGGTGAAAAGCGCGTTCAACGCTCCTCATCTGTGCCTTTTCAGTGAGCTGGGGATGGATGCGCTCTGGGAAATGCGGGAGACTCTCAAAGCCAGCTATGAGGCACCTCCTCAATTCCGTATATCCATGAACGACTTTCTGATGAAGGCTGTAGCCCTTACCCTGAAGGAATTTCCCTACTTGAACGCGAGGTGGGGAGAAGAAGAAATACAGTTGTTGGAAGAAGTCAACATCGGTTTAGCCGTAGCCCTGGATGAGGGCCTGATCGTCCCGGCGATCCCCCAGGTAGATCGTTTGGGGCTGGAGGAGATCGCCCGCCAACGGATCGACCTGATGGAGAGGGCCAAACAGGGGAAGGTCCAAAAATTCGAGTTAGAGCGCGGTACATTCACCATTACCAGCTTAGCCAATTTCGGCATCACCCACTTTACGGCCATTATCAATCCCCCCCAAAGCGCCATTTTAAGCGTGGGAGCAACCCAGGAGAAGTTAGTAATGCAGGAAGGGAAGGTGGGCTCCAAGAGATTTGCCATCGTGGGATTATCTATAGACCATCGAGTGGCGGATGGTGCCTACGGTGCTGCTTTTCTGGATTCCTTGAAAAAAAAGGTCGAAAATCCGGTCATTTTTTTATCTGCATCTTTAAACCTGGAGGAAATCCGACCTTGTTGATCCATGATCCTTTTTCTTTCGGCTTCTTCCGTTACCCCATGGATCGGAAAAAGGGGCGAGAGATTCCCAGGGAAGAAGTTCCTTAGGGAAGTAGATCCTTCAATCTGCAGAAAACGCTGCGTGCGCCAGGGAGGGCGATAGGGGGAAAAAGTCTTCTTCCCGGCCCTTTCCCCCCAGGGAAATTTTCAGGGGTGCAGAACATTGGATTTGGTGAAAGGAGGGCAGCGATTCAGCGATTCCCAGGTAGTCTTCCTTCACATGGGAATTAATTCAAAAGAGGAAATCATTATGAAGATTATAAAGGGTTTTCCATCAACTTCGAATGACGACTATCCGCTTAATGTAACCACGATATTCAAGCATGCAGTTAGAAATTTCGCTGGACAGGAAATTGTTTCCAGAACAACTCGCGGAATATTGCGCTACACTTATAAAGATGCTTATGAACGGATACAGAGGCTGGCCAATGCTCTCGAAAGTCTGGGAGTGAAACCCGGGGACCGGGTGGGTGTGCTCGAATGGAATACCTACCGCTATTTTGAGCTTTGCTTCGGGATTCCCGGAATTGGCGCTGTCCACCTGGAAATGAATGTAAGGCTGGCGCCGTCCGAGCTAACCTATGTCGCCCGCCATGCCGGAGCAAATTTCCTCTTTGTTGATGAGACTTTGATACCGATTGCCGAGGCTATGGCCCCTGAATTTAAGCCCTCCAAAGGTTACGTGATTCTGACAGATAAGAAACTGAGTGCGATTAAAACAACGTTAACCCCCTTCTATGGCTATGAGGATCTTCTCAAAGAGGCCCGGCCAGAATACGATTGGCCATTGATTGATGAAAGATCTGCTTACAGCGCCTGCTATACTTCGGGCACGACCGGAAGGCCCAAGGGGGTTTTTTATTCTCATAGAGATACCTACCTGATGAGCATGGTTGCTGCGATTGTTTTGGAATTAACTTGCAGAGATTGTCTTTTGCAAATCGTCCCTCTTTATCACGCTTTGGGCTGGTGCAATCATATAGCCATTCTTCTGGCCGGTTCAAAACTTGTCGTGCCCGGGAGATATACTGCTCAGGAACTTGGATCCATTATCGATTTAATGGTGCAGGAGAAAGTGACCGTTGGGATTGCTGCTACAGCTGCCTGGATGATGATCTATGAATATATAAGAAACATGGGGAAAAAGCCTAACCTGAGCGGTGTCCGGCTATTCTCTGGTGCCAGCGAACCACCATTAACTATGCTAAAAGGTTTTTATGAACTAACCGGAGCTAAAGCTTATCATGTTTCCGGAGCAACTGAAAATACCGCCTGGTCCACGATGAATAAACCGAAACCCTGGCTGGAAAAGCAATTATCGGAGGAAGAGAAATGGGAGCTGCAGAGAAGGCAGGGCCTTGAGGTTCCGGGCTGCGATGTGAAAATCGTGGATGCCCAGGGAAACGAGCTTCCCCACGATGGGAAGTCTGCAGGAGAGCTTTTGCTGCGAGGACCCTGGGTAATGGCCCATTATCACAACGCTCCAGAGGCTGCAGATCGATTCACAGAAGATGGGTACTGGAAAAGCGGGGATGTTGCCACGATCGATCCCGAGGGGTACATAAAGATTGTTGACCGAATTAAAGATGTAATCAAGAGCGGGGGCGAGTGGATCTCCTCGGTAGACATGGAGAATGAAATCATGTGTCACCCAGGGGTCTTAGAGGCGGCTGTATGCGGGGTCCCGCATCCAAAATGGGAGGAGAGGCCGCTGGCTTTAGTGGTGTTGCGGGAGGAATTCAAAGGAAAGATTCAAAAGCAAGATATTCTTGATCACCTCAGCAAAAAGTTCGCCCGTTGGCAACTCCCAGACGAGGTGAAATTCGTCGATGAAATTCCCAAAACGAGCGTGGGGAAATTTAGAAAGAGTGCCATAAGAGAACAATATAAGGATGAGTATGTATCGAGGCCAGGATAATTATTTTTCCTATTACCTCAATAATTGACTCTTCTATAAAAGTGGCGTGGTTAGGGCATTTTTGCTAATCCATTTCCTAATTCTGTTCTCCGAAAAATATGATCAGCTTTTTTTCATAAAGCGCATGGGAACTACATCATCCTTCCTATAGCATTCACCATGACGCCCACAAAAAGGATTTGGTCATTTACCCTGTTGTCTTTTATTGGCAATTAATATCGACGGGGGCTGGGAAGCCTACGGATACCTTTGAATTGCGGATTGGGGATTGCGGATTTTGGACGGCAAATTGGGAGTTGATTAAGTACTGAATTTCGCATAAATAAAGGAACAACGATCGGCATCCGATTTGCCCCCTCACCTTTGTCCTCTCCCCCCGATGGGGGGAGAGGACAAAGGTGAGGGGGCGTGGCGGGCTGCTTGATGTTCCATTACTTTTGCGAAGCTCAATAACTGCGGAAAGAGGGTGGCGGGCAGCTCCCCCCTCTTTCAACGGCCTCGCTTTTTCACGCCGTTGGCTTTCAGAAATTGTTCCAGAACCTCGTAGGGCTGGGCTCCGACCGCCGTCTCTCTGCCGATCAGGAAGGTTGGGACGGCAGTTATTCCTATCTGGTGAGACCTGTCCCAATCGGAATCAACGGCATCCTTGAAGGGTCTCGACCGCAGAATCGTCTGGGCCTCTTCAGCGGGGAGGCCGATGGACGTTGCCAGGGCGACCAATTCTTCCCTTTTGCCGATATTCTTGCCATCGACGAAGTAGGCGCGAAAGACTGCTTCGTGGAATTCATCCCCCCTGCCTTTGGATTCGGCCCACTTGGCCAGTTCCTGAGCCAGCCGGCTGTTATAGGTCTTCTTGCGCTCCCCTAAGGGCAGGCCTAATTCATCAGCCACTTTTTTCAACCGCAGCATCATTTGGCCGATATCCATACCCCGACCGGCAAAGAGTTCCTCAAGGGTGAGCCCCTCCTCAGGCGTTTCCGGATGGAGCGGAAACGCTCTCCATTGAACGGCAATCTCATAATTCTTTCGCAGTCGATCAATACGCCCGGTACTGAAATAGCACCAGGGTCAGATGTAATCGGAGAATATTTCCAGAAGAACAGGCTTGGTCATGGCTCCCCTCCTGCATCAAATAGTTATTTTCATTCCGTCCTCCGCCAGGAGGATTTCACCGGAAAATTCTTTCTGGCTCTCCTGGAGAATATCATGTCCCTGAAATACCGGATAAAAGTGAGTGAGCAGAAGTTTTTTACAAGAGGCTTCCCGGGCGATCCGGCCTGCCAGGGAGGGAGTCAAATGTCCTTTCGTCTTCCTCTCGTCGGGGAAAGAACACTCCAGGATCAATAGGTCCGCATTTCCCCCCAGCCGGACGATGTTCTCGCAGTAATCGGTGTCCCCGGAATAAACGATCGATTTACCTTCGGCCTCCACACGGAATCCGATACTCGGATCCGAATGGAGCAGGGAGAGGGTTTTGATGGAAAAGTCCGGGAACTCCAAGCGGTCCTCCTTTGCTTGGTGGAGGTAGAGGTAATAGGTTTGGGATGCGATCCATTGGCCAAAGATTTCCCTCATCCGGCTGTAGAAATTCTCGAGGCCCTGAGGACCGATGATATGCAGGGGGAGGAGACGGATGAAATCCACCGTGTAATTCATGGCGAAGAGAAAGGGGACCAGGTCGGAAACGTGGTCCGGGTGGAAATGGGTAAGGCAGAGAAAATCGACCTGGCGATAATCCAGGCCCAGCCTGACCATTTGTCGCAGAGACCCACCCCCGCCGTCAAAAAAAATAAGGTGCGACCCCAAAGCCAACGCCAGGCCCGATGGACCTCGCTCGACCGTCGGAATGCAAGTGCCCGATCCCAGGACATAAAGTTTCATTTTTTTAAAAGGGACGCAGATTTAAATGGATAAACACAGATGGAATCATAAAAAGTCGTCACTCCGGTGGAAACCGGAGTCCAGAGAATCTTTAAGTGTTTGAAATAACTGGATTCCGGCTTTCGCCGGAATGACGGAAATACGTCTTTCCAGACTTTTTACGAGATCATCAACACAGATGTTTCTAGAATCGCCCATCATGGATGTGCTGGCGAAAACGATTGGCTTCGGGCCTTTTTATGAAATCCTGCAGATCTGCGTTAATCTGCGTCCAAAAGCTTTTTCAGTTGCTCTTCTGCATGAGATAGGCTTCGATGAACGGGTCCAGGTCTCCATCCAGGACCCCATCCACGTTGCCGATTTCCAGGTTCGTGCGGTGGTCCTTGGCCAAACGGTACGGCTGGAGGACGTAGGAGCGGATCTGGCTGCCCCAGGCAATGTCTTTCTTGGTGCTGTGGAACTGCTCCATCTTTTCTTCCTGCTCTTTCTGTTTCAGCTCGTAGAGGCGGGCTTTGAGGACTTTCATGGCCGTGGCCCGATTCTTGTGCTGGGAACGTTCATTCTGGCACTGGACGACGATGCCCGTGGGCAGGTGGGTGATCCGCACAGCCGAGTCGGTCTTGTTAACATGCTGGCCGCCCGCACCGCTGGAGCGAAAAGTGTCAACGCGCAAGTCATCTTCATTGATCTCTACGACGATGTCCTCCTCGATTTCCGGGTACACAAAGAGCGAAGCGAAGGACGTGTGGCGGCGCTTGCCGGCGTCGAAGGGTGAAATGCGCACCAGACGATGGATTCCGGACTCCGCCTTGAGGTAGCCGTAGGCATAATCCCCGTTTACCGTGAACGTCACACTTTTGACCCCGGCTTCCTCGCCGGGTAGGTAATCGATGATTTCGGTTTGGAATCCCTTCCGCTCGGACCAGCGCAAGTACATGCGCAGGAGCATGTCTGACCAATCCTGAGCCTCGGTGCCGCCGGCACCTGCGTGAATGGACACGATGGCATTGTTGGGGTCATTTTCCCCCCCGAGCATACGCCTGAATTCTGCGGCCTGAACATCCTGTTCGACCCGGGTCACTTTGGCAGAAATTTCCCGCAGGGTCTCTTCATCGTTTTCCTCCTGGGCCAGCTCGAGGTATCCTTTGGCGTCTTCCACTTCCGCCTTCAAGTTTTTCCACAAGGTCAGATCCGACTTAAGCGAGGTCCTCTCCTTGAGCAGTCTTTGGGCGCTCTCGTTATCGTTCCAGAAATTCGGTTTGAGGATTTCCTGCTCGATTGCTTGAAGGCGGGCGGTTTTGGCGTCCGGGTCAAAGATGACCTCGGAGAGCTTCAATTTTGGCTTCGAGAAGAGAGATCTTATCTTGTACTTCGTTCCACACGGTTGAGTCCTTTACGGCGGATAAGAATCAAAAATATTACCGAAAAGCCTACACAAAAATAAGTGAATAAATCCCCAAACTCCGTGTAAAAGGTGCGCGATTTATTTATTCCTATTTTACCGGAAAGTATTTCCCTTGTAAAGAGGTCTGTGGATCGAAGGACTCGCCCGCCGGAATCGATCACCGCCGAAATTCCGGTGTTGGCCACCCGGGCGATGGGTACGCGATTTTCCACCGCCCGCAGCGTGACCATGGATAGGTGCTGGTAGGGAGCGGATGTGCGCCCGAACCAGGCATCGTTCGTGATGTTGACGAGGAATTGAGCTCCCCGGTCCACGAAACTCCTGGTTAACTCCGGGAAGATCGCCTCATAGCAGATCAGTACCCCGAATTTTCCCCAGGGCAAAGTGAGGTTTCGGACCTCTGCCCCGGGCGTGAAGTCGCCGATCGCCCCGATGATGTCCCGGGTAAATCCGAGAACGCCGGCAAGGGGAGCATATTCCCCGAACGGAACGAGATGGACTTTATCATACCGGCCCAGGATTCTCTTCTCCGGAGAGATCAAGAAAGCGCTGTTGAAATAATTTACTCTGGGGCCGTCGCGGTCAAAGGCCGGCGCCCCGAAGAGGATGGGAACATCCATTTCATGGGACAGCTCCAGGATGCGGTCTCGGAAGGGAAGGGCGTTCTGGAAAAAAAATGGGGTGGCCGTCTCCGGCCAGATGATTAGATCCGGGGTCTGGGACTTCACCTGAAGGGTCAAATCCGTATAGATCCTTACGGTTTCCTCCTGGAACTGGGGCTCCCATTTTACATCCTGGCGGATATTGCCCTGGATCAGAGCGACCTGGAAGGTCTTTTCATCCGGGGCTTTTCTATCCAGTTCGGTCAGTCTCCACTGCCCGTAGATGCCGGTCATGGCCAGGATAATTCCTGCGGCCAGCAATTCCTTCAGGGCCGGTTTCCTTCTGTGTTCGGATAAAGCGGCTATCAGGCGATACAGCGATACGTTAACCAGGACAATGATGAAGGAAATCCCGTAGATTCCCGTAATGTCAGATATCTGCACCATCGGGAGAGTTAAAAATTGGGAATACCCCAATAGCCCCCAGGGGAAACCGGATAAGAGGAAGCCCCGGATATATTCCAAGGATACCCAAAGGGGAGGGGCGAAGAGGGTTTCCGGAAGCTCGATTTTTTCTGCCGCCCAGCGCAATAAGAAGGCAAAGGCGGAGAAATAGAGGGACAGATAACCGGTAAGAACGATCAAAAAGAAAATGCTGACCGGGCCCGGCAGATGGCCGAATTCTGTGAGTACGACGTAAATCCAGTAGAGCAGGCCGGTAAAGAAAACCAAGCCGGCGACCAGGCCCAGGCACGCAGCCTGTATCGGGGATTTCTTTTTGATGGCCCAAAGCCAGGGAACAAAAGCAATCCAGGCTAAAATCTCGAGGTTGGACTTGGGGAACGCCAGGATCAGGAGAAAACCGGAAAGAGCGGATAGGAAGATATCTTTGAATCGCATGGTTCCGGGATTGAACAGTCCCTTCCGCGCCTCAACCGCCGATCTTCACCATGGGGCGGTGGCATCTTTTCATCACAGCAGCCATGGACCCATGGCGCAGAGGCTTCGTGGAGATGGCCTCGTCGAGCTTCTTTTCCAATTCTTCATCGCTGCAGCCAGAGCGCAGGAGGCCCTTCAAGTCCGTCTCCTCATCCGAGAAGAGGCAGGTCTTCAGCTTTCCATCCGCCGTGAGCCGCAGACGATTGCAGGAGCCGCAGAAGTGATCGCTAACAGGGCTAATAAACCCGACCTCGCCAGCCGCTCCGGGAAGTTTAAAGAGACGTGCCGGTCCATCGTGACCATTGGTGCCGTTTTCCAGGGGAATCAGGGGGGAGAAGGTTTCGATCCGCCGTTTGATCTCGCCGGTGGGAAGACAGCGTTCCGGGCTCCATTCAATGGAATCCCCCAGGGGCATAAATTCGATGAAACGAACTTGATAAGGGTCTTCCATGGTCAGGCGGGCAAACTCCAGGATCTCCAGGTCGTTAAACCCGGCGATGGCCACGACGTTGATCTTGATGGGGAAGATGCCCGCAAGCCTAGCCGCTTTGATTCCGGCCCACACGCGGGAGAGGTCTCCCCCACGGGTAATGACCCGGTATTTTTCCGGGTTCAGGGAATCCATGCTGACATTCACCCTTCTCAGTCCGGCCCGAAAGAGCGCCGGGGCGAACTCTTCCAGCAAGATTCCATTCGTGGTGATCGAAAGATCTTGCAGGCCGCTGAGCTGAGAGATCTGGTGGACAAGCTGGACCGCATCCTTGCGTACCAGCGGCTCTCCTCCCGTAATCCGGATCTTGGTGACCCCTTTCTTCAGGGCGAGGGCCGAGAGGCGCAAGACCTCCTCGTAGCCCAGGATCTCCGCATGACCGAACTGCGAAATCCCTTCTTTGGGCATGCAGTAACGGCATCGGAGATTGCAGCGGTCCGTGATGGAGATCCGCAGATAATTGATTCTGCGGTTATGAAAATCGATTAACCTATTCATGGCCGAAGGGGAAAAGCCGCCGGCCAAGATTCAGGCAGTAAAACGTGAAAAAAATCCGTGGAAAATTGGCCCAAGATGCGCTGGCTTTCATACCCATCTCCTTTCCAAGTTCGGGAGGTATGGCCGTTTCCGGCCCTACCCTGGCCCGCTTCCCGATAGCCTTGGCGTAGCCCCCGAGGATATGTAGAGATCGCGGGCTCGGAGATCATCCTTATTATAATTATAGTCTCTTTTTCTTTTTCTTCAAAGGGATTTTTCTGGAGGGGAGCGGCCTTCGTCTTCAGCACTTTCTTAGGTTTTTATTCTCAGGATTCGGAAAATTCTTGCCTTTTTTTGCCCGATGGGCTATGAGGATCATGGAAGAAAACACCCGGTGAAACCGCCCAGAAGAAACATAGAAATGGAGATCGTCACCATCGATGG
>Ga0315294_10005870_pt1 | contig 13479 bp, 10 predicted proteins | sample YL17G13_40_MG_FD_203626 | JGI IMG/M metagenome (GOLD analysis project Ga0315294, IMG submission 203626) | Sediment microbial communities from Yellowstone Lake, YNP, Wyoming, USA - YL17G13_40 | ecosystem: Environmental > Aquatic > Freshwater > Lake > Sediment | place: USA: Wyoming | collected... | reverse complement strand
GGTGCCCAGCCCGTCCGAGGCCGCCCACAGGAGCGCCGCGAGTTCGTAGTTCACGGTTCCGAAATTGATGAGGTCGATTATGGTGAGGGGCTCGCGCTTGAACTTACGAATGGTCAAGGTGGAACCGCCGATGCTGGCCGGCGGAATAGTTGCGGTCACGCGGGTGCCGTCCGGCAGGCGCGCATCGAGGAGCGGGCTCTGGAAGTCGATCCTCCTTCCCACTCCGCGCGCCATGCGGTCGATGAGGTTGCGCACGTCCTCGTCATCATAGTACATGATGTTGGTGCGCATCATGTCGTACTTCCGGTGGAACACGTACACGGGCTTGCCTGGGCCGATGATCATGATTTCCTCGAGCAAATCATCCGCGAGCAGCGGGTCGATCACGCCATACCCGATCATCTCCCGCACTGCCGCTTCCGCGTAGAACTCGCGTGCTGTTGGCGGGACTTTTAGCTCGGGCGTGGCATCGATGATTCCGAGCACCCGTTCGAAGTACGCCCGCCTGCGGGCTATTTCTGTTACAAAGGGCATGGGCTCGATTACTTTGGCGGAAATGGTCACGAGGGCGTTGATGAGCTCCTTCTCCTCGCCCATGAGCCTCGGGGTGGCCACCTCGTAATGGTAGAGTGCCTCGCTCGCGCTCTTGTAGACCTTCACCCCCCCATAGGTTTCCACGAGCAGCCGCTCGCTCTTCTTCTCCTTGGACTCCTTTTCAGGCTCGGGGGCTGGGGTGGGTTTCTCGTGCTCCTCCGGTGGAGGAGTCACGCGGCGCAGGGCCTCTTCCGGGGCCTTGATCTTCGCCCTTTTGAGCATGGCATCAATGTAGGCCATATGCATTCTCCAACCCGCTTACCTATAAAAAGCCTAACCGTTGGGGGTGACGGTTACTTGCGCTCGCTCTTCACGCTGATGCTCTTGGCGAAGCAGGTGGCTTCCACGTCCAGGAAGGCGGTGTAGCTGCCTCCCTCGGTCCCCTCCACTACAAGAGCAAACTTCACATCCTGCCCCGGAGGCAGCGCCTTGGTCACCAGGGGTGCGGCAATCCCCTCAAAGCGCATTTTGGAGGTGAGCGCTTCCGAACCCCTCGGCGTTGCGGTAATGTCGCTGACCGTGCTCTTGCCGTTGTTCTTGATTGTGACCACATAATTGCACAGGAGCTCTCGGCACGTCACGTCAGTCGGTGAAACCTCCAGCTTCGGCGCTTCGGCCAGGGGGAAATCCAGCGCCACTCCTTTGTTCGTGTACTTGATGCGCGCGGTTCCTGTTGCCTTTCCTGAGCTCGAATCGCCGGTTTCAACAGTGAACTGGACGTCTTCGGCCCCGCCAGCTGGAATGATTTTGGTTTCCGAGCGGAGTTGGATGCCGGAGAGCTTGTCCCCAACAAACTCGACTTCCTCGTCAACATCCCCCGTGTTCTTCACCTGCAGTGAGAATGTTTTGGCGCACTTGGGCGCGAGCACTGTTGAGGGAATTGAGCCGCTGAGTTCCAAACTCCTCTTTTTGGGCACGCGAACACGGAGGGAGCCGGATGCGCCGGACTCCAGTGCCGGCGCAGTTGCACTGACTGACGTGTAAAGCCCCGCTTCGGCCACGCGCACCATCAAGGACTGCTGGCTGGGCACGTTCGAGAACCGTATGCTCCCGGACTCGTCGGTAACCGAGCTGCCCACCAGGTTCCCGTCGGCGGTAAGTTCCACTTCCGCTCCCGCAATTGTCATTGCCTCATTGTCCAGTTCGAAAATCGTAACCACCAGAATTCCGGGCTTGGGGAGCACGAACATGTACACGTAAAGTGTTAGGAGGATGGCGATGATTATCACTATTTTTCCAATTCCGAACTTCTTCAGCGGGCCGAGCAGGCCTTTGATTTTTTCTAGGGGGCTGCTGGCTCCCTCGCCTTCGCCATAATACGCTGCGGACTGTCCTTCTCCTTCTGGCATGACTTCCCAGTAGACGGTTCTGGGTTAAAAAACGCCCGCTCGCAGCTACTGCGCCGGCTTTTCGAGCAGTTCCTTGAGCTCCTGTCCGTCCACGCGCAGGCGGTGGTCCCTCATGATAGCCTCAAAGAGGCCGCTCTTCCCGCCGTAACCCTCCACGAGCTCCGCCAATGCCTTGCCGCTCCTCCGCTTGAGGTCCAGCCGCTGCACCAGCTCGTGTGGCTCGGCTCCCGGCTCCCGCGCCAGCCCCTCGAGCAGCGCATGTGTACCTGCGCGCGTGAGCTTAGCCTTGGCGTGCTCCTCGAACAATTCCTTGAGCGACTCCTCCGGAACTGCATCCGGGTTGAGCCCCTGCCTCCTCAGTGCGCGCCAGGTTTCAGTTAGCGTGGTTGCAATGAGCACCGGTTCCGCTCCTGTTTCCAGCAACCGCTCGAAAAGTGCGAAGTCCGCCTTTCGCAAAACGAGGTTCGCCAATTCCTCATTCAAGCCCAGCTCCAAATACTGCTTCCTCCGCTCCTCGTAGGTTGGCGGGAGTTTCTTCATCAATGCCATCAAATGCCCGTCGGTTATTCTCACAGGAGGAATATCTGTTTCCGGGTACATTCTCGCAGCTCCCGGCAAGGGCCGCAGGAACACGCTCTTCTCTCCTTCCGCTCTCCTTGTTTCCGGCGGTATTCCGTGGAAGCACTGCTGCGCTCTTGCGAGCACCGCCTCCAGTGCGGTGTGCGCCCGCTCCTTTCCGTCCACAATCAGCACCCACGCGTCCCCGCTCGCCAGGCCTAACTCGTGCTCGAGCTCCTGCACTTCCTCCTGGCTGAAACCGTACTTGGAAAGGTTCTCATCACTGTGGACGAGCCCCTTCACTCCCGCCCTCGCTTTCGCATAGTCCGAGAGTTCAGTTCCGAGCCTGTGGCCGAGCATGAGCTCCCTCCCAAGCAGTCCCTCGAAGCCCGACAGTCTTACAGCAAGCGCGCTCCCTCCTGAGGAGAGTCCCTTGGCCAGCAGGCCCACTTTTGTTTTTGCAAAAAGGTTTGAAACGTCCTTGATTACGGGTCCCACAAGTCCCGAGCTCCTCCTTTGCAGCTCCTCCTTGATTTGGAGCAGTTCATGCTGCCGTTTGGCCTCGTTCTCAATGAGCGCGGCTAGGAATTCGAGTTCCTGTGCTCCCTTGATTTCAACCTTCGCTCCCCCATGAATGGAAACGTTCAAGTCCTGCCGAATAGTTCCAAGCCCGCGCTGCACCTTTCCAGTCCCCCGGAGGAGAGTGCCCAGCGCTTCCGCCACCTCCTTCGCATGCTGCCCATCCTGAATTTCCGGAGCAGTTGCGATTTCAATCAGGGGCATGGCCAGCCGGTCGAGCCTGTAAACAGTCGCATCTCCCTTCTTTTCCACAATCCCCGAGCTCTCCTCTTCCACAGCCACGCTCTGGATTCCCACACTCCCGCGCGAAGTCTCCAGCTTTCCGTCCGTTGCCAGCAGGGCGCTCCGTTGGAATGCTGAAACTGCAGAACCGTCCACAACCGTCTTTCTCATCACGTGCGCCTCGTCAACAGGAGTGCAGTTCAGCATGAGCGAAACCGAAAGCGCAATGTCCAGCGCCTCGTGGTTGAGCGGGTGCGGAGGCTCTTCATCCAATTCTACTAGGCACGAGCTCCCCTCGAACACCTGGTACTCGTACTCCTTCCCTCTTGCCGCTTCGAAAGCAGCAGCCGGGTCCACTTTGCCCAGCTCCCCCACAACCGCATGGAGCCTGCGCTTTACTATTCCAGTTGGCGGCGCCTCCCCAAATGCCTCGTTCCTGCACGAGCAGAAGAGCTTGCACTCCGTGCCCAGCCTTTGGTGGACTTCAATCCCGCACTTGAATCCAATTTCTTTCAGGTCCATTTTTACTCTCACAAAAAGTCCCGCTCGGTCAGGCGCGGGTTGATTTCTCCAGCTAGGTTGGTGAGCATGAGCCGTTTCACTTCCTCCGGTCTCTTCTCATGGCCCAGCACGAAACCCAGTTTCACATACGCAGTTTCCGGCAGCATGTCCTCCAAGTGGACTGCTCCCGCTTCCTCGAGCAAACGGAGGTTCGCGTACACGTGCGGGTGCGTGCGTCCATAGATGCTCTGGGAAGCCACTCCGATGGTGATGCCTTTCTTTACTGCCTTGGCCACGTGCGGAATCCAACTCTTGGCCTTTTCAGGAGTTTGGGTGGGCACGTGCCCCAATGCCATGGCCTCAATTACTATTCCCTTGTACTTCTTGCCGGCGTAGTAGTCGATTATTCCGGGCTCCGCTCCGGGGTAGGCCTTTAGGAGGGCCACGTGCGGCTCGAATTTCGTGTCCGCAGTGACCTTGTGGTTGCCGCGCTTGTGATAGTCCTCGCGGAGCCTCTCGATTTTTCCATCGGGCCAGATCTTTGCAAAGGGCTGCGCGTTCACAGTCTTGAACGCGTCCCGGCGGGTGGTGTGCATCTTCCTCACTTTGGTCCCCGGGTGCGCGTAGCAGTAGTCATCATTTGTAGTAGCATGCATGACAACCGCCACTTCGGCCATGTCACTCGCGGCGTAATGAGCTGCGCACAAGAGGTTCATGGTCCCATCGAAGCTTCCGCGGTCTGCGGAGCGTTGCGCGCCCACCAGCGCAACAGGCTTGGAGAGATTTGGCAGCATGAACGAGAGCGCTGCTGCAGTGTAACCCAGGGCATCAGTTCCGTGCGTTACCATCACTCCCTCAGCTCCGGCATTGAGTTCGCGCGCCACGCTCTCAGCCAGCGTCTGCCAGTGCTTGTGGTTCATGTCCTCGCTCGCGAGCCTGAAGGGACTCCGCACGCTCCGCAAATTCGCAACCTTCCCCAGCTCGGGAGCCGTGGCTAGAATCTCCTCTGGCTTCATGAGCATGTGCACTCCGCCGGTTTTGTAGTCCACTCTGGAGGCTATTGTTCCGCCTGTTGCGATGAGCGCGAGGTTGGGCAGTTCCTTGCGGTGTTCCAGGTGCAAGGCGGGGAAGTGCTCGAGCGTGGCCCCTCCTGCGAGCTTTTCCACACTAGAAGTTGGTTCAAAGGCCAGGCCCAGGTTATAGCCAGAATCCTGCTTGAGCACAATGCAGTTTGAATCTCCCGCTTCTATTCTGGGGAGGAGTATTCCTTCGTAGCTCTTGCCCTCCTTGGTCACGCGCACGCGGTCCCCGGGCTTCGCTCCGGCCTTTTCAATTGCGCGTTCCGCCTCTCGTGAGTACACTTTAATTCCCTCAGTAGTTGCGAGTAGGAAAAGGCAAGGTTTAAACCCTGTGCCTCTAGGCCACGAGGTTCGCGAGCAGGCCCAGGAGGGAGTAAACCACCTGTTCGACGCTTGGGAAGAGCAGGATTCCGTGCGTGGAGGCCTTCAAGTCATCTAGGAGGGAGGAGCGCGCCACCAGATTTGCCTGCGCTTCCGCCTGAATTGCGGCGCTGCTCAGGGAAACTGCTTTCAGCTTCAACGAGTACTCGCCGGCTTCCCCTGCTGCCACCTCATAAGGAACCGTAGTTTCGCTGTTGTGCGCCACGAAGGCATCCCGCGTGTACCTCCACTCTGTTGGAAGGCCCAGTGCGGAAATGCGGAACGCGTCACTGGCGCTGCTCTTGTTCTTCAGTTTTATGAGAAAGACTGCGGGCTGCCCGACTCCCGCGCGCGCAGTTGCCGGTTCCACGCTCACTTCCAACAGCTGCCGGCTCACGCGCACGCTCCCCCGGAAAATGAGCGGCTCCACTCCTTCTGACTCGTCCAATGTCTTCAATGAAAACTCGTAAATTCCATCCGTTGCTTCTGGCGAGGCGATTACAAATGCCTTGAGCGGCTCCTCGTAAAAGAGGCTGTCAATGCTTTGCCAGCCAAAGGGGAGGGCTTCGGGAATGATGAAAAGTTTGTCCCACACCGCCTCCTGTTCGTAGGCAATATTTTTCGCCTTTTCTCCAGTGGGCCTTTGCATTTGTATTTCGAGCTTCTGGCCCGGGCCAATCACTCCGAAGTCAACCACGCGCACTTCCGGCGCTTGGTCCGAGGTGATTTCCTGCTGAACCGGGCTCACTACGAGCACGTGGCTGGCGCTGCAAAGCGGCACCAGAAGGAGGGCCAGCGCAATGAGTATTAATGGACTCCGCATGGTGATTGGGGGTAAGGCGCCGGCTGTTAAAAAACGCACCGAAAAGGGGTTCTTTTCCTTGGTACGCTGTTTCACCGCAATAGACGCAAGCGAGGAGGCCCGTGCTTCGCTCTCCAAGCTGCTTTTCGAAATCAAGGGCACGGGAGTGGAGGCCAAACTAGTTGAGCCCCACAACCTGCATTTCACGCTCGTTTTCCTCGGGGAGCTCCCGGAGCCCGCAGTGCAGGAGAAAATCCGCTCGCTGCAAAAGCTCTCCTTTGCTCCCTTCGAGCTCGAGCTCAAAGGCCTGGGCTTTTTCCCCTCGAGCCAGCGCATCAACACGGTTTGGGCGGGCTGCGGGGAGGGCTCGGAACAATTGAAAGCGCTTCACGAGCAGGTCTCCGCTCTTTTGCAGTTCCGCGAGGACCGGCCGTTCACTCCGCACTTAGCCCTTGCGCGTGTGAAGAGCGCCAAAAACCTGGACTCCCTGCGCTCGCTCGCCACTCGCTATATTGAAACGAGCTGGGCGCGCTTCAGCGTGGGAGAAGTGAAGTTCAAGAAGAGCACGCTTTCTCCCGAGGGGCCGGTTTACGAGGACCTGGCATCGGTTCCGCTGAAGAATTAGTCCTTCTTCTTTTCGCCGAATTCCTGCGAGTAGAACTCGCGCATGAAATCATTCACGTCCCGCTGGCCGTGCACGTCCTTCTTCAACAAATAGTCCAGAATCTCCTGCCTGCGCTTGGCCTCCTGCATGACCTGCGGAATGGGAACTCCCAGCGCCTTCGCAATTTTTTCAGTGCTCTGGCTCGGCAGGTCCGTTCTCTGCACTTCATCAGTTTGCGGGTTCCACTTGAACACTTCATTGAGCGCAATCTGATCCTCGAGCCGCGAAACTTCGCTCACCTGCACCACCCTTCGGATGAGTCCCTTCCTCCTATCCTGCACGCGATGCTGCACGAGCACAATGTCAACTAGCGGAATCATCTGCCTCGGCACTTCCATGGGCGCGTTCTCCAGCCTCAGCACCACATCCCTATCGCTGTTGGCGTGGATAGTTCCCAAACTCCCCCGGTGGCCCACGTTCATGGCCGTGAACATGGTCACGGCCTCCTTTCCGCGCACTTCCCCGACTATTATTCTGTCGGGCCTCATTCTGAGCGCATTTCTCAGGAGCTCGTCCAGCGGCGCCTCCGGCGAGGCTTCCATGGCAATCCAATCCTCCCTTCCGAAGAGGTTGAGCTCGAGCACCTCTTCAATTGTGAGCACGCGTTCGTCAGGCGGAAGGAAGGAGGAGAGGGCATTGAGCGTGGAAGTTTTTCCGCTCGCAGTTCCTCCAGTTACCAGGATGTTGAGCGGGAAAAGCCTGAGTCCGTCCACAGCCACCCACAGGAAAGCAGCAAGTTCGGTGTTCATGGTTCCGTTCTTGATCAGGTCCACTATGCTCCAGGGCTGCTTGCGGAACTTGCGGATGGTAACTACGGGCTGCGGAACTACGGGCGGGAATATGGTGTTCGAGCGTGAGCCGTCAATGAGCTTCGCATCCAGCGAAATCCCCCGCTCCACCCTCCCGAACTGGTCTATAAGCGAGCGCAAGTCCTTGCTGTCCTTAAACTGGAGGTTGGTCTTGCACATTCCGAGCTTGCGGTGGTAAACGTACACGGGCTCCGCTGTGCCGTTGATGATTATTTCCTCCAAATCCGCGTCCTCGAAGAGCGGTTCGATGAGCTTGTACCCGTGCATCCTCCTTACTGCCGCCCTTCCCACCTGCTCCGCGTCCGGCCGCTCCTTCAGGAGTTCCGCAATACGCGTGGCCAGCGCATCCTTGTCTTCCTCCTTGATGGGAAGGCCTATTCTCGTGACATCCATCTTCGCCGCGAGTTCCTCCAATCCCTCTTTAGCCTTGGCCGGGTTGATTCCTGCCTTCTGGCAGAACAAGTCCGCGCTAATTCTCCGCTGGAGGAAATCGCTCAAGGAAGCGGCAACCGCATCAACTTCCACAGACCGCTCCTCCTCGGGAAGTTCATACTTTCCAAAGGGATAGTCCGCAGTAACTTTCGCCATGGAACCGGCACGCGCACGCGCAATAAAAGCCTTCCCAACTGCTCGGCACAGCTTTAAAACGGAGCTATGAAGTAACCCACCCTGATGACCCGCAAAACCAAGCCCGCACTCCCACTCAAAAATGAGGAAAAAATACGCACGCGCTGCGAGTCTCTTTTCAAGCAAGTGTCTGGCCGCGTGACTCCCACTCCTGCGGAGGCCGTTCAGGAGAGGGCACTCGCATCCCAGCTCAAGGCCAAGCTCGAAAAGGAGCTGCACGGAGAAGCGGCAGTGAACTTCATCGGCTCTGCCGCACGCGACACGGGCCTGCGCGGGGGCCGTGACATCGACCTCTTCGTGGCTTTCCCCAAGGAGTGCGCGCGGGAATACATCATTGACACTACTATCCGCGCCACGCGCAAAGCCATTCCTGCTGCTTGGGAGATGCACTACGCGGAGCACCCTTACTTACAGGCGCGGGTGGCCGGTTACCAAGTTGAAGTGATTCCCTGCTTCAAAATCCACTTCCACGAGAAATTGAAGAGCGCGGTTGACCGGAGCGTGCTCCACATGGCCTACTTGCAGGAGCGGCTAACTCCCGAACAAAGGAGCGATGTGCGGGTGCTGAAAGCGTTCCTGAAAAACTCCGGCATCTATGGCGCGGAGCTGGAAATCGAGGGCTTCTCTGGCCTGGTTTGCGAGCAGCTGATTCTCAACTATCGAAGCCTATTCAATTTGCTCAAGGCTGCTGCTTTCGAGTGGCGCCTGCCCGTGCTGGTTGATTTGGAGCGGGCCTACCCCTCGCCCGCACAACAGGAGGAGCTCTACAAGCGTTTCCCCCACCCGATAATTCTGATTGACGCCGTTGACCGCAACCGCAATGCCGGAGCTCCGGTGAGCTGGGAGAACGCCTCCCGCTTTGTGGCGCTCGCGCGCGCCTTCCTGGCCAAACCTTCCCAAGAATTCTTCTTCCGGAAAGTTAGGCACTACACTTCCGCGGAAATTTCCAAGTCACTCAAGGCGCGCGAAACCTACCTGGCGGTTCTGCGTATGCCCCGGCCTGATTTGGTGAGTGACATTCTTTTCCCCATGCTCCGGAGGGCGAGCTCCTCCCTGCGCCGGCACATGACTCTGGCAGACTTCTGGATTGTGGGCCACACTTCCTTCTGCACTGAAAAGGAGTGCTTGCTTTTGCTTGAGCTGGAGGAGGAAAAGGCGCACGCAATCAAGCGCGTGACCGGCCCTCCCCTGAACCAACAAGAGAGCGTGGAGCGCTTCCTCAAGGCCCACTTGAAAGGCATTCTGCGCGGGCCCTACATCGACGGGGACCGCACCTACTACGAGCTCAAGAGGGAAAACCGCACTGCCCGGCTGCGCATTCTCCAGCTCGCCCACAACCCCACAATTGGCGTGAGTCCTGAAATGGGTGCGCTCTTGAAGAAGGCAAAGTTAGTAGAAAATCAAGCGGTTGCCAAGCTGCCAGCTGAAGCGCTGCAATATGTGGGAGACTATCTCTTCAGGCGCGAGTGGTTCTGGTAGGCGCGTTTTTTCTAAGCAGTTTGTTCAGTGCAACCAGCAGCTGCGAACGCCAGTCTTTCTCCAGTTGTGTTTTGATGAGCCTGACGACTTTTCGGTCTTGCGAACTTATTTTCTGCTTCTCGAGGCGCCTGCATTTCTCAAGAATTTCAAAGTCCCTCTTTTCGTCAAAAACATATTTTCGTTTCTCTGCAGCAGTGACCCGGTACTCCGCTAGCAGCTTTTGCATGGTTTTTCTTTTCACAGGTTCCACACTCACTCAGTTGGCCGTCAGCGCCACTTCTTCCACCACGCTCTTGTCCCCTTTGTCCTTGTCCCGTTCTATCCTGTACACGCGGGCGCTGGCGCTTTCCTTCAGCGCCTCATCGTGCGTGATGATGAACACCTGGTCCACAATCCTCGGAATCTCATCCCGCAGGGCGTGCGCCAGTAGCAAAACTGCATTAGTATCTAGGTTGTGCGTGGGCTCATCTAGTACCAGCCATGAGAGCTGGGGCGCGAGAACAGTTGCAAATGCGATTCTCAAACTGAGCGCGGCACAATTCCGCTCCCCTCCGCTGGCCTGCTCAACAGGCACCCACGTATCCTCGAGGCTCCGGAGTTCCACTCCATAGTCCTCTTCCCCTCCGGAGAGTCGTACTGCAGTATAGTCCCGGTAGGGGTACAGGCCTTTCCACAGGAGAGCCATGGCCTCGTTGATTCCCTCAATGAGCTCCTCCCTCAACGCCTTTTGTGTTTCCACAAGCGCTTTTCCAAAAATCGTCAGCTCTTCCTCTTGCTTCCTAAGCGCGGCCAGCCTCTCCTCAATTGCCACTCCCTCCGAGGCCCGCTGCCGCGTCTCCTCGAGCCTTGCGGATTTCTCTTTCTCCAGCTCGCGCAGTGATTCCACTTTCACCTGCTCCTGCGCGAGCCTCTGTTGAAGCGAACCTTCCTTTTCCCGGGCTTTGGCCAGCTTGTTGGGCTCGAAGCCCAGTTGTGCGAGTTCCTTGCGGGTTTTCCCCCACTCCGCCTCCAATGAAGCGGCTCTCTTTTGAAGCTCGTGCACGCGCGCCACTCTCTGCAGGAGATTGAGCCGCTCCTGTGCCTTCTTCAGGCTTCCTTCGAGCTCCTCCGCCTTCTCTTCCTTCCCCTCCATTTGCTCGAGCTCCTGCCTCACTTTCGCCTCCTGTGCCAGCACGCCTGCCAGCTCTCCCAGCTGCCGCACCACCTGCTCCTGTTTTTTCTCCCGCTCAGCAGCGCCCTTGACATTTTCACCCAGCGCATTCACCTGCTGTCGAAGCTCCTCCACTTCATTCGAGTGCTTCCGTTCCTCCTGCCGGGCGTTCTTGAGCAGTTCCTCTGCGCTCCCAAGTGATTTGAGCCTCTCCTCGGACAGCTCCAGTTTTTTCACTGCCTTCTGCAATTCCTCCTGCTCCGAGAGAGTTGTGCGCAACTGCGCTTCGAGCGTTTTCCTCTTTTCCAAGGATTCCTGCTGGCGGGCTCTCTTCTGCCCTGCCAGGTCATTCCTCCGCTCCTCGTTGAGCGGCGCATCACAAACCGGACAGCCCGCTCCGGCTTTGGCCAGCGTTTCATGCGCCAGCTGAGCCTCCTCTGCTCTCGCCTGTGCCTGTGCCGTGGAACTCTCAAGTTCCCTTGCCCGCTCGCCTGCCTTTGCCAGTCTCTCCTTGAGGTTTGAACCGTGCTTCTGTTCGAGTTCCTTCAACTGCTCGCCAATGCTCGCGCGCTCCCGTGCCCGCTCGGCCAACTCATTCCCTTTTGCCTGTGCCTTAGCCAACAAGGCTTGGTTAGTTTCCAGCTTTCCACGTGTCTGCTCCAGCTTCTCCTCAGCTCCCGCTCGCTCCTCCTCGAGCTTTTGCAGAACTCCCGCTTCATCCTCGAAAAGTTTTCCATCGAGCCCGGCAGCCTTTCCTTTCCTCTCCTGCGTCAGTGCCTCGAGCCGGCCCGCCAGCTTTTCCCTGGCCAGCGCCCGCTCGCGCGCCTTGTGAAGCGTTTTTTCCAGTTCCCTTGTTTCGCGCTCGAGCTTCTCCCGCTCTTTGAGCGCCTCTCCCTCGCTCGGCAGTTCCGCTAGGCCCGTGCGCTCGCGCTCCGCTTCCCCGCTGGACTCCCGGAGCTGGGCCTCGAGCGTTGTCGCGCGCCTTTCCGCCTCCCGGTAGTCTCCCTCGAGTTTCTCCAATTGTTCCCGGCTGGATTTGGATTCGTGCAGTTCTTTCTTCCCTTGTAAGAGCGATTTCTCAGCCTTGCTCTGCTCGGCTTTCAACTGCTGCAGTTCCTTGGAGAGCCCTTGCACCAGTTGCCGGAGCTCCTCGTATTTGAGGCTCTTGAGTATGTTCTCCGCTTCCCCCTGCTGGGCCTTCAGTTTGTTGAGCGCCTGCACTCCAGTAGCCCTTGCCACTTCGAATGCATCGAGCCCCAGCAGTTCGTCAATCTGCTTCTTGCGCTCCCTGGGAGCAAGAGTGAGAAAGTGGTCCACCTTGTTTTGCTCGGCATACACTGCCCTGGTGAAAAGTTCATAGTCCATTTTCAAAATGTTCTGAACCGCTTCATTGGTCCGCTGGGCCTGCGGCCCCTCAATCACCTGCTCTCCCTTGCGCAAGTAAGCTTCGCTGCCCTTGCCTGAAATCGTTCGGGTGACGGTGTACTTCTGCCCGCCTGCTTCAAATGTGATTTCCACGCTCGCATCTGTTTTGGCTTCGGGCCTGGCCATGAGCGTTTGCTCCAGGCTCACTCTCCTGCTCTTGAGTGCGGGGAAGGTTCCAAAGAGCGCAAAACAAATGGCATCCAGCAGGCTGCTCTTGCCCGAGCCCATGGGACCTATGATAAGATTGGTTCCCTTGGAGAACTCAAAGCGCGAGCTCTCGTGGCTCTTCCAGTGCCTTAACTTGAGCGAGTGAATCAAAAGCAAACCCCTTCCAAAGAAGCGGGAAGAAGGTTAATTACCTTTCCACCCCCTCCCCCCTTTCATGGCTAAGCGGGTTGTTTTCCTCGCAGATGCGATGCTCCGCAAGCTCTGCCGCTGGTTGCGCCTCTTGGGTGCCAACACGCTTTATGCTGACTCTTCCCTGAGCGACGAGCAAGTGCTCCGGAAGGCAGTGCGGGCAAAAGCCATCCTTCTCACGCGCGACAAGGCCTTCCACCAGCACGCGAGCAAGAAAATTCCCGCGCTTCTCTTCCGCACAACTGACACGCGCAAGCAACTATTGCAGGTGCTCAAGCGCTACCCCTTGAACTTGAAAACATTCCTCTCCCGCACCCGTTGCCCCGAGTGCAACGCTCCGCTGGAAAAGGTTCAAAAGTCAAAAGTGAAAGGGCTCGTCTACCCTGCGGTCTATCAGTTCAACAAGCGCTTTTGGAAGTGCCTGGGCTGTGGAAAAGTCTACTGGCAGGGAGCCCACTGGGGTAAAATTTCAAAGGAACTGCAAGCACTCACGCGAGCGTCGGAACTGCGCTCAGTTTCCCGCCCTTCCTCGCGCGCTCGTAAGCCTCGCTCTGCGCTGCGGAGAGCTTGACCTCTCTCAAGGGCTCTCCGGCTACTGGCACAAACCACTTGTTTCCCTTTTCATCCCTGGCTGAGAGACCCCACCAATGTGCGCCCTTTCCAATGGAATCCAGTGCGGTTTTGCGCAAGCCCTCGGGAAACCTTCCATATTGGCTCTCAAACTGCGAGATCACATGTTCCCTCGCGCGGTCTGTTGCGCGGAACCATGGGAGCACGTTCTCATACTCCTGGTCAGCATTGAACTCGTTCAGGAGCACCAAGCCTGCGAGCTCGCGCAACCCCTCGATCTTTTCTAAAATGGGGTGGCGCTTGGGCTCCAATTCCCACTCCGCGCACGCGTCCTTGACCAACTGCTCCGCTCGC